>Ga0180300_10000288_pt1 | contig 21684 bp, 19 predicted proteins | sample GuaBasSediGuay15_FD_121798 | JGI IMG/M metagenome (GOLD analysis project Ga0180300, IMG submission 121798) | Subseafloor sediment microbial communities from Guaymas Basin, Gulf of California, Mexico - Guay15, Core 4569-2, 21-24 cm | ecosystem: Environmental > Aquatic > Marine > Hydrothermal...
TATCTGGGCAATGGGGTAGTCATCGATCCAGAGATCCTCATTAACGAGTTAGAAAATTTAAGACGTGAAGGATTCCAGCCTGATTTGCATATAAGCGATAGGGCTCACGTGGTCTTTAGTTTTCACAAGCTTGAAGATGGATTGCAGGAAAGACTGAAGGGTAATCTCCGTGCGGGGACGACGAGAAGAGGTATAGGGCCAACCTATTCGGACAAGACGGCGAGATTTGGGATACGTATTGCTGATCTTCTCGATGAAGAAGTGCTTGATTCAAAGTTAAACATACTCATCGACCTTAAGCAGAAAATTATCAACCAAGTATACGGCGAAGATGTCAAGATCGATAAGAAGAAAGTGCTTGTGAAAGCCTTGAAGTTTGGCAAAGCAATCTCGGAATACGTCTGTGACGTCTCTGCTGAAATAAATGAGGCGTTAGATAAAGGGGAGACCGTGATATTCGAAGGGGCACAGGGAACATTGCTGGACATTGATCATGGCCTATATCCGTATGGTACATCATCAAGCACGGTTGCAGGTGGGGCATGTATAGGAGTCGGCGTAGGTCCAAAAAGAATCGATGAGGTAATAGGAGTTATGAAGGCATACACGTCAAGGGTTGGAACAGGCCCCGTTCCAACAGAACTAAAGAACGGTATAGGTGAAAGAATAAGAGAGGTTGGGAAAGAATATGGAACGACAACGGGTAGACCGAGAAGAGTCGGATGGTTAGACCTTGTTCCAGTTAAGTACTCCATCCGTCTGAACGGTATAGATAAGTTAGCGATTACGAAGCTAGATGTTCTAAGCGGAATCAACCCCCTGAAGATTTGTATCAAATACAAGTGCGGAGACAGGATGATTGACACAATACCCGCAGATATCCGGACGTTCAAGGAATGCGAGCCGGTTTACGAGGAGATTGAAGGATGGGAAGCTAGCTTGGATTGGAGAAAAATAGTTCAAAAAGGATATGAAGCCCTACCGGAACAAGCCAAAGAATATCTCAAGAGGATAGAGGAACACGTGAAGATTCCGATAAGCATAATATCCGTAGGACCTGAAAGAAGCGAAACCATAATCCTTAACAAATAGCCTCGTAGATTAGCTGGAACGCCACATTTTTCAATCAATATTTGGTTCTTCAACAAATTCACATTTTATCAAAAACTATATTTGATGGTGAAGTGAAGCTAAAAAATAAAAACACGATGGAGGAGTCGAGTATTCAAGGAGCCTTTTTAAAACTCGTAATTTCCCTTTTACTTGCATTTCTTATAGCTGAAGCCTCTGCAGTTGATGTTCAAGCTCAGGGGAAAGCAATAGTAACGGGAACGGTTCTAGATGAAAATGGAGTTCCCATCAGCGGAGCGAATATTACCCTACTTGCTTTTGATCATTATCGTTCTTTTGTAAAGAGAGTAAAAACCGATTCTTTAGGAAGATTTTATGCATCAGTTAATAAAGAGGGGTCATACTTGATCTATGTTACATATGACAGAAAAGAAACGCCTGGAATGGATTATGTTCCTGAGAGATGGCGCACTTGGTTGTCCCTAAATTCCATATCCTCACGTCAATTCATCCTCAAGAAGGCCGCATCTATATATTTAGACGGAGAAATCAGATATATCAAGACAAATAAGGTGGCTATTAGCTATCTGTTCACCGTTTTAGAGCTTAAAGGAACTGCTGAAAAAGATTATTGGACCGGATCTGTTAGAGATTATGGAAGTTTTTCAGATCTTGTCCGATTCGTCGGATTTGATGAAAGACTAGTTGTTGTTCCTGCTGAGACTGAAGTTAAAATTCAAGTGCGAGCATATTTTCCAGGAAAGCAGTCTCAAACATTTATCTTGACCGGAAAGACTGGTTACTTTAAGTTGTCGCAAGGCGAGACGTTACGCATTGATGTTAGGGAACACAACATTATATCGAACATCGAACATGTAAAGGGAATATTGAGCTCCGGTTTCTCTCTGCTCGATGACTGTCGAACCGCAGGTTTTCTAGTCGAGACGGAGAGACGGGATCTTCTAAATGCTTATAGCGCGGTCAGAGAATCAATGATCTTATTGAGGAAAGGGTTCTTCGATCAATCCTTCGCGAAAGTTCGGAGCGCATACATCTTAGCTACGAAGGCTGAAAACACGCTTACGGGACTAATACAGTCAAGTTCGCAAACTCTTCTTCCATCACTCTTTTTGTTTGTATTCATCGCTTCTGCTTCCGCTTATCTCATGTCCGAAAGATCTTCTTGTTTAGAGATAACGGCTGGTAATGGAAAGATTAGAATTTCAATCACTTCTCTGGTAGACATGTTATTTTACGCCCTCTTAGTTACGCTCTTCTACTGGGTATTCCCTGGATGTCGTCTTACCCCTCAATCATCATTCATAGCTATGGCCACTTTCACTTTTCTGGTTGGAAAAGCCGTATCCCTGCTTTTTTCCAGATTTGCGCATGAAGAGAAAGGTGGAAATCGGCCGATACAATTCAAAAGCGCAATTGCCGTGGCATTCTCGATGGCTAGTCGAAATCTTCGAAGAAGAAAGATGAGGACAGTGATTAATCTAATAAGCGTCATGATACTTGTCTTTGGATTCATTACGTTAACTTCGATATCTCCCGGTTATGGGTTGTTAGTGAAGGAGCTGAGGCCTGTTTTACCCGTTGACGCCCTGCTGATTAGGAATAAGCCGCTAGGTGGATATGTAGGATCATTCATAGCTTTGCCTGACTCGTTTGTTGAGTGGTTAGAATCTAATCCAAATGTGACGTTGGTCTCTCCTAAGGCAGAAAATAGCCCTGTTAGTTTTGATAGTCCACTGGGATATTTGTACTCATCCTCTGGGGGACGAATGACCGTCCTAGGAGTCATTGGCATTATTCCAAGTAAGGAAGCAAACTTCACTGGCTTAGACCGTATAGTGAATGAAGGAAATTACCTGGAAGATGATGATCCTAAAGGAATTCTCATAAGCTCCTCTCTTAAAGAATCATTAAAGGTCGAGGTAGGGGACAAACTTTACGGTTTCGGGCAGGAATTCATCATCCGTGGATTCTTCGATGGAGATGCACTATCAAAAATAGCGGACATTAACGGTCTAGATTTTCTGCCACGTTACTATCCGATGTCTGCTCCTGAACCTCTTCCATGCCCAAGCAGCAGGGTCATTATAGTGAATTATGAAAAAGCTCTCACTTTGCCTAAAGTGTCTACTTCACGCGTTGCTGTGCAGCTTTCAGATATTGAGTACTATGAATCTTTGGCTAGAACAATAACTCTGATTTACGAGTATAAAGTATACGTTTCGCATCCCGGGTCTCTGATCGAGCATTCTCTGCGGGAATATATGGAAGAGCGGGGAATCGGGCTTATACCTCTCCTTATAGTTCTAGTTATGCTTAACATGGGACTGTCGATGTTTGCTACGGTAAATGAGAGAAGAAACGAGATAGCTAATCTATCCTCAGTAGGGTTAAACCCGACGCATATAGCTTCTCTCTTCGTTGCAGAAGCATTAATCATTGGTTTCATTGGTGGAGGATTCGGCTATCTGCTTGGAATCTCAGGTTATCGTTTAGCTTCCCTAATAGGTGGGCTTCAGGTACAAGAAAAAGTCTCAGCCGAATGGGGACTCTTATCTATTTTCCTCTCAGGGTTAACAGCAATTTTTGCCTCCTTGATTCCCGCTTTACGTTCATCTACGCTTGTTACACCCTCACTATTAAGAAAATGGACGATTGGAGAAAACGAAAATCCAATAAGAGCCGATAAACCTTGGGTTCTGGATCTACCTATTAAGCTGACGGCCAGGGAACTTGAACCATTCACAGCATTCGTGGTTAAGCGATTAAGGGAAGATGGAAGCTCAATTGTGGATAGGATTAATCTTGAGGAGGAACCCTTTGAAAAAGGAATTCGAAGAAAAATAAGCTTCGAATATTATCTCCCAGAGAAGGTGGGAAGAACCAGAAATGAGTTGATTATTCAGCCAGTAGGAAAAGAATACGATCTGAAACTGGTTTGCACTCTGCACGGTTCAACTCCTCATCCGAGAGACCTAATTCATATCGCTGCTACATATGTTAGGAAACTTATTCTTGAATGGAGTGCAGCGACATGTAAAGTAGTTGCATTACTCGATCCATACATGACACGACTTTACAACTTAGTCAACACGTATAATCCAACAGTACTGTATGTGATATCAACTCTTCCAGACACGCATGAGAAGATGGAATCGTTTAGGGACGCTCTCGTTTTAAGAGGCATTCGTCCACCAATGTTCGACATATCGCATGTAGATCCGAAAGATTTAGAGCATGTCATGAAAACCATAAAGGAGTTGGTCTCAAAAGCGGATGTGATTTGCGTCTCAGGAGAACATGCTACGCTCTGCGCGGCATTGGCTATAGAGGCCGTTAAACAGAACAAGATCATATGCTATGTAATCGACAATCGACCTATTGAAGAGCGAATGAGAAATCCATTCCAAGACTTAAAAATAGTAAGTTTATCTTAGTTTTGAAAAAACCTTATATTCACAACGTTATTGTATCAAGCATTAAAAAAGGAGTAGAGACGTATGTTCGGGATGAAGGTCAACGAAAATTGCTCTTCAAGATTTCTCGTCTGGTTGCGTTGATCTCCTTAATGATCTGTGCTATGAGCGTTTATTCCGAATCGGTTGCGCAGCTTTATAGGATTGAAGGAATCAAGTGTCCTATCCCGTGGCAAGTAACCTACCCTAATTCAACAGTTACTTTCAATCTGATCTTGCTGAATCCTAGCTATTTCTATGATACTTTCTTGCTTGAAATAAAGGAGCCTTCTCTCCCTGAAGGTTGGAAAGCTGACTTCTATTTTCAGAATCAGAGGGTAAAGGCAGTTAGCATAGATCGGTGGCAATTCGTGAACCTGATTCTACTCGTAAAGATTCCTGAAGATGCGCTTCCAGGAGACTATAATTTCACCGTGCACGCAGAGGGAGAATATTCAACTTCTGAAATTACGCTAACGGTAACCGTGGAGAGCCGTATAATCAAATATGAAGTTGATCTCTATTGTCCTCACGAATGGCAAGTGACTCTGCCTGGAAAAAATCTGACTTTCCAGCTTCATCTGGAGAATCACAGTCCGATGCGTGATAACTATCTAATATACGTAGAGAACCCGTCATTGCCTGAGAATTGGACTGCTAGATTTTTTGTTGAGAATAGAGAAGTCAAATCGTTTACCGTGCCTCCAGGCGGCGCAGCAAACATAATCATGCTCGTTAATGTGCCTGATGATGCATCGCCCGGAGAATATAGATTTAGAGTGCAAGTCGACGGAAACTATGCAGATGCTACGCAAGGATTAACAGTAACGGTGGAACCAATAGCGAGAGGAATCAACCTTTTCTGTCCCTTCCCCTCTAAATCGATACTTACTGGTCAAAGCGTAAGTTACCCGATCAGCATAACTAACGAGGGTGGACGTACTGAAGAAGTGATTCTGGAAGTAGTTCCCACAGAGGAGACTCTGGGCTGGGACATCAGCCTTTCGGAAACCCGTTTAACCCTCGCTCCGAAGGAGTCGCGATGGATCATGCTCAATGTAAAGCCTCCTGAGATTGTTGAGGAAAAAACGTATAGCATAATTGTTAATGGAACGACGGCAGATAACAAGCTTAATTCAACGCTCAAGCTGACCACTAAGATTCTTGCGAGCTATTTGTTGGAAATAACTGGAACTCAGCCGATTTATCCTCAAGTATATTCCGGAGATAAGATTGACATCGTAGTTACTGTCAGAAATCTTGGACAATCAATGTTGACCGGAGTGAGATTAAAGATAAATTCCACGGTGATTCCTAACATAGTTGTCACCCCGCTTGATATTTTGGCGCTGGAGCCCAAAGCCTCTGCAAACTTCAATGTACGGATATCTCCCGATCCGAATCTTACCCCGGGAGATTATTCCATCCAGATACTAGCCGAAAGCAGTGAAACAAAAAGCAGCGTCAGAACTATAGTGGTTTCAGTCTCATCGCCGATTCCATGGTTCTGGATAAGCATAGGCATAGCGATCATAGCCACGGCGCTTGTAATGATTTTAATACAAAGAGTTGCCTCAAAATATGGAGTGAAACTCAGCGTTAGGAAACGTAGAACTGGTTGATCCGCCTCGTCGGCTCTATAGATTTTTTCAGAAAAAATCTTCTATCTTTCTCTAGCGTAAACTTATAAGGAATATGCTCCTCCAGCATAATGAATTAGGATCCTAAGCGAGGAATCGCCATGGGAATTAAGATAGCTGTTCAAATTTCAGCTGAACCAAACGATGAAGAAATATCTCTTGTCAAGCAGCTAGGCCTGCAGTGGGTAACTTCGTGGGTCTCCGGGGAAAAAGCGAATTACAAAACATACATGAAAGCGCGCCAAAGGCTGGAAAGCGCCGGGTTGAAGATGTGGAGCATTGGAAACGCAAATGTGCACAACATGGAGGAGGTCACCTTAAATCTACCAGGCCGAGACAAGAAAATTGAGGAGTATAAAAAATATCTGCATGACATTGGGAAGGCAGGAATCCATTACACGACTTATGCTCATATGGGAAACGGCATATGGAGCACGCAGCCTGAGGAAACCCGAGGAGGAGCCATAGCTAGAGCCTTTGATGCAAGCAAAGCGAAGGAAGGCAGATGGATGGAGAAGCGGTTCGTTGGCCCATTAACGCATGGACGAGTTTATTCTGAAGACGAAATTTGGGAAAATTATGAATATTTCATAAAGCAAGTTGTTCCCATTGCTGAAAAATACGACATTAAGATAGGCATACATCCGGATGATCCTCCTGCCTTAACTTTAGGTGGAATTCCACGATGCATATTTAGCAGTTTTGAAGGGTACAAGCGAGCTTTGGAAATAGCGGACAGCGATAATGTCGGCATCTGCCTATGCGTGGGCTGCTGGCTTGAAGGCGGAGACTTCATGGGGAAGGATGTTCTTGAAACGATTCGTTACTTTGGTCAGCGGGGTAAAATCTTCAAAGTTCACTTCAGAAATGTAAACAGGCCTTTACCACACTTTGTAGAGACTTTTGTGGATGATGGTTACATGGACATGTACAAAGTTATGAAGGCGCTGAGAGAAGTAAACTTCGACGGCGTGATGATTCCAGATCATATACCGCGAATGGTCGGCGGAAGTAAAGTCGGCATAGCTTACAGCGTAGGATACATGAAAGCCCTCTTGAAAAGAGCTAACGAAGAAGTTGAAAACGATTAACAAAACTCCTTTTATTTAAATGAACGTTCAAAAAATTCCGCATTGGGATTTTACGGCAGTTCTATATCCCTATTTGTTATTTGACATGGAAAATCATCAATTTTGGATGTGTCCCTCAACTACTAATCGAGCTTTCTGTCTCAGATATATCGTAGCTAACCCTGCCTTTCTTAGTCTTTTCCTCAATTCGGAATCGTTCGTTGCAACGGGGATTCTTAGATCACTAGCGATTCTTAAAATTACATCATCATAATTCTCCGATGGTTTCTTTTTCACTTCGAGAATTTCACATTTTTCCGCCAGTTTTAGAGCTGCAGAGAATTGCATACGGCTTTTAGTGGAGCTTTTTTTCTCCATTTTTTTAAGCTCTTCTATGGTCGTAGATAGAACGATCGGTTCAGCCTTTCCAAGAAGATTGTTAAGCTCTTCAAATATGTCGATCCTAAACTGAAAGGGGACCAGAAGAAAATTTGAATCTAAGATTATCTTTACCATTCCGGAAACTCCTTCGATCTCATCCGTATCTCTTGAAATTTTTAGATAGCTGCGCGGCTAACTTGATAGCCTCCTCTAGGCTTCTAGAATTCGCTATGCCCTTCCCAACTATATCATAGGCAGTTCCATGATCTACTGAAGTTCTGATGAAGGGAAGACCCAAAGTCACGCTGACCGTCCCGTAAAAATCAAGAGTCTTCGCAGCGATGTGCCCTTGATCATGATACAAGCTAAGAACAGCATCATAGTGTCCCTGCAACGCCATATGAAAAACAGCATCCGCAGGAACAGGGCCAATCACACGTAAGCCTCGTGATCTGAGCTCTTCAACGGCGGGAATAATTTCATTTTCCTCTTCGTTACCGATTAATCCCCCGTCGCTTGCATGAGGATTCAAAGATGCCACCGCGATTATGGGCTCATTAAATCCTATGTGCTTTAGCTCTAAAGATATTCTGGTCACGGCCTCTACGATGCGGTCCTTCTTAACTGCTTTTATAGCCTCAACTAGGGGAAGATGTCTCGTCAAAAAGAAGATTTTAACCCCGTGAACCCAGAACATTACCAGCGGGTTATCCACTCCGCAGAGAGCGCCCAGCATCTCAGTGTGTCCAATATATGGGCTTCCAGCCATTCTTATAGCCTGTTTATTGATGGGGCATGTTGTTATTGCATTTATTCCGCTATTTAAAGCCAGATCGACAGCTTTTTCAATGTACTCGATTGAGGCCTTTCCGCCCTTCGCAGAAGCTCTACCAAACTTGAATGAGCACAGATCAACGTTCTCTAGGTCTATGATGTCGATTACTCCGGCCTTACCAGAAGATTCGCTTGGCAATTTGATTTCTCTTAACTCGACATTTAAGTTATCAAGATTCTCTGCGGTCTTCTCTAATATCTGTAGGTCGCCTATCATCACGGGCCGGCATAGGCTGTAAATGCTAGGCTTCGAAAGAGCCTTGAGAGAAATCTCAGGACCTATCCCAGCGGGGTCTCCCATCGTAACTCCTATTATTGGCCTATCAACATTCCCCATCAAAATTCACCGATTAATTTGGCTGCTAGAGGATTCTTTCGGTTCCTCTGAGCGAAGGCTTTGAGCAACAAGTCTCACATTCTATCCCTTCATCTCGAAACGTTTCACCCATAGCGTTTGCTACGTCCTCCGTTGATGTTCTCGCCGAATCGACTATGGCGATGATCCCAGGTCCGGCTCCACTAATTGCAACTCCCGCAGCGCCTGCATCTAAAGCCGCCTTCTTAACAGCCTCGTATCCCGGAATGAGTTTTTTTCTAAAAGGCTCAACGATCAGGTCAGTCATTCCCCTTCCAATCATCCCCACATCGCCTAGGTGAAAACCCGCAACTAACGAAGCAGCCCTCTGAATATTTGAGACCGCATCCTTGAAAGGCACGAAACGAGGCAAAACAGCCCTAGCAGCAGCAGGCTTATTCTTCGGCGTCTCAACATGCGGCAAAGCTAAGGCCACCTCAAGATTCGGCGGAGGATCTAAACGAACAGCAACAAGGGAATTGCCATTAGTCCGGACAATCGTGAAGCCGCCGAGAACTGAAGCTGCAACATTATCCGCGTGGCTTGCTCCTGCAGCGGCTGCTTCTCCCACTGCGGCCCACTTGATAATATCGTTTTTCGATAATCCGAGGTCTAATAGCTCATTTAATCCAAAGGCGCATGCTGCGGCAGATGCTCCGCTGCTTCCAAGCCCCATCCTTAATGGTATTCCTTTGTGTAAGTGAATTTTTACGCCTACATCTCTGTTACATAGAAGCCTTTTAGCTACGAGGCCGGCTGTATTATTCTCTGGGCTTGTGGGAATTTTTTCTGCTCCGATTCCTGTAACTTCAACTCTTATTTCCTTGTCAGTAAGCTCTATTGTAAGCGTGTCGTAGAAGGTTTCGAGAGCTAAGCCGAACGAGTCAAATCCTGAGCCTAAATTGGCAGAGCTACATGGGGATCTAACTTTTATGCTTTGCATCAGTCTTTCACGTCAGATAGATTGAGCGAATTATTTTGCTCGGTATACTTAAGCTTTCCACGTAGAAGCAAGAATGAGCTAATTTAAGTTTAACGAGAAAGGAGAATCAAGATGGAAGTTCAGCATCGCTGCGGCCGATCCATTCGCGTTTCTTTCTAAGATATTGCCTATATGTCCCATAAGAGACTTCAGGCGGGCATCTATGGTCGACAAGCGGGATAAAACCACCGTCTTTAAGCATGGGTGTCAGCCTTTCCATCTCTTTGTCTATTGCCTTTTCTCCCTGAATGAGGGCTCTTTTATCAACATAGCCCATAAGCAAGACTTTATGTCCAAATTCTTCACGAATTTTGTATGCGTTTGTGAATCTGGCCTCTAGAGGAAACATGCAGTTGATCCCTCCTTTAAGCCATCCGGGAACAAGTCTCGTTATATCTCCATCGCAGTCAAGGACGTTTATGGTTACTCCGTACTCCTTAAGGACATCCGTGACTTTTCTGTATCTTGGAACCATGAACTCCTCGAAGTGGCGAACAGAAAGAAGAGGTCCCTTGCTATAGCACATATCTTCCCACCAACTGGCAAAGTCAACCTTAACGTCCCGTAATGCTTTCCGAATGATACTTATCCAAAGATCAACAAGTGTATCCATCATCTCAGCTACCCATTCTGGATCCCTATAGAAGGCTATTGAAAGACGTTCCACACCCATCCAGTTTCTAAGCCATCCATAGAGACTTCCAACACTGATCCCCAAGGGATAATCGCGGTCCCTATAGCTTTTAGCTATCTCCTCCCAATTCAGGGGAAAACGGCCAGGTGTTTCCGGATCGAAGAAGGGCTTGAAGCGTTCCCAATCCTCGCGGTTCTTAAGGGGATGCCTAAAATAGTGGGGAGGAGAGGAAGAGCCAACTGTACAGATGTATATGCCGCCCATACCGTCCTCCACGACGGCTCTTCCATCAGTCTCCTTTATTATTCGGCTTGGAAGGGGAGGCCAGAATCCTGTTCTGATGGGCAGCCATTCAAGGCAGTCCCATCCCTCCAGTCCTAAGTACAACTCGATGTCTCTATTGGTTCGCTTTTCGGGTGGAAGGCCTTCTTTGTGCCATCGGATAATGGTCTCATTCCAATAGCCGAATTCATAATCTGGGACTCTATCTACTTCTTTAAATTGAAATGTGCGTAGGAAACGTTCTCTATGATTCAACGGAGATACCCCTCTCTTTAAGCTCCATTTAAAATATACTTAATAATGGCAATCTTGATAAGCTTATGGAAAGCTGAGCAATCTGAGAATTCGTTAAAAGCGTGAAAAGCAAATGTAAGAAAAGTGGATGTGATACTATATTTTGGAGATATAAGCTTTTGTATCCCCGTTCTCTGTGATTAATTTCAGTTTGCATTCAGTCGTTAGAACCTGTATTGTATCTCCCTCACGTTTAACCTGCACTTCCTCGTCAATTATAGGTTCCGATCTAACATTAAGCGTCGTAATGTTAGGGCTTCTCCAAGTAATCTCATATCCAGATGGAACTTTCTTAATGGTAAATCCACCAAAAATCTCGTAAGACATCTCTTGAACTTTAGGTTCCTTCTTCTTTCTTCCGAACAGCCGCATTTTTGATCCCCTTTTTGCACATCTAAATCCGCCACATAAACTTAAATCTATCGGCATTTAGTAGCAATCGATCCGAAAATTTAGGTTTGCCTTCGAGGATCATGGCGTGTAAGTGGAATCTTTTCTCGGCAATTTAGTTCCACGGTTGGCTAAGGATTTTAATAGCAAAAATTGAAAAAGTAAAGAAATACTTACAGAGGGGAATCTTGTGAAAATAGGATACGTCCAATTTAAGCCTCAGTTCGGCAAGAAAGAAGAGAATCTCAAGCGGGCTTTAGATTTCCTAAAGATTGGGGCTCTTCAAGAAGCGGATTTAATCGTTCTTCCAGAACTATTTAACACAGGATACGTTTTCAGATCTAGAGATGAAGTGGAGATGCTTTCCGAGCAGATTCCTGAAGGTGAAACCACAAGGGCTCTCATCCATTTCGCGAAGGAAAATGCTCTTCATATCGTAGCTGGTATCTGCGAAAGGAGGGATGATAAATTTTTTAACTCAGCTGTACTGGTTAGCCCAGATGAGAATGTGTCGATATATCAAAAAGCTCATCTTTTTTACGAAGAGAAGATATGGTTCTCTCTTGGAGATGTTCCATTTTCGGTTTATGATATAGGAAAGGCGAGAGTGGGTATTATGATATGTTTCGATTGGTTTTTTCCGGAGGTTATACGGATACTTGCATTGAAGGGAGCACAAATCGTGTGTCATCCATCCAATTTATTATTGCCTTACTGTCAAAAAGCCATGTTGGGTGCTGCCATACAAAATAGAGTTTTCATCATAACTGCGAATCGCGTAGGCACTGAACGTGGAGTGAAGTTCACTGGAAAAAGTCAGATAGTAGATCCAAACATGAAAATACTTGCTAGTAGTGGAAGAGATGGTGAAGATGTGAAAATTGTCGATGTGAATCCTCGAGACGCAGATTCGAAAATGATCACTAAATACAATGATCTTTGGGCCGATCGTAGAATAGAGCTTTATACATCATTGCTTGATTGATTTAAAATCAAGAACAGTATGAAAAGGCTACGTTATGAATGGCTTGTAGGTTTTCATAGCCTCTGAAAGAACAAGTCCATGCAAATCAGTTTCCGGCTTGATGACATTTTGTATTCTTAGGCGCGGCGTGCGTCTTATGAGCTCAACCCGATCGGCATATTCGCCGCCCTTTATCAGGAAAATGACTATTTTATGCCCAGAATCCGAAACTCTCTTCAAATAGGGAATGGCCTCCTCCACGTTCTGCCATCCCCCATCAGTGATTATTACGATGAAGCAAGGTCCCCGATTTTCCGATATAAGTCTCTGAATTTCATGATAAGGAAAAATCGTAAACTCATCAAAGGTCATCGATAAAGTTAACTCCTTCAGCTCTTCAGGGGATTTCCAATCTGCTGAGATAAAGCCTGTGGAAAAAGTCACAACGGCCGTGTTCCCCCCTGCTCTCCGTGCGCTCAAGTAGGCAATAAAAGCAGCGACGGCCGCTTCGTTATGCGCTTCATGCATGCTTTGACTAACATCTAAAACCGTTATGGTTGAAGGGACAAACCCGCTGGCGAATGATTGGCCGTGAGGCGCAGGTTCTTCAATCCATCTTAAAGTTGTAACCTCAGGTATCAGGGGTCCTTCATCGAGACTCGTCTCAACGTCTAATTCTTCAATTTCATCTTCGATGTACCATTCATCCGGGTATCTCATGACTGACCATACGGGACGGCGTCTACGGCTTTCCGCTAGATATTGTATTATGGCACGCTGAGCTCTAGACTTGAACCAGTATCTCTTCCATAAAATTTCATTTATGCTTCCCAATCTAATCTTTCGGTAAAGCTTAGACATAGAGGTTGGCAGACGGGGCTCACCCTTAAAATCGCTGTAAGATGAGCGTAAATTTACATCAAACCTTTGGATGTTTCCGGCTTCTTTAATCTCTTCGAATAATGTGGCTTCCTTATCTCTATCGAAATCTTCCAATTCTCTCTTTCTTCTCTTTTTGATATTTGCTTTCAAGATTCTCTTGGCTTTCTCCTCTTCACTGCTTGCAAGTCGAGGTTTAATCCATTGTTCAAAAAATTCTCTTGCTGCATTTTCATCCGTGATTGCCCCGTAAGTCTCTAGGAATCCCTCAATAGTTGAGTGAAGGAAGTCTTCTCTAACATTGATGGGGCTATTCCTAATAGACTTCTTAATTTCCTTCTTAGAAAATAAGTGGGGATTTCTTTTCTTGAGTCGACTTAAAATAGATGCTATCATTTGAACCTTCGTATGCCACGTCCTTTCCAGCGAAGAAACAAGAAGAATCTCTCTAGCGGCCTCCGCTAGACTCTCATTTCTTAACTTGACGATCGGATAAACGCAGAGATAAACTCCTTCTATTATCTCTTCCGCTAATGTTAAAGGCTTCCTCCCGATTACGCGGATATGGTATGGAAAATCTCCAAATCGTCGAGGCAAATAATAGAGGTCTACTTGGATGTCTGAAAAGATTTGAGTTGCTAAGTATGCGAGGTCCCAATCATGCACCAACTCGTATGCTGCACGTTCTAGGCTGTAGGCCATTCTAATGTCGTATGGGCAATGGTGTACGTGGGCTAGCTGGTGACGAAAATACCAGAGCAGATATTTTTCTGGATCGGCTCCTTTAGGGATGATGTTTGGGCTCAAATAAATCGTTCCATCTACAACCGCGAACTTTGCTTCACTTTTCTGATTTTCTGTTTCTTCAATAAGCGAGAGTCTAACTGGTGGACAGTAAAGCTCAGACCATGCCTGATTAAACAGCTTGATGATGTCAATGATCCGTTCTTCCATTCAGAACACCGTATCTTGATGACTAGAGCTCTTCCAATCCATTTGCAAAGACAGACTCTCATCTCGCTTTAGAATTCCCTTCTGTATCCATATTCTTTCGATCTTTGTGAGTTCCTCTGCGAAGACAACATCTTCAACGGCGGCTTCTCTAGCTAGCCTATAGACTGAACGGTCGAAGCCCTTCATCAATTCATTCAAGATGGACCATTGTCTTCTCGCATCCCTATCCGCCATCTTCACCCTCTCCGCTTCCAAAAGCTCTCTGATATCGGCAGGGACATTTCTGGTATGCACCAAAGAGAGTCTATGGGGAAGAATCCAAAAGGCCATTCGGAGAATATCTTCCAAATCGCATTTTCCATCCAGCCATTTCGCTGCTTTGGCCAGATGAACTAAAGCGACTGTTGCTCTTTCACTAAGCGGCTCCTTTATTTTGCTGCATACGTCACGAATGAAATGGCAGCCTTCACATAATGTAGGGGGCTTGATTTCCGAATTCTCTTTATCTCGTATGCATGCTTGGAAATCTCTAACTATTAGGTTTATGAATCCAACTTGGGCAGGATCCAGCTCTATTTCTGAAACTTGTTTTCGTGCTTCTTCAAGGTCCTCGAAAGATAAGACTTGAGGCATCGAATCGATAATGTTTCCTTCATGCTTCTCTAATAAGTCTTGAAGCTGAAATTTTTCACTTAGGGTAAGGGATCTTAGGAATAAGCATACATCGAACCTGTCGTAAAATGGTTGCGGATGAATGAAAGAAGTTGCATCCATCGGATTTTCATTCGCTATTAAAAGATAATCGCTAACTTTCGCTCTCTTACCATACGCCCAGACCTCTCCGAACTGCATAAGATGATGGATATTAGCCGTTGTGTAAGGGTTAAGCCTGTTAACTTCATCTATGGCTTTTCCTTTGCTTTTAACAAATGCTGCCCATAGGACGCGTTCAACTCCCTCTTTTTCTAATGAAGGGATGTGTAGTCTCCCTACGACTTCCCCTCGTTTCACCTCTGAGGCTCCTGATACAACTACAAAATCATCGCCGCAGATACCTTTCAGCATCAAAAGCATTAGCGTGGATTTTCCTAAGCCGCGGGGAGCTCGAATCAAGGTGGTCGATCTGGGATGAAGTTGATTTAAAATCATTAAATGTATAGACTGCTCGTGACCGACGAACCTTGATTTTATCTCATTCTCCCAGTCCCTAATCTTATTTTGAAGACCCAAACGGTATCCCTCAAACATAATGGCAAGTTACACGAAGTATAACGCTAAATATATGCATAGGGAAAAAATCGCCGCTGCCATGATCATGATGGTCATTTTCATAAGTCTAATTTTTCTCTGCATGTGAAGGTTTTCCTCCTCAAGCATGTTTAGACGGTACTGGAGTAATGAAGCGGCTCTACGATCAACCGTTACACTTTGACTCATCTCCCTTCCTAAAAGGACAGAGTCAAGTATATCCGAGGCTTTGTCTCCATAAGATTTTTCAATATCTTTCCGGGGAATCCCAAGGATTATTTTTTCTGTTGAAACATTTCTATGGAGAGGTCTCTTCACAGCTTGACGTTTTAGGAACTCTTTGTACTTCTCGCTTTCCATTACACTCAGACTTTAATAGTCCAACGTGCGATTTTAATCTTTCTTGAAATTGAATTTATGAAAGTCTCATCGATCTCAACGTGAAAATTGGAGCTGAATGAAAATATACGTTCAGCTAAAAAGGGAGATGGGCTATATTTTTTCATCTAGCCATTCAACTATGCGTTCCTGTATGAATGCTAGAACTCCTTCGGGAAGAAGCTTTATAGCTAATACTTCCCATCCGTCTGAACAGACAAGATCGAGTAGCTCCATCGCCTCGTCCCAGCTTAACTCGCTAAGGTTCAATATGCCCAGATTGTTCATTTCCTCGGTCACACCCCTGAACAGGAATTAAATCAATGGTCAAGCGAACAGGAGATCTGAAGATTTTATTACGCAATTCGCTGATCCTCCATCAATGCTATTCTTTCAATATTCCAGCTCTTTGTCTTCTTGAGCCGTGCAATTATCTCCTCAAGTTCTTCTTTACTTTGCTCTGAGATTTCCGCGCAGCTCATAACTATCAGACACATGAGTTTCGGTCTCATATCTTACACGCTGCCAGGCTGTTTTTGCCACATGTTTCATTGTTTCTTAGAGTTCGATTGCAAAATACTGATGCAAAAGAGGCATGTATATGACACTGCGGTTAGCTGAACTGTACAAAAATGCTTGATTCGAAAGAGAATGGACGCACTTGTTTACCTGATTCAAATCAAAAATCCTATTTATATGATTTTTCTGGGAGCGTCATTCAAATCTAACGATAATTTTTATTGAAAGGCTTCAGAAAAAGGGGTGTACTCTGCCAAAAAATGGATTTATAATACATAGACCTTTATAAAGCGGCTTAAAATATTTGGAATGAAGAAGCTTGCCGTCTTACTATGAGAAGAAAATCCTTGAGGTTCTTGAAGAAAACAATGATGGATTAACCACCGTAGGAGTAGCGGAGAAAGCAAACATCAGCAAGACTACCGCATTGAAGTACCTTGCATCCCTTAAAGCTGCTGGCAAAATCGATTATATCGAAGTAGGCCCCGCAAAACTTTGGAGGCTAACCACCCTTCAAAAAACAAGCAACAAGAACATTCCAGTAAACAAGGAGAGAAAGGTGAGGTTGATCCTTAAGGAATTCAAAGAAATAGCCGGGCTGTTGGGCTCTGCAGTCGTGGACAATGATGGATTGACTATTTCAGCTGATTTGCCTTGGAACAAAAGGCCGGAAAAGATAGGTTCCTTAATCTCTCGTCTTCTTCAGATAGGGGACAGATCAGCAAAAGCCGCCAAAATAGATCCTTTGAAAGAGATAATACTTGAGGGGGATAATGGTCGAATAGTCGCTCGTAACGAAGGAAACGTGCTTCTCATAGCTTTCAGTGACAGAAAAGCATCTCTAGGAATGGTTAAGATTGAGATTGAAGAATTTGCAAAGAGGATAAAAAGTTTGCTTGAGAGTACCTAGACATTCAATATGCCTTTCTAAATGATGGAAAAGAGATTATTCTTGAGGTCAATTTTATTGAAAGCCGTCACCAAGGACTTTTAATTTTTATAAGCTGAGCTTGAGCGGATTTTTCGAGTAATCTAAAAAGGAAACACGGGCTAGGTAGGAAGGGAGATAGAAGCTGACGTTATTAACATCATCTCAATGAAGGCTCCTGCTAGAAGAAAAACTGCGCATATTGAGATGTACTTCGCTGCGTTAATTATTTCCGCCCTAAGTCCTTTAAGTCCATGTCTTAGGGCGTAGAATGAGAGCCAAATGCTTTCGGAGATTGCTAGGCTGTAGGAGATGTATTCTAGCCATGCATGGGGATAAATCAGTAGAGCTAAGAGTAAAAGTAGGGGGTCGGCTCCTAAAACGTAGCCTAAAGCTGCCAGTACTTTTCCAGTCGAGTAAAGGACATAAAATCCAGTTATCGGTCCAATGAATGGTGTGAACATGAGAAGACAGTACATCATGTTATTTCCAAAGATCAACTGAACTCCAACTGTTTGAAGCATTCTTTCCATTTCCTTGAAATCTTTAACTATACCTTGAGCTTCGGAGCCATCAACCCTTGACAACGCGCCGATAGAAGTCATGATTATGCAGAGAAAGAGAATGGCCAAAATCGATAAGAAGCGGTTTTTCCGTGATACAACGTACAGGGGCTCTTTTCCCTTCTTAATAGTCCTTTTAGGCTTCAAGACTATGGGGGCGCCGCAGTTTGGACAGAACCTTGCTTCCTCATCTTCGGGAAGCTTTATACCGCATCTCGTGCAATAGGGCATTTAACTCATCATTTAGAAATTCTCAAGCGTACTGAAAAGTTTTCCTAATTTTTAGGTGAGATGTCTTTCTAAAGCAATCCAGAGATGATCAGATATCGGTCTGACTAGCTCTTTAACCGCGCCGTCAGCGCCTATAAGGAGCCGTTTTTTAGGATCTTCTAGAAACTCACCGATGATCGCTGCTTGAATCTTGTGGCCCCTCAGTTCCTCGAGTATTTCATCAGCCGAGTTAGGATCAGCCGAGATGAGGAGGGCGCCGGAACTTATCAGCTGCAAAGGATCGATGTTAAATAGGTTACAAATCTCCAATGTTTCTTGAGCTATCGGAATTCTATCTTCGAAAACTTTTATGCCTAAATCCGCCGCGTCAGCCATCTCATGTATTCCCCCTGCTACTCCTCCTTCTGTGGGGTCATGCATGGCATCAACGCCGCCTACGTTGAAAGCTAGGATCGCATCCTTTACCACGCTTATTTTATCATAGAACTTCACGGCTGATTTAAGGAGATTCTTATCCATCTTCTCTTCAAGATGATAACGAGCTTCAGACGCTAAGATTGCTGTGCCCTCTATTCCTGCGCCTTTGGTTAGAATTAGCTTATCGCCGGGCTTTGATCCTCCTGACGTTACGTATTGTCTATCATCAGCTACTCCCATAGCGCATCCTACAATTATGGGTCTATCAAGGTTAGGCGTAACTTCTGAGTGTCCACCTATTATGGCTATGTCTAGGTTTCTAGCCGCCTCATCTATCTGGCTTGATATTCTTTCAACAGTGTCAATTGTGGAGTTCTCAGGAAGAAGAATACAAGAAGAGAAGAAAGCTGGGCGCACACCAAAGGTTGCAACGTCATTCGCATTTATATTTACTGCTAGCCAACCTATCCTCTCAGATGCCCCGGTTATCGGATCCATCGCGGAGATGAGGACTTTTTCTCCGATCTTAACTATGGAGCCGTCTTCCCCCAAGGAAGGCCCAAGTAATACATCCTTTCTTTCCACACCTAAATGTTTGAAAACAATTTTCCTCAAAGTTTCGGCTGGAATCTTACCTTTCGGAAGTCTCAATCCTTAGGAACCTCCATTAAGACTCATCGCGAACATTAAACAAGCATGTGCAAGTCTAGATAAGTAAAAATGAAGATAGAGTTAAGCTTATCCATAAACTTGCATTAGAGACGGTTTCCCACGAAATTTCAAGTGATGCCGCATCCTCTTCACATCAGAACGAGTGAAACTGCAAGATTTAATAGACCCCAAAAATATCCTTAATTAGTGGGTGATGACAGCTCTGACCCTACTGATCCCCCTAGCGATGATGTAGATCTTGAGTGTGGAACCCACTCTCCTCTTTCATCCACTCCCCCCTCTCAAGCATAACCCCAAAACACAACAAAGACTCCTAGAATACATATACCTGTCCAGAATTAGTTTTAATAAAAACACAAAACCTCAAGTAGGAGGAGAGATTTAAAGCCGGAAAGCGCTCAGCCACTGTACGGTGGCTTTAAATCTCTCCGCCCTACGTTGACGGTTTTTCTCACCGCTTGGGTGAGTGTGAGAGATTGGCTATTTGAGGCTTTTTGGTTTGTTTTATGCTGATTCTGCTGATTTCACGTTGCATTCTACGTAGTATTGGGCGTTTTCTGTGAAGACTGTTATGCCTATTGTTAATCCTATGTCGCTGACTGTTATGCTCTCTGGGTTTTTTACGTATAGGATTAGGGTGTCTCCGGATGCAAGTGGTTTGTCGTTTGTGTCATTAGTGAATGTTGCGGTTTGTCCCTGTGTGTATGCGAAGTCGGTCCAGCTGGGGGTTGCGTTTGGGCAGTTCAGTGATGTTGATATGGCTGATGATAGTCTTATGTAGTAAACGTTTGACCATGGGGCTTCCACTCCTCTTATTTGGACTTTGTCTATGATGACGTCTCTTCCGCCGACATTATCAATCGCTAAAGCCGCATATGCGGTTCCATCCCCATAGACCCAGATCTCCTGTTTGCTGAGCTTTAAGGCTTCTTGCTGAGTTCTGGTGGACGTGATGTTAACGGCGTACATTGAGACTACGCCTGCTAAGAGTACTGAGACCACTAGGATTATTAGTGTTGATACCACGTTACTAAGTGCAGCTTTGTTGTTACTCGGTCTCTTCATTTGTTATTCCTCCATGTTTGAAATAGAGAAGATATTTGAATGGGTATTAGGATTTGTGCGTCTCGTCGGGGAACAGACAATTCAGACGCAAAGTACAGACGAAGAATTCGAAAGGCTCCGTCTGAACCACTGATAATTCATCATCTATTTTCAGCTGAATTTTTCCAAAGGGATGATGCGTAAAACATTCTAGGGGAAGTCTTTGTGCTTGAAAACCTGATTCTTATGTGAAATGTGCTGTTTTGTTGTTGATGAACTATTTATGGCCTTGAATCATTCTCATCAGGATTTTTACCAGTAATCTTTCGGTGGATAGACCCATTTGGTCGGTTCTTCCAGTGTTATCTGAACGTCCGTTGACCATGTCTTATCTGGTCCCTGAGTCTGAGTGATCTCAACAGTATAGGTATCTGGACCGCTGACATCAACCTTTCTCATTATGCTGCTTTCGAGAACAACCCAGATCTCTTCGTCATATATCGTTGTCCCGCCACTGTCACTAACTTTGATAATGAAGTTGTAAACGCCTGGATCCAATTCGATAACGATGTTGATTGCAAATGATTGACCGCCGCTCCAACCAGAATCGCTCGAATATTGAAGCGGATTCGTTCGAGAGGAAAAGGTATTCCCCCTTGCAGTTGTCACTTTAGCTTGGAAGGCCTCTACCTCTTCAGTTTGAGAGAGCAAGTCTTGGATGTCTATGGGATCCGTTGTATTCTCACCCATGCCTGGAATTTGAAGGCTATACGGAAAAGATCGATCGTTGATCCAGATTCTGACGATTTCTACAGTGAGTGGACATCGATTTTTTATGTATAAGCTTATTTGACTACTGTTTTGACTGAGCGGATACGCGTAGACATCTATGTCTTCCAAAGCTCTCTCTTGATCAAATTGTTTCATTTCTATAATGGTTCGGTCATAGAGACTGTTTATTTCATTAATGTACAAGAAGAAGGGCATGATGCATGTGAAGATCACTCCTACGAAAATGAGCATTCCGACAACTGTGGACATTGCAGATCTCGATCTAAGAAGATGGAACCGCGTAAGTTGCATAAACAGTATTCTGCCTCCTACTTATGACCGTTATGCTTAGTTTGTCACCTACATTCGCAATTAGGGAGATGCTTATTCTTTTCATCTGGCCGTGTGGAATGACGATTGCAGATGCGTTTTGTCCCTCCGCGTCTCCCCTAACGTAGACATCAACCTGAATGTCAACTTTTCCGTAATTGAAAACCCAAACGTTCAGAGTGTCAGTCTCGTTATCATAGCTCACATGTTCAACCGTGAACCTTTCGCTAATCGCGTCTATTTGTCTCTTGATCTCTTCATAATAGTCTTCTTCTAGACTTCTAGTTATGGAATAAGTAAGTGACCAGACACTTATCCCAACAGTGAGGACTACTCCACACAAAATTATTGTCGCCACGACTGGCGTCAATGCTTTTACA
>Ga0180300_10000289_pt1 | contig 21488 bp, 26 predicted proteins | sample GuaBasSediGuay15_FD_121798 | JGI IMG/M metagenome (GOLD analysis project Ga0180300, IMG submission 121798) | Subseafloor sediment microbial communities from Guaymas Basin, Gulf of California, Mexico - Guay15, Core 4569-2, 21-24 cm | ecosystem: Environmental > Aquatic > Marine > Hydrothermal...
GATGCGAGAAACTTCATCGAGGAGGATGAAGTGAGTGGACATTGCAGGTATTCTGCACTCAACCCTGAGGGCTTCAACCCCTTTGATCTTCGCCGCGTTTGCTGCTCTGATCTGTGATCATGCGGGCATAATAAATGTGGCTCTAGAGGGGGCAATGCTCATTGCAGCGTTCTTTGGGGTGCTTTCAGGGAGCTGGAGCGGATCCAGTTTGATCGGTGGTCTGATCGGCGTGCTGGCCGCTGTAGCTATCATGATGCTAATGGCTTTTTTGCATCTAAGGGTCAAGGCTAATGCGGTGCTGGTAGGTATAAGCTTAAACCTCATTGTTTCGGGTTCGACGGTGTACATGCTCTACATGTTCACGGGTGTAAAAGGCGTGACCACATCCTTGAATGTTCCAGTGTTCAAGGAACTGCATCTGGGGATATCAAAAATTATACCAGGCATTGGAAGTATTTTCGACGATCAATGTGTATTGACCTACATAGCTTTATCACTTCCTCTATTTGTTTACTTTTTTCTCAATCGTACTAAATTCGGTTTGTGTTTGAAAGCTGTTGGTGAAGCACCGGAAAGCATTCTCAGTGCCGGTAAATCCGTGGGTTTTTACAAAACCATGGCGTTGATCATTGCTGGCATCCTGTCAGGACTCGGAGGTGTGTACCTGTCCATGTATTACGTATCCTGGTTTGCGAGGGATATGACCGCTGGTCGAGGTTTCATCGCTCTCGCAGCTCAGGCGCTTGGTAACAGGTCCATGGTTGGTACGCTTGGAGCCGCCATTTTATTTGGATTTTCGGAAATTCTGGGCTACGAATTCCAGATATTTTCCATCCCCTGGGAAATTGCTATGACTTTACCCTTTGCGCTGGTGCTATTGTCCGTACTCATTTACGGAAGGAGAAAGCTGAGGCTTTCGAAAGGTTAGAAAAAGGCTTATGTTTTGCTATACTTGGAGCGGTTCAACAGGCTGGAAATGGAGGTAGGAACATGAAACATGCGATGGTGGTATATGGTACACGACCCGAAACTATAAAGCTGGCACCTGTGGTGCAGAAACTCAAGAAAAGTAGGCATTTCCGTACCACTCTTGTTGTAACGGCACAACACAGGGAAATGCTCGATCAGATGAATAGGGTCTTTGGCTTGAAGCCAGATATAGATCTGGATCTGATGAGGGAAAGACAAACACTGTGGGACCTGACGGCTCTAGTCATCGAGAAAATGGTGGCAGTTTACAGAAGCACACAGCCTGATGTGGTTATAGTGCAGGGTGATACCACCAGTGCTTTCGTATCTGCGCTCGCAGCCTTTTATTTGAAAATACCCGTTGCACATGTGGAGGCGGGTCTCAGGAGTGGCAACATCTACTCACCTTTTCCTGAAGAGGTTAACAGAAGACTGATAGGCGTTGTAACCTCGTATCACTTTGCTCCCACTGAAAGAGCCCGACAGAACCTCTTTCATGAAGGTATCAGAGAGAATGTCTGGGTGACGGGTAATACTGTGGTCGATGCCCTTCTCTGGCTGACGGAGGCGAAAGAACATCTGCTGAATGAATGTTTCAGAAAGTTGTTAAATGGAACATCCGATGTAGGAAAGATCGTTCTTCTCACCATGCATAGACGTGAAAACTGGGGCGAACCGATGAGAAGAGTATTCCAAATGCTGAAAGATCTACTGTTGCGCAGAAACGATCTCCTTCTTGTATATCCCGTTCATCCGAATCCCGTTGTGAAGGACCTGGCCCATGAGATTTTTCAAGGAGTGAAGAATGCGCTCCTGACATCACCCCTGGATTACCCTACCCTGGTGTCTGTGATGATGAACGCACATCTCATAATGACGGATTCGGGGGGGATACAGGAGGAAGCTCCCACCTTCAAGAAACCCGTTCTGGTTTTAAGGGATACAACGGAACGTCCTGAACTGATTGAAAGTGGTGCTGGTAAGCTGGTGGGAACCGATCCCAGCGTCATACTCGAAGAGCTGGAAAAACTGCTTGATGACGAAGCATACTATGAAAGGTTCAGGGCCACGGAGAACCCTTTCGGGGATGGGAAAGCGTCGGAAAGGATAGTTGATATACTGGAAAAGAAGATATCAGAGTGATTTTAGGAGCATACCCACGATATGTCCGAATTCTTCTCTACGCGGCAATTTGAACAGGTGGGACACGAGCGGGGAATCAGACGCTCCAAAACCATGCACACTCTCAAGTGTTTTTCCCAGCATTTCAGCTATCCTCTTTTCGCATTTTTCATGTGCTGGAATGAGTAAAATGGATTCAACTGTGGCCACAGTAAGCAGATAATCCACATGCCAGAATAATCTTTTGTCACTTTTCAGATGTCTTGAAACCCTTGCGAGAAGATCTTTCATACCTGATCCTACGTATATATAATGCCCTTTCGAAAGTTCAAAGGATTTTGATCTCGTCATGAGGGTAGTGTCTTTTTCCAAGTGTATGAGGAGCAGATAACATCCTTTCATTTTCGTGTGATCAACCCTTTGTACATATCCAGGATTTTGTTGTGCCATTCCTGGAAATCCCGTTCGAGCTCTTCCAGTGGTGGTTTCATGGTTTCCAGATGTGAAAGTAGTTTTCTCTTGAGTTTTCTGGTATCCCAATCCACGGGTTTCAAACTTTCGACTTCGCGTATCGATACCAGTTGTCCCATCTTCAACTTACCCAGTATCGTCAGATATCTGTTGTGAAAATCTATTATTTCGCTTACGTTACCTCCGGGGTTCAGAAACAGAAGCAGGAAAGATGCTATCATCAGGCTGGTGATTATGTACATTACTACAATCCATCTCCTCCAGCTTCGCCATGTGTATCTGGGTGAGACGAGAAGCCCGAATGCCATTCCCGCCAGCAGTCCTCCTATATGTGCAGCGTTGTTGATGTTTCCTGCCGTGAATCCAAGAACAAGGTTCACTAGTATCATCGGCAGTAGAGCCGCTCCCGTCAGTGGTTTCAAATAGTAGGGTATATCGTGCCTTCTACCTGCTGCGAACAGCATCCCTACCAAACCGAAAATAGCTCCACTCGCGCCAATGGAGATGGTGTTGTGGTAAAAAATCTGGGTTGCGAGATTACCCACAACACCGCTGAAAAAATAGACGCTCAGAAATTTCGGAGTTGAGTAAACTCTTTCAACTACGTTGCCTAGATACAACAGTGCGTACATGTTGAAAAATATGTGCAGAAATCCTCCGTGAAGGAACATGGCAGTGATAAGCCTGTAGTACTGGCCTGCATCCACCATCGGGCCGTACTGTGCTCCCAGCTTTAGAAGTGTGGTGGTAGTGAAACCACCAAGTAATTCCAGAATGAACAGTATCACATTGACCAGCGTTATAATGAAAGTAGCACTTCTTCTATCCACGAACATGTTCATTCCCCCCCTTCTATTATTCCTGCCATTATGACATATTCCCGCCAGTATACGGTGACTATTTGCCCTGGTGTGACTGCGAATACCGGCTCCTTTAATTTTACCTTCAATTGATCATCGAGGATCGAGATCTCTTTCACCGTGGCCAGCCGCGATTTGTTCCGTACCTTACATTTGAGATCCTCCAGTTCTTCCAGCTCTTCGATCTTCAGAAACATGTTGATATTTCTCGCTACAATGTTCGATGCCATCAGAGCGTCTCTTTCTGCAACGACGACGGTATTTTCAGCTGGTACAACATGGTGAACATACAGGCGTTTTCCAGCAGAAACTTTCAATCCTTTTCTTTGTCCCACCGTGTAAAAATAAAAACCTTCATGTTCTCCAAGCAATTTTCCTTCCAGATCCTTTATCGGCCCTTTGCGTGCTCCCAGTTTTTTCATGAGATAGGTTTTGATATCGTCATACGGTACAAAACATATTTCCTGACTTTCCTTTTTTTCACCCACGTGGAGTCCTAGATTCCTGGCCTTTGTTCGTATCTCTTCCTTCGTATACTGCCCCAGCGGAAACAGGATTTTGGATAATCTTTCAGGTTCGATGAGGGAGAGAAAATAACTCTGGTCCTTGTCTCTGTCCCTTCCCATTTTCAACATATACTTTCCAAATTTTTTAACATACTCAACCTGCGCATAATGGCCTGTTGCGAAAAATTCGCAGTCAAATTTTTTCATCGCCTCATCCATCATTGCGCCGAATTTGAGATATCTGTTGCAGAACGCACATGGGTTCGGTGTACACCCCGCAGCGTAAGTATTCACAAAATAATCCACAACGTATGTTTCGAAAATTTCACCGAACCTCAGTACGTGAAATTCCACACCGGCTTCTTTCGCTACTTTCATGGCATCAAGGGTGTCTTCAGGCGAACAGCATACCTTCTTTTTGGTGTGCCTGGCAAAATCAAAATAGATATCAGGGAAAGTCTTCATGTGTACTCCGACCACATCATATCCTTTTTCCCTGAGCAGGTGAAGAGCAACCGAGCTGTCTACCCCTCCGCTCATAGCCAATGCGACTTTGGCCACATTGATTCACTCCTTCGCTTATTTCACTATTTCAGAAACAATAAGGGGGCAGAATTTTCCACCCCCTTAACGGATCCCATCGATCTCGTTTCCTCCAGATCGGTGGTGTTTCAACTCACGCTCAGATGTTGTTTGGCGATTTCCACATATTCTTTGAAAGCTTCTGGATCGTTCACAGCGAGTTCGGCAAGCATTTTCCTGTTGATTGTCACCCCTGCAAGTTTCAAACCGTGTATGAATTCACTGTACTTCAACCCTTCATTTCTGGCAGCTATGTTGATTCTTGTTATCCACAATCTTCTGAAGTTCCGCTTCTTTTCCTTCCGGCCTCTGAAGGAGAACGCTCCAGAACGGTAGTACATTTGTTTAGCCAGGCGGTATCTTCTGCTCAACGCACCCCTGTAACCCTTCGCCGCTTTCAATATTTTCTTTCGTTTTCTTCTAGAAGCTACCGATGTTTTCACTTTCATCGTGATTCACCTCGCTACATTCCGAGTGCTCTTTTCACGTGGTCAACATGGGATTTAGGTACCATTGCGGGTTTTCTCAACCTTCTCAACCTGCTTTTGGATTTTTTTCCCGTGTTATGTCCTCTACCCGAACGGTATCTCATCAACCTGCCACTTCCGGAAACTTTTATCCGCTTTGCCATGCTCTTATTCGTTTTCATCTTAACCTTTTTGCCCATTTTGGGACACCTCCAGAGTCTCACTTTTTAGGCTTCAGGGTCATCCTCATATCTCTTCCTTCCAGTTTCGGGGGGGATTCCACCTCTGCGATTTCCTCAAGTTCTTTCCGTATTCTTTCAAGCAACTGATAACCCTGATCGGTGAAGCTCATTTCCCTGCCTCTGAACATTATGGTTATCCTTACCTTATCCCCACGTTCCAAAAACCTTTTAACATGGGAGAGCTTGGTATAAAAATCATGATCATCGATCTTCAACCTGAACTTCATCTGCTTCAGTTCCGACTGTTTTTGCTTCTTGCGCGCTTCCCTCATCTTCTTCTCCTTTTCGTACTTGTACTTCCCGTAATCCATTATCCTTGCCACCGGGGGATCGCTGTTGGGCGCAACTAGCACCAGATCCAGATTCTTCTCACGCGCCATGTCCAAAGCCTTACGTGTCGGGAAAATACCCAGATTCGTGCCATCGACGTCTATGACCCTCACCTGCGGCACACGTATTTCGTTGTTTCTCGGAACATCTATGCTTGCGATCTTTCCACCTCCCAAAATAAAAACGGGTGAGACCACCCGTTTCTATTTACCACAAAAGTTTTCTACTTTAGCCTTAACCCCTGCCGTCCTTGACGCGGGGTGGGAAGCCGGGTGGCCTCCTCTTATCGATTCTGGTGGGCCGTGCAGGACTCGAACCTGCAACCTACTGATTAAGAATCAGCCGCTCTACCTGTTGAGCTAACGGCCCACTTCCCACGCAATACCGATTTTATAACAATGGAGGTTTTTTGTCAACTTCTGGCGGAGGCGGCGGGACTCGAACCCGCACGGGGCATCGCCCCATCGATTTTCAAGACCGACCCCTTGACCAGTTCGGGCACGCCTCCGTCTTTATTATAACTCATCTTGCCCTCGCATCACCGCTTTAAATAGCTTGCGTAGAACAGCACTGATCATGCTTCTGCCTTCTCCTATACAAGCATCCACAAGGTCGACATTGGGATTGTAGGAGACGACAGCGATCTTCGTTATCACTCCAGGTTCTCTGGCAATGGTTTTGATTTTGACGACCCTTTTTCGATTTCGGATACTTCGAGCTTGAAAAGCTCGATCACAAGCTCTGACACGGCTCTTCTAACAAAGATTCTAGGCTTCTTTCCCGTCTTGGTGACATTGACGATGTAGATTTCTATTAGCGAGCCTTGCTTGAGTTGCTCATCGTAAATCCAATCACGTTTGAGTAGTTTCGTCTCTATCTTTTCCACTCGAACATCTGTCATCGGTCGGTGACGCCATTACTTCAGCTGTAGTCACAAATTCTACCCTTTCGAAATATTTTTTTGAATAGGTTTTCCTTTTCAAAGTCGCGAATCTTTTGAATAAGCACCTGCCTCGCCGTTTGAACGACGATTCTTCCGAAATCCCCCAACTCCAGCGGTCTACAAATAACATCTCCACCCTTGCCATCTGACTGAATGTTTATGGCTTCTTCGAGACTGATTTCAGAGTTGTTCGGCATGTTTTCCTTCACTGCGCTGAGTAGTAGGAAGATCTTTCACATCTCCCATGACGCGGTCTATCTCGACGTCGACATTCTTGCTGCCTCCAAAATTGCTTTTGTATGTGGTCTTAAGAGCATGCTCTAGGCCAACGAGAGCGTCTTCTTTCGGTATTCCTTTTTCTTCTTACAGCTCCTCAATCAGGTTCAAGTTTGTCTTGCACCTCCTCCCTTAAAACTTCACTTCCAATTGGCGGGTTTGATCTCTTCAAAATTCACCTTCAGAGACTTTTTTGTATCTCTGATTGTGATCTCCAGCGTTTCGTCTTCGCCTCCCTGATTCTATTCCACACTCGAGAGTCCGTCTACAGGTTTGTTGAAAACAAACTTGGTCGGCTTTTCAGTAAATCGTCTGTAATCTTCTTTCTTTTTCAGTGATCTATACAATCTTGGGGACGAAACTTTTAACATGTACGAGCTGGGGATGAAATCTTCTCTGTCGAGTTCCTTTTCGATTTCGTGAAATACCAGCTCACAATCATCGATCCCAATGTACCCATCCTTCTTGTCTATCACCACCTTGAGTACCCAATGCCGTCCTTGCTTGCGGTACTGAAGATCGAATAGTTCGTATCCAAGCAACGGCAGTATCTGTTCCACAATTTCTCTGGCGCTCTCCACTATGTTGCTGTACAAGGCGTTTCGTCTCTTCGAAAGTAAATCGAGGCTTTGTCCCCTCGAGTGATGTACCTTTTGCGCTCATATTCCAGCACGTGATCACCATTATGGAATTATTTAATTAGGGGTGTGATAAGGTAGTATTAAACAGGAGGTGGATCTTGAAAGTTTCTGTAGTGGGTGTGGAAAGGGTGAGGAGTAGCATTGCTTTTACATTGGTGATTGAAGGACTCGTCAACGAGTTAGTGTTGATAGATGTAGATAAAAAGATCTGGTAGTGATCAATCCGGTGGACGTTTTATTCTATGTGGGATGGGAAGCCAGCGGTTTTCCCAAAGAGCGTTTGTTCGGTTCAGGAACGGTGCTGGATACTCCGAGGCTCAGAACCTTGACTATTTAGCAGCATTGCAGAGTTTCCCTGAGAAGCGTTCACGCTTACGCCATAGGCAAGCACGGCGACTCAGAGCTGGTGGTATGGAGTAAAGTCATAGTAGGAGGTTTGCCCATCAAAGAGCTGTGCAAAGTGTGTAAAGCGAGTTAAAATGTCGCCAGGATACCAGAGCTCAATGGCACCGAAGGAGAACCCCTTGTACGTTCGGCAAGGATCATAAAAAATGCTCTTTCGAACATAAAAACACCTATGAGCAGCTCGGTGATCCTCGATCTCTTTTCTTCTCAAGATGACAGTACATCATAGCGTCTATGTCAAACTAAAGGTTACTGCCATGCTTCCATTTTGCCAACGATACGTTATTTTATAAGCATAAGTTGTGTTGAGAAGGCCTTTCATGTTCTGGCCGATGATTCCTGTAGGTGGAGTAGTCATGCCGACAAAGCCTAGTTTCGTGAGTAATTTTCCGGTGACCATGTTAGCAATCTCCGAAATAGCACTAATCCCCATTTCTGATTCAACATCCACATCGATTCCTGGCACCATCGCGGCAAGCAAATCGAGGACAACAGGTTTGTCAAACTCGAAGCTTAGAACACCTTTTTTATCCCCGTTTCTGTCCACTACGCCTATTACGACGCAAAGGCTCTTTTCGATAATATGAGATTCCAGCTTCATAGCGTTAGAGTACTTCGGCGATATCCCGAATGTTCCAAGAATATCGTTTACCGCTTCAGACAAGGCTTCTATCATTTCGCTCCCTCCTCCAAAGCCACGTTGAGTTTCAGATCCCCATGTCGGCTTTTGAACACCACATTGTAAGCACTCATTTTGAAGTTGAAGAAAGTCAGATTTTCACCAATATAGGAACTCGGAGGGGTTGGACGCACATTAGAACCTCGAAAACGGTTATTGATATCCGTCACGGCGTGTCCAATCACCATGTTGCCGAATTCGTTGGCAGTAACTAAAAGATCATCTTGTGTAGGTTTTTCGTCCATAATACATTCGTGAATGAACTCCATCATTTTTTCAGAAGTTGCTAAGATCGTCCTTCCTGCAAAAGCTCCTGAAAAACTCAAGAGTATTACTACCCCACTGGTCTTAAAGAGCAAGCTGGGAGCCTTTTCTATTCCACCAGGTACAAGCTCGGTATTCGTGAGCGATCTGTAAACATTCATCGTCGCTCCGACAAAGCTTCGAATGATTTGTTCTGCTACCTGTTTATCCACATCAGTTCACTCCTCCAAAACTTTGTTCAGTGCATCTATGAGTTGAGCTTGCTTGAATGGTTTCTGAATGGAGTGTTTTATCCCGATCGCCAAAGCTTGATCTAAAAGGTCATCATCTCCCATAGCACTTGCGAGAAGAATTTTCGCGCCAGGCTCTTGGCACAGTATCTCTTGAGCTGCTTCTAAACCATTTTTTACTGGCATGGTGACATCCATTATCACAATGTCGGGTTTCAATTGAAAAAAAAGCTTTACGGCTTCTTCTCCGTTCGATGCCTCTCCAACAACTTCAAAGTCATCGGTCTTCGATAGAAATTTTCTTATTAAGTTTCTGACTAAGGGAGAATCATCAACTAAAAGGATTCTTTTCTTTGTCATCATATCACCCCCACCTTTTCCACAATGCGCCTTGCGATTTTATGGGAGGGGAGAACAATATCCGCACCACCTCTTTCAATTGCCTCTGCTGGCATACCGAAAACGATCGCCGTCTCTTCTGATTCAGCTATTGTGTATCCACCCATTCGGCGTATTTTCACCATGGCGTTGGCACCGTCGTTCCCCATTCCCGTCATCAAAACTCCCAGGGTCTTCTCTCCAAAGTGTTCTAACACAGATTCCATCATCACATCCACCGAAGGCATAAAAAGGTGATTGGGGATTTTGGAAAGCCTGATTTTCAGAGAACTTGCTGTGCGTCTTAATTTTAGGTGGTAACCTCCTTTTCCCACATAAACTGTGCCAGGTTCGACGATCATTCCGTCTTCAGCTTCCACGACTCTCATTTGACAATATATATTCAGCCTTTCTGCATATTGCTTGGTGAACTGGGGAGGCATGTGTTGAACGAGAAAAACTGCTCCATTCAAATTCGCAGGAAGCAGAGGAAGCACATCATAAATTGTTTTCGGCCCACCGGTGGAAATTCCTATAGCAACGGCCCAAAAATCTAGCTTTGCTACACTAATGCGCGGGGGCTTCTTTTCGCCTACTGTTATGGGAGCAATTCGCCGTCTACTGGCTAACCGGCGCATAATCCTCTGCTTTCTCGAGATCTTGTATGCGGCCAACAATTTTTCGTGTAATTCTTCGGCAACTTTATAGATGTTTGCGGAAATCGTTCCTCCCGGTTTTTCAACGTAATCAAAAGCCCCAAGTTCTAACGCTTCGAAAGCAGTTACCGATCCATCCCGGGTGAGAGAGGAGACTACAACAACAGGCGCGATCTCTTCTTCTACGATGATTTGTAGGGCGGTTAAACCATCCATCTTGGGCATATTGACATCCATTGTTATCACATCAGGTTGAAGAGATCGCGCCTTGTCGACAGCGTCTTCCCCATCTCTTGCGGTAGCTATTACCTCGAATCTGGGATCCGATTCGATAATCCTTTTCAAGGCTTTTCGCATCAAAGCCGAGTCGTCGGCTATGAGAACTCTTATCTTGTTCACTTTTTCCTCCTTCTACTTTGATTTCTTGAGTTTTTTGCCTTCGGATTTTGTTTGAGGTGTGCTCTTCTTTGTTTGAGCCGCACTCTTCGTGGATTTTGTTTTCTTCTCGGTTTTCGAAGATTCTTCACTCTTACCTTCTACTCGTTTCATTGCTCTTTCCAGTTTCTCGGTTTCTGCTTCCGTAAGAATTTTCCCAATGTCAAGGATCAGAATCACCTTCTCTTTCAAACGCGCAACGCTGGCGATGAACTTGCCCGCATCGGAAGTGAGAAGCATGCTTGGAGCGTCAATTATAGATGCCCTTGGAATTCTTTCCACCCCTTCTACCGAATCCACTATGAAACCCACCAGCTTTTTGTCGAGATCAGTCACGATGACTCGCGTGAATTCGTCACGTTCTCTGAGTTCCAATTCAAAACGCTTCCTCAGATCGATCACTGGAATGACCTCTCCTCTTAAGTTCATCAATCCTTCGAGGAACTTTGGAGCGCGAGGGATTTTGGTTATCGAGGAAACACGGTTTATCTCACGTATTTTCTCGATGGGAACACCGTACTCCTCCTCTCCCACCTTGAAGACAACGTACTGTTCTTCTTCGTCCACACTCACCGTTTCCACCTTCTTTTCCCGCTCTTCCGAAAGTTCTATAACTTCCTTGGAAACCAAAATCGAGGGATCGATAATCATAATGCTATTTTCTTCAGTGCGCACAATTCCAAGAACCTCTTTGTTTCCTTGTTGACGAATCAGTGCTGGTGGGTCTTTTATTTCAGATTCCGGTACTCTTAACACCTCGTTGATCTTGTCAACGATGAACCCAATGTTTGTACCCTTAAAGTTGAGAACGATCACTTTGGTAAGTTCGTTAACCTCAGAGACCGTTAGATTTAACATGCTTCTGAGGTCAACGATAGGGAGAACATCGCCACGCAAGTTTATGATTCCCTTCACATATGGGGGAACATCTGGCACTTCGGTGGGTTTAGAGTATCGGATTATTTCTTGTACGTATTCGATGGGAAATCCGTACATTTCTCCCGCCATTTCGAACGTTACTAATTGGACATATTTTCTCATGGCAACCTGCTCTTTCTCAGTCTCTGTACGTTCTAACGTCCTCGTGGTTTTGGAGTTTTTCTGGCCTTCTCCAATTTCCAACAATTTGTCCACTTCTAGCATCATGTACATGCTTCCTTCTTTTGTTCGAATCACACGTCGCACGAAATTACTAGAGGTATCGGCTTCTTCAATCTGTTCCGGAGAGAAGTGCACAACTTGCGCTGTTCTATCTACGATCACTCCAAGAATTTTTCCACTTTGCTCTAATATTACGACTTTTGCGGTTTCAAGGTTTATTTCTTCCAAGCCCAGACGTGTACGTAAGTTTATGACAGGTAGAACTTCCCCACGAAGGTTTGCGATACCTTCGACATACTTCGGAACGAGAGGGACTCGTGTCAACTTTTGTAGACGAACAATTTCACGAACGTACTCCACGGGTACAGCGTACATCTCATCACCTAAGGTAAAAGTCACACACTGCAGCCCCTCTGATGAAGTAGTTGTTGTAGCCATCTGTTTTCACCCCTTATACCGATTGAAGCTCATCGGCGACTGCGGCAATCTCTTCAATTGCTCGTGCCAGTTCTTCTACTCCTCGAGCTTGTTCATCAGCACTTTTTGAAGCTTCTTCTATCGCCGAAGCGGATTCTTCAGCTGCAGCGTTTATCTGTTCTATAGCTTTGCTGGATTCTTCTACTGCTGATCCGATCTGCTCGAGTTCTTTACCTATTTCATCAAAACGCCTTACCAGTTCGTCGAGAAGCTGAGCGACTTCTTCGACCAGCTTGGTCGTATCACGAGCTTTCACAACCTCTCCTGCGGCAACTTTCGCCGATTCAGCGATATCTGAAGCCACAAGATTCACCTGATACTGGATCGCATTAACAAGCTCCTTTATTTGTTCTGCGTTTTCTCCCGACTCGTTGGCTAGATTCCTTATATCGTTTGCCACTACTGCAAATCCTTTACCATATTCCCCTGCTCTTGCTGCTTCGATGAAGCCATTCACAGCGAGCATATTCGTTTGAATGGTAACCTTGTCGATGGTGTCAACGGTTTTATTGATCTGACGGGCCCGTCCTTCAAGCGTTTCCACATTGTCAGAAGCTTTTTGATAGTTGTCCGAAGCGGAAGAAATGCCTTCTATCATTTGCTCAACGTTTTCTCTATTTTCAGCGATCTTGTTTTTCAAGGTGTTCAAAAGTTCCGTATCGCTTTTGACCAACGACTGAAGATCGCTGACTTTTTTCATCAAGAACTCAACATATTCTTGAGCTCTTCCGGTAGCTTCTGTTAAGATCTGAGCTCCTTGACTCAATTGTTTTAAACCAGCATTGATCTGCTCGCTGGCACTGGACAGTTCTTCTATGCTGGAAGACAGTTGTTCAGCTGCAGCGGCGATTACTTCCGAAGATTTCTCTGTATCTGTGGAAGTTTTAAGATCCTCCGCCAAGTCTACCAGTTCTTGTGTCGCTGTTCTCACCTCTGTGAAAGCTTTTACCTGTTCTTCCACCGCTTTGGATGACTCAACCGCTGCGGAACTTATTTCTTCTGATCCGCTCGCTACCTGCTCTGAAGCTTCTAGAAGTTCTCTCGCAGCTTCAGCAACATCGTTCATATCTTTCAATACTTGTTCCATGTGTTGGACCATCTCAACAAATCGCTCAGCTATTTCCTCCAATTCAGAGATTATTGTACTTCCAAGCTTCGACTGCTCATTGGAGGCTTTTACGATTCCCTGAATGTCTTGCACGGTTTGGGCCACTGCACTGTTGATCTCATCCACGATTCTCCGTATCTCCCGAGCGGACCTTTCCGAGACCTCTGCTAATCCCCTGACTTCGTCGGCCACCACAGCAAAGCCGCTACCGTGCTCTCCTGCTCTTGCGGCTTCAATCGCTGCGTTCAAAGCGAGCAAATTGGTTTGATCGGCTATCATAACTACAGTCTTTACTATCTCACTGATCTTGTTGGACTGCTCCTCCAGTTTCTTGATAAGAGCAGCTGATTCTTCGTTCTTTTTCGCTGCCTCTTCGATGGTGGAAATCAATCCCTGAATAGACTCACTCATGACAGCGGTTCTCTGTTGTGCTGCTATAGTACGGTCTCTCATCTCGGTGACCAACTGTTGAATGTTCTGGGTACTTTTGTTGATCTGTTCGACAGCTGCTCTGGACTCATCTGCGGCGCTGGAAGATTCCTCTGCTCCTGCCGCAATTTGTTCCACGGCTCTGCTCAACTCCTCCACTGCTGAGGCTGCCTGTTCTACTCCCGCCAAAAGTTCTTCTGCAGCGGTGGAAATGCGCTCTGCCATCGCCTGTCGTTTTGCAAGTGTACGAGCCCTGGCTCTTTCTTGTGCTCTTTTGCGAGCTTCTTCACGCTTTGCTTTTAGATCTTCTCCTTCTTCCTTGACCTTGAGACCTGTTCCTCCTTTGACGTTTTCTCCCCTCTCTTTGAAACTCTCTGGAACTTCAAGTTTTTTTTCCATACCACACAACCTCCTTTTCCAGCAATATATTGCAAAGCCTTTAAATCACTTCGAGACCTGTTCCCCTTCTTTCCAGCATCTCTCCATCGTTCTGGTTTTCTCCTCCGAACACTCCTCCAGTGATGGTAACCTCTGCTACCTCGTTGGTGTCGAGATCTTCAGCACTTACCTCCAAAACGCCGTTTTGATTTATCTGAAATGTGACCGCTATATTCGCTTCGTTTTTCTTCCACTTCTTTTTGGAGGTGAATCGGAAGTTGCCCAGATCTACTAATGTCTCTCGTCGCTTTTGCAGGACTCTTATCTCCACATAGTCTTGATCATCGTAAGCATTGGTAAAAATCTTAGTCGCAGATGTGGGGTAAATAGAATCACGCTCGATAATGGAGACGAACTCCCCATCATCATCAAGAACGCCCAAAGAGTGAGGGAGAACATCCTTGAGCTCTATGTTTTTTATTCTTCCTTCTAACACGGCTGCTTGAATAGCGGCACCAAGTGCCACCACTTCGTCGGGATTGATCTCCGATTTTATTTCAGTTTTTGGCAGTAAGGAACGGACAATGGCACGAAAGGCGGGCATTCTCGAAGTTCCTCCTGCAAGTACCACCACGTCCACGTCTTCAGCGCTTGTTTGGCTTCCTTCCAACGTTGTGAGAATTAACTCTTCTGTTCTTTTTAACAATTCCCTGGTTAAATATTCAAATCGACTGCGAGAGAGGTTTAGATTTATATGTATTGGTCCATTAGAAGACATGGCGATATAGGGTATGACGATGTTCGTTTCTTCCACACTGGAAAGATCGATCTTTGCTCTTTCAACATGATTGTACACTTGCTGAAGAGCTATAGGATCTGCCGCGAGATCGACCCCGTTAGTTTCATGCATGGTTTCTACCACCCATTGAGCCAGTACTTCGTCGAAATCGCTTCCTCCTAATTCAGTGCTACCGCCCGTTGTTATAACTTCGAAGAGTCCCTCAGAATGCTTCATCAAGGTGATATCAAACGTGCCACCTCCAAAGTCCAATACTAGTACAGTTTTCTCGTTTTTCGTGTGTACACCATAAGCAAGTGCTGCCGCTGTGGGTTCGTTTAACAACTTCACGACCTCAATACCTGCCAATCGAGCCGCGCGCAGAACGCCCTGACGTTGGTTGTCGTCGAAATAAGCTGGCACCGTAATAACAGCTTGTTTTACTTCCTTTCCAAGAAAATCGGAAGCATAATTCTTAAGTTTTCTGAGGATAAGCCCTCCAATCTCAGAAGGAGTGTAGTCTCTCTCAAAGACTTTGTATCGATGTCCGGTTCCCATTTTACGCTTGACTTTTAAGATTGTTTGTTCTGGACGTGCAAGCATCTGTGATCTGGCAAGTTCTCCTACCAAAACCTGTTTCTCGTTTTTGAAATAGACGACGGAAGGGGTTAGTCGAGAGCCTCTTTCGTTAGGAATGATTTCTGGTTTACGCTTTGGTCCTACATACGCTACAAGCGAGTTCGTAGTACCAAAGTCTATGCCCACGATCATTCATCATCGCCCTCCTGAAGTAATCGTAAGTTTTCTCGAACATCAAGATTTTCGGGATCTTCCGAAAAAGCTACTTGGAGTAATTCTTTTGCTCTTTTCAAAAAGCCATGTTCTGCTAAAATCACAGCGGCATTGTTCAATGCCTTTGATCGAAGTTTTCCCATCATTTTTGCCACACACATGTATAAGTGGAAAGCGTCGAGATATTCACCATTTTCATCACAGGTTAATGCCTTTTGAAACAATTTTTCCTCGTGTTTTTGAGGAAAGAAAATCTCTAATCCTTTTCCCAAGGCGTTAGCCATTGCCACTGATCCTCCTCAAGAGTTCTTCAACAAAGGTTTGAAGGTCCTGTGTCGCTCGACATCGAGGGCAGTATTTGTGTATTGGCAAAGCGTGCCCTGAAGCCTCCATCATCTTTACATCCGACCTAATAGGTTTAAATATTCGATTTGGTCCAAAGGTAGATTTTAGTTGATTCAGTGCCTCTTTGGAGATTCGCGTCCTGGTGTCGAAGATCGTGGGTACTATTCCCAAAAGCTTCAGTTCTGGATTCAATAAAGCATTAACGCGGTAATAAACGTTCATCATTTGTGACAACCCTACCAGCGAAAGAAAATCTGTTTTCACGGGTATCACAAGATATTGCGAAGCAACAAGAGCATTTATCGTGATCAAGCCAAGCGAAGGTGGGGTATCGATGATAATATAATTAAATTCCGATTCTAATTCCAACAGAAAATCCTTGAGAACACTCTCCCTGTTCTGGAGGTCTTTAAGTTCCAGTTCGAGAGCGGAAAGTTTTTCATTTGCTGGTAAAATCGAAAAATTAACGTTTATGGGAAGAATAAGATCCGAAACTGCCTGCTGGTTTTCCAAAAAATTCACCAAGGCTTCATAAACACCGAAAGTTATTTTGAAGGGGTCCAGACCTGCATGTACAGTCGCATGTGCCTGAGAATCTGTGTCTACAAGCAGACATCGATTCCCATTATCAGCCAAAAAACTTGCAACGTTGAATGCAAGCGTTGTTTTACCACTTCCACCTTTCCTGTTCGCAAACACCACAATTTGTGCCATAGGATCACCAACCCGTGAAAAATGTGGGGTTGATTATTACTACGATGGAACCATCTCCTAAAACAGTGGCACCTGAAACGACGTTTCCAGCTTTAACATAGTCGGGTATCGATTTCACAAGATAATCACTCTCTTCCAAAAATGCGTCAACCACTAGAGCGCAGCGCAATCCCGAATCTTCGAGAATGAGTAAAGGCACCAAGTCAAAAGGGAAAACCTTGCTTTCCAGTTCCACTGCTGTTTGACTAAGTATTTCTTCGGCAAGAATTACCGGTAGTGTTTCTCCACGCACGTCCACCAACAGACCAGCGTGATATTTGTGGATTTTTTCTTTCGGTACTTTCAAGGTTTCTTTCACCGCTTCTAGTGGAACGATGTATCTTTCTTTCCCTATGAGAACCATTAAACCTCTGATCAAGAGCAAAGAAAGCGGTATACGCAGAGTGATTTTCGTTCCCTTCCCAACTGTCGAATCTACGAAGACCTTGCCTCCTATCGATTCTATGTCAGTTTTCACCACATCCATTCCCACTCCACGCCCGGATATGTCCGAAACGGTTTTAGCAGTGCTGAATCCGGGTTCGAAGATGTAGTTCACAATTTCAGAGTCGGGTATTTTTAAAGCTTCCTCAGGTGATATTAAGCCTCGATCAATTGCTCTGGTTCTGACCTCTTGAGGATTTATGCCTTTCCCATCATCTTGAATTTCTATAAAAGCGTAACTTCCTTTATAATAGGCCCTTAAGAGAATCACCCCTTCTTCAGACTTGCCCAGCTTTTTTCTTTCCTCTGGAGGTTCTATCCCGTGATCCACAGCGTTTCTGATTATGTGAGTCAGTGGATCCACCAATGTCTCAATGACAGATTTATCGAGTTCTGTTTCTTCTCCCTCAATTACAAGGTTCACCTTTTTCTTCAGAGAACGTGAAAGATCCCGAACGGCGCGTTTGTATCTGTTAAAAAGTTCAGCGATGGGAACCATCCTTACGGACATGACCACGCTTTGCAATTCGTAGGCCAATCTTCCCAAATTTCCTACAACGTTTTTGACATCGTGTATAAGATGTGGTGCACTCTCCTCCACCGCACGCAGAAGAGAAGAAGAGGCATTTTTGAGGGTCAAAAGTTCTCCAACTAAATTCATCATTTTATCCAACTTTTCGTGACTGACCTTGACTGTTTGGGATTGCATCGACCTCTTCGCCGATACCGAGAGAGTGAAGCTAACATCTTTATTTGGAGGTTGTAAACCCACTTCCTTCTTTTTTCCATCAAGCCATTTAGTGAATTCTTCCCTTCCCTTTTTGAGATCAGGAAGATTGAGAGTAATGGCGCTTTCAACGATAGAATCTACCATGTCAATCGCGTCTGTATCACCTAACGTCTGGAGGCCAACTTTTAAAGGTCCCGCCAATCTGTGAATGTGTTCAGGTTTTTGATCTCTCCCTTCTATTAGATATCCAATGAATTCTAGGAATTGGTCTGCTATGTTAACAAAGGCTTCGAAGGTTTGAAGGTGCTCTCGTTTTGGAAGTTTTTCTACACGCTCTTCGGATTTCGATGTTCTTTGTTCCTCCGCAGGAGATTCGGACAACAGAACTTCGGTTAGAGATTTAAGAAAATCAATTCCTTTGTAGATGGAATCTATTTCCTCTTCCGACAGGTTTCTTTTCTTCGTCATCGCATCCTGTAAAAGTGTTTCCAGTGAGTGCGATTGATGCTCGATTTGTGATAAGGTTTCCGATATTGATTGAGGCGGAGCAAAAGAAAGCAACAAGCGCGCTCCACCTTTGATACCGTGAAATGCTCTCATTGCCCTGTTGATATTTTCGTGATCCTTGTTTGCTTCGTATTCTAAAAGCGCTGATTCTGCTTTGTTAATGTTTTCGGAGAGCTCGGAAGCAAAATCTTTGATGGTTTCTTCCATGGGAATCACCAGTTGTTCAATTTTTTGAGCATCTTCAATTTGTTCGGTGTAGAAATTCGATTCTTTTTCAATGCTTTTCTCCTTGCCAAGAAGTTTCTTAGCTTGAGTTATCAGCTCTTTTTCACCAAGATTTTCCAGTTCTATCTCCATCTCTTCTACCGAATCTTCAGGTATACCGAGAAGTGCTTCATTGATTTTAGAAAACATCAATTTCAGGACATCTAGACTGTCCAGAAGTATATCAACCAGCTCGGCGCTCATGGTGATGGTCCCATTTTTGACTTCTTTGAGTAAATCTTCCATGGAGTGAGATAGTTCCACCACTGGTTTAACATTCGCAAATCCCGCAATTCCTTTGAGTGAGTGAAACGCTCTGAACACTGAATTCACGATTTCTTGATCCGGAGAGGACTCCAGGCTAAGAATGCCTTGTTCTAAACTTTCGAAGATATCGGGAACTTCTTTAACAATTTCTTGAAGCACCTCGAGATCCTCAGCCGAGAACTTCACAACAAATCACTCCACTTTTAAAACCATTCGAAGTGTTTCTATCAGCACAGCCGGCTTAACGGGTTTTACTAGGTAGAAATTAGCTCCCGCTTCGAACCCCTTGCGTTTATCAGATGCCTGGTCGAGCGTAGAAACTATGATTATTGGAATATCTTTAAATTCCTCGTTTTGACGTATCTTCTTGATTAAAGTAAACCCATCCATGTTAGGCATGTTTATGTCTGTTAATACACAATCAATATCAGCTTCAATGTAAAGCTTTTCTAAAGCATCCGCACCATCGATGGCACTGATCACCTCATGACCGGCGCTCCTCAATACGTATGCATGAAAGTTCCTTGTCATCGATGAATCGTCAACAATTAGGATCTTCATGAAGCTCTCATCTCCCTGCAAACAGAGGTTTTTGGTAAACAAGAAATCCCCCTATGCGTTTGAGTTCAAATGCGTTTGTTATTCTGCTGAGAAACTCCGAATGTCCTAAAAATATGTATCCTCCTGGATTCATCATGGCGTAGAAACTTTCGACAACTTTTCGCCGCGATTCATCGGAGAAATAAATAAGGACGTTTCTGCAGAAGACGAAATCGTAGTTCTTGCCAACTGACAGTAAGGCATCTCTGTCAAAGAGATTGACTCTGTGAAAATGTACGTACCTCTTAACTGTATCCTTCAGTTGGTAAACATTGCCAATTTTTACAAAATATTTCTCCAGATACTTCAGCGGAACGTCCTTGATCGACCTCTCAGAATAGACGGCCTTTTGTGCTGCTTCGAGAGCCTTGCTGTCAATATCCAACGCATCTATTTTGAATTTGAACGAAGGGTCCAGCAATTCCTGACATATAATTGACAAAGTGTATGGTTCTTCACCAGTAGAAGATCCCGCAGAAAGGATGTTTACTGTCTGTAGTTTCTTTTGTTTCTTTCTCTCAACAACGTCAGGAAGACAATGCTCGGCGAATACCCGAAGCTGAGGAAAATTCCTGAAGAAATACGTTTCGTTCACTGTAATCTCGTTGATCAAATTCGCAAACTCTCTGCCGGATACGTCCGCATATTTCAAGTATTCAATGTACTCTTCTGGGGAGGGTAATCCTAAAGCCTTCACACGTTTTTCCACGCGTTTCTTTAGTGCATATACTTTACTATCCGTAATAAATATACCTGTTTTTGTGTAAACCATGTCTCGAATTTGGATGAACATGCGAAAACCAAAGTTCATTCTTTTCACCTACCTGTTAGTCGACTCAGGACATCTTCAATTGCGTATCTAACGTCTTCGTTTAATTCGCTTTTCAACAAAATCTCGAGATCTTTCACGAACTCCCGCATTTTTAACTGTCCCACCACTTCTATTGCGCCAAGTCGTACTAAGGGATCTGCACTAAAAAGGAGTTTTTTCAGAAGGTTACTTACTTTCCCCGCCCCGATATCGGCTATCAATAACACTATTTCGTACTTGTTGTTGGACGGAACGTCTTGATTTAATGCCCAGCTAAGAAAATCGTGCAATCGTTGTCTCAACTCAGGTGGAAGATTGGTTGTTTCACGTTGTAGGATATTTTGAATAGCATCAACAATCTCTTTGCAAAATAGCTTCAGCTTGGAACTTCCTACTTCCAGTATAGTGTCGATGTGCGAAGTATTTCCAAAAGCTGCAATAAATTTTAAATAAGGGGCAAGTATAAAATCTTCCAGTTTGAGAGGATCTGGGAACATCCTTTGAACAACGTCAGCAAGATATTTATTTCCTATTTTGCTCAGCGTTTCCAAACAAGTAGCGGTAAGAAACGGATCTTCAGACTCTGACATGATTTTGACGATCTTCTCTGCGTATTTGTAACCTTCGAGATCACCAATGTACTCTACCGCCGCTATTACGTTGTTTATGTCCTCATCATCCAATGCCAAAGCTATTATGTCCACCGAGATAGGATTACCTAGTGAATGGAGAGTGTCGAGCGCAAGTTTCCTGACATGTTTGTTCTTATGTCTTAGACTTTTTGAAAGGCTCTCGAGGGGCATTCGCCATCGATGCGAGAGTATGGTAACGGCAGAATTTCTCAGGAAGGCATCATCGGATTCGAAGAGTTCAACAATTTTGTCAGAAATTGATTCATCGTCCAGTTGTTTTAACGTTTCCACTATTGCTTCGCGTACAATGTCTCGCTCTTCACACTTCAAAACCTCGATCAGATAGTTCGTACATTCTGTCAAATTGCGCTGCGAGATCTCGTCAAGTTGGCGTAAGACATCGGGGACTTCTGCATTCTCAAGGTTGAAGGTACATTTGCTCAATAGTACCCCTCCTTTTTCAGAACAGTTAACGAGACCATTCATTCCACCGAAGAAAGGAGGTACGTCTTGTTGTAGAGAATGAACCACACTTGGTAAGACACATAAAACTAAAGACTTCAGTTTTCACTTACATTATATCTAAAAGAAATAAAAAGGTCAAGTGAGTAAAAAA
>Ga0180300_10000290_pt1 | contig 21422 bp, 19 predicted proteins | sample GuaBasSediGuay15_FD_121798 | JGI IMG/M metagenome (GOLD analysis project Ga0180300, IMG submission 121798) | Subseafloor sediment microbial communities from Guaymas Basin, Gulf of California, Mexico - Guay15, Core 4569-2, 21-24 cm | ecosystem: Environmental > Aquatic > Marine > Hydrothermal...
CTACGACACGCCCGAGTTCAGGCAGCGGTGCCTTGAGATCGCCAGGGGTGCCTGCGACCTGATGGAGCGCCTCCTCGAAGGGGGGGACCCCGAGATGAGGATCGTGGCGGTGGTGGGGGTGGAGAACTCCCCGAGCTGCGGCGTCAGCAGGGTCTCCAGAACCATGGGCGGAGAGATCGTCAGCCTCCCCGGCCGGGGGCACCTCATGGATGCGCTGGAGGCGGAGATGCACCGCAGAGGGATCGAGGTCCCCCTGGTCGGCGTCAGCCTCCGGCCCGGCGAAAGGGAGGACGGGCTGAGAAGGTTAGGGGAACTCTGCGCAGGGGATGCCTGAACCCGCCTTACGCGGGAAGCCCAGCAACATCGATGGGCCGAGGGTTCTGCGGCGGATTCTAGATGCTGAGCTGCTTGAGATGCGCTCTCAGGTTCTTGGGCCGGGGCTTGTAGGCGAGCGCCGGGAGGCATAGCCGGCAGGGCACGCCTTCGATCGACTCTGCCTCAAGCCATTTCAGGGCTTCCTTGAGGGTGCCCGCGTGGTAGACGCCGCCCCGCTTGTCGGGGTTCATCCACTCCACGGTGGGACAGCTGGCCCGGTGGATCCGGGCCCCTGAGCTGCCGATGTTCAGCACGTAGCCGCCTCTGCCCCTCAGCTGGCGGAGGCCGGAGCGGTCGAGACGGCGGATCATCCCCACTCTCAAGTGGAGAGAGATCCCTTTTCTGTCTTTGGGCTGTGCCCGCGTCGCGCGTGGAGCCGCCGCGAGGGTTCACTCCTCAGTCCGTGTTAGCATCCTTATGTTTACCTTCGCGAATGGGATCCGCCTCTCAAGGTAGCGGAGCACAGCCTCCTTGTCGAAGGGCTTGCAGGAGAAGACGTCGATGGAGGCCTTGTCGCCGTCGTCGAAGGTGTGGATGGCGATGTGGGACTTGTCGATCACGACGATCCCCGTCCAGCCGGGGTTCTCGGGCCTCCCCTCCACCACCAGCGGCCCCGCCAGAACCCTCATCCCGATCTCGGCGGGGAGCTCGGACAGAACCTGGGAGACCGTCTCTTTCCCGATGCGGCGGCGGAGGACTCCGTCCATGATCAGATGCATCCCGATCATTTCGGGTGTCTAGGGATGGGGACGAAATTTAAACGTTACACTGCGGCGGCCTGCTCCCGGGATATGCGCGTTAGAAGCTGGTGCGGCCGCCGGGATTTGAACCCGGGTCGTCTGCGTGGCAGGCAGATATCTTAACCAGGCTGGACTACGGCCGCGCACCTCAGATATACGTTTCAGAGGGATATTAATCTGTTACTCCGCCGTCGCTCCTTCGGGGCGGTGGTCCGGCCTGCAAGGTTTAACCGTTGTTATCAAGCCGCCGCTTCGGTGGCCGCGTTTTTTACGCCTTTTCTCTCATAGACGGGACGGGCTGTTGCAGGCGATCTGTCAAGATCGCTCTCTGGTGGGCTGTTTTCCTTATTCTCCACGAAAAACGAGGTTCATGAGATGTTCAAAATATATACTGCAGTTCACCTTTTAGAGGTAGTTGAGTGACGGATGACCGCCGCTGAAAGCGAGGACTACGTGACCTGCCCCAGCTGCAAGGCCCTCGTCCCATGGACCCCCGCCTGCATCTACTGCGGAGCGAGCCTGCCCCCGAAGAGGAAGCCGCCCGAGGCGAAGCCGAGGCGGGGGGAGCTCTCCCTGGAGGGGCTCGGCGTCACCGACGTCTCCGTGGAGCCCGAGAGCCGCCTCACCAGCTACCTCGTCTGGCGCGTGCGGCTGATGGAGCTGCTGAGGGCGCGCAGGGTCTCCAAGGAGGTCTTCGAGCAGCTCTACAAGGAGTACATATCGACGACCCTCGAGGCGGTGGAGCGGAAGAAGGCGTTCATGAGGGAGCTCACCGACGTGAGAGTCCAGATCGAGAACGTCCGGCGGAGGCTCGGCGAGATGGATCAGCGCCGCGCCGCGGGCGAGAAGGCCACGGGGGAGTTCCTCGACGAGTATTCCCGGCTCAAGTCGGAGCTGGAGCAGCTCCAGGCGGACCTCTCCCGCATCAGGTTCCAGCAGCGGAGCCTCGGCCTCGTCCTGGGCGAGGGGAGGGACGCCGAGATCCTCGCCGCCGTCGAGAGGAGGTTCAGGAACTACCTCAGCTACCTGCCCCTGATGGTGACGGACGGGCTGCTCTCCCCCGCCATGGAGGAGGTGGTGAGGGGAGACCTGAAGGAGATGCTGGCCCTGATGGAGGCGGCGGAGGACGAGGCGACGGACGTCCTCGTGGAGGAGGAGGCGGAGGGCGCCGCCGAGGAGATCCCCATCGACGACGAGGCGCTGCTCAAGGAGATCGCCTCGATGGTGAAGGGACACGACGACGAGATCAGGCGGCTCATCCGGGCCATCCGCATGAGGGACAACGTCCTCATCCTCGGCCCCCACGGCGAGGGGAAGACGGAGCTCCTGCTGCAGCTGCAGAAGCGGCTCGGCGGCATCTACTTCCACTGCAACGAGGAGGTCTCGGAGAGGGAGCTCGTCGCAGGCTTCAACCCGAGCGCCTTCGTCGGCCGCAACCCCATCCACCTGGGCTGCTTGATGCAGATCGCGACGGGGGCGGCGAAGGGGATGCCCATCGCTTTCATCGACGCCGTGATGAAGCTCCGGCCGAAGACCCAGGTCATCCTCTTTGAGGCGATGAACAACAAGAGCTTCACCAACCCCGTAGACGGGAAGCTCTACTTCCTGCCGGAGGAGTTCAGCGTCGTCGCGGCCAGCAACCTGGAGAGCGTCGTCCAGGAGACGCCGGACGCCGCCTTCCTCGACCGGTTCGGCAAGATCATCCTCTGGGGGACGACCCCCGACAACGCCGTGCGGGAGCTCCTCGAACCCTACAAGCTGCCCGAGAGCGTCGTCAACTTCCTCATCTGGGTGAAGCGGGAGGTGGGGCGGATGCGGTACCTCGTCCCCATCAGCGTCCGCAACCTCATCAAGTTCGCCCAGGAGTACAACAGGTACCGAGACGTGTACCAGAACAGGGAAGAGCTCCTCAAGCTGGCGGTGGACAGGATGCTGAAAATGCGGGTGGTCAACGTCTTCGGCCTCCGGGAGTACGAGGAGGCGAAGGCGAAGATAGAGAGATACGTCTGGGAGTAGGCGGATGTTCAGCCGGCGCCCCACCAGCGAGGACCGACGCGTCTACCTCGCCTGCTTCGAGCTGGAGGGAGGGGCCCGAGGCGGCAGGGGCGTCTACATCGACGGGGCCTACACGAGCCGCGGCTTCGTGGCCGAGGACGAGAGGAGCCTCAGGCAGAGGCTTGAAAGGCTTATCGAGGAGGGGAGGCTCACCCTCGACGCGGAGGGCGCCCAGAGACCCGTCATCTCCTCTGTGACGCGACGCGGCGACGTGATCACCGTGAGGCTCAGGGGGCCGCCCGTTGAGAGGCCTCGGCGGAGGCTCCTCCCCCTCAGACCCATCAGGAGGCGGAGGCATCGGATGCACCCAGTCCTCGACTACGACGTCGCCCGCAGGGTCCGGGAGATGCTGGAGAGGGACCGGTTCTACGAGTTCGTGGAACTCCTCGAGTCCTTCACCCCCCTCATCGAGGAGCGGGAGGTGACCGCCTTCGACGGGAAAACGGTCCACCCGGTGTCGACGCGGACCCTCCTCAGCGAGATGACCGTCTACTCCAAGGGGCTGGTGCGGAGGCGCAAGCGGGAGGCCCGAACCGTCGTCCTCCTCGACCGGAGCGTGAGCATGGCGAACCCCTGGTCCCTCTGGGAGGAGTACCCGAAGATCAAGGTGGGCAGGTTCCTCGCCAAGGTGGTGGACGCCGTCCAGTACAACAACGCCCTCTACTCCTTCGGCCTCGGCATACGCCCCGAGAAGTCCGCCGACGACGTCGAGCCCCGGGACGAGGAGACGCGGCTCGACCTGGCGCTGAGGGAGGCAGCCCTCCTCGAGCCCGAGCGGCTCGTGGTCATCACCGACGGGAAGCCGGTCTACTCGCCGGACCTGGAGACGGAGGGGCTCTGCGACTCGGCGGTGGAGATGCTGGACGCGATGGGCCGGTCGGGGGTTCGGGTCCTCATCGTCCTCCTCGGCTACGACTACGACATGGTCCGGTTCTACCAGAGGCTGGAGCGGAACCCGTCGGTGACCCTCATCGAGCTTGCCGCCACCAGCGACGTCGTGGAGATGATGCAGAAGCTCGCCGACTGGCTGTAGGGCGGGAACGACTCAGAGAAAACAGGGTTAAGGCCCCCGACACGGAAGGGCAGTTAAAAACCTATCCGCGGGTCCATCGGAAGAAAAAGGAATGGGGGTTAGACCTTTTTGAAACGAGGCTCCAGCTTCTTCAGCACCTGGGGCAGCGTCGTGTACTCCATGGCGCCGGGGCCGAGCCGCGCGGGCTCGAACTCCCCCATCCTCCTGAGGGCGGCCGCCAGCTCCAAGGCCTCCCTCCGGGCGAGGTCGAAGCCGGGGTCGGCGAAGATGTCGACGATGAGGGGCCTTCCCTGGTCGTCGGAGGCCAACTTGCCGTCCGCCACCTGGATGCCGAGGGCGACGATCCTCGGCGGGCCGTCGAAGACGGTGCACCTGCTGTCCTTGAGCCCCACAGGCATGAAGGGGCCCCAGTGGCTCCCCCTCATCCAGCCGGCGACGAGGTAGGTGTGGAGGAAGGGCGCGGTGATCTCCCCCATCGCGGGGAACCCGCTCTGGCCCCGGACGAGGCAGACGGGGTCGTCCTTGCCGACGTACTTGCCGGCGATGAGGGACAGCTTCGTCGTGCTCGACACAGCCGCGATCTCGCCGTCCTCAGCCCGCCGGATCTTCGAGATCATGTACCGCTCCGTGGTGCCGATGAGGGCGAGCAGCGAGTAGGACTCCTCCGGCGTCTTGAGGGTGACGCTCTTGTGCCCGATGGCGTCAAGGACCTCGAACTCGAAGCCGTCGGCCATCCGGGGGTCGATGACGAGGCCGGCGGTGTTGAAGGGGTCGGCGAAGATCTTGTAGAGGAGGTAGTTGAAGGCGGCGGGCTCCGTTTTGTCGGCGGCGAAGACGATCATCGGATCAGAGCGGCGCTCCTCGAACTCCATCTCGGCGACGCCGGGCCCCATACCCCGGACGTTGCCGCTGAACGCGTCGCTGAGCAGGTCCTGCCCCGCGCCGTAGAGCTTCAGCTTCTTCGCCTTCTCCGCCGCCGCCACGAAGGTGTCCCACGCCAGCCGGTGGATCTCCTCGTTGCTCTCCCCCTTGAAGTGGGTCATGAGGAGCTCCAGGTCGTCTCCGGCGTTGAAGACGTAGAAGCTGTTGATGAGCCCCGTCTCCTTCGCCTCGGCGAGCTTCCTGTTGGCGACGTCGATGAGGGGTTGGGGGACGACGGTGTGCCCCGCGAGGCTCCCGACGTCCGCCTTGATGATGGACACGGTGGTCTTAACCATCCTGATACGCCTCCGACATCATAAGATGATGCAGGGTATTTAATCTTGTTTCGTGACCCCCACCCCTCCACCTTCAAATACACCCCACGGAGATCAGGAACCCGCTGGAGAAGCACAAGAGGGATTAACGAGCGCCGGCGAGGGTCGTCGGCCTACTCCTGCACTGAGCTCCGACGGAAGCCAATACCCCGGGCCATCTAGGTCGGAGGGCCGCGGAAGGTCCACTCGGGAGCCCGCGCGTCGGGGACAGAATCCCCCCGGGGCGAGTATGGCTTTATGTCGATGATGGGCGAACCCTCGAGGGCGTCCAGGCCGCCGACGGTGAGCCTGCAGCCCTCGACGGCCTCCAGCTCCACCACGGTCAGCCCTATCGGGTTCGGCCTTGAGGGGCTGCGGCAGGCGAAGACGCCGGTGAGGGGGGCGCCCTCATGCCTGCGCGGAATGACGCGCAGGGTTCCCCGGTTCTTCTCGTCGTCCCTGAGGTGCAGCCAGTAGAGCACTATGAGATGGGAGTAGTCCTCAACGCCCAGGAGGCCTGGGCAGAACTCTGGGTAGATGCGGATGGTCGCGGTGTCGCCGGCGGATTCCACCTCGCCTATGAACCGGACCTCGGCCCTTTCATCCATTCCACGACACCGCGCGGTAACCTGGCGCTCCGGCGATTTAACCCCTTTCCCCCGAGGGAGCTGGGAAACTATTTAGACCCGTGGACCCCAGTAAGCCCAGGTAGAGAGTATGCCCAAGGTATCCATCGTCAAGGGGCCGAGGCAGCCGGACGCCGTCGCCATCCTCGGGATGGTGAGGAGGGCAGTGGACCTCGTCGGAGGCATGGCCGACATCGAGGAGGGCTGCACCGTTGCGCTGAAGCCGAACATCGTGACGGGGAGGCTCTCGGGCAGGGGCGTCACAACCGACCCCAGGGTCATCAAGGCCCTCATCAGGCTTGCCCTCGAGGCCGGCGCTGGGGAAGTCCTCGTGGTCGAGGGTTCCGGGTACGGGGCGCCCACCGCTGAGGCCTTCGAGCTCAGCGGGATAAGGGAGGCAGCGGAGAGGGGCGGCGCCGAGGTGGTGGATGTGGACGCCGACGACCTCGTCGCCGTGGATGTGCCGGACCCCCTCATCCTGAGCCGGGTCTCCGTCTCCCGGCGGTTCTACGAGGCCGACGTACGGGTGAACGTCCCCGTGATGAAGACCCATGACCAGATGCTGATGACGCTGGGGATGAAGAACATGAAGGGGGTCATCCCCAAGCCCCAGAAGCGCCTCTTCCACCGCGTCGGGCTGGCGAAGGCCATCGTCGACCTCAACAAGGCGGTCCCCGTCGACCTGACCGTCGTGGACGCCATCCACGCCATGGAGGGCCTCGGCCCCTCCTTCGGCGACGCCGTCGAGATGGACATCGTTATGGCGGGCACCGACGTCTACAGCCTCGACGTGGTCGGCGCCCGGGTCATGGGCTTCTCCCCCGACGAGATCGAGTACCTGAAGCTGGCCGCCGAGCAGGGGCTGGTCAGCCTCGACGGCTCCGGCATCGAGGTGGTCGGCGAGCCGATCGACGCCGCCGCCCGCAGCTTCAAGAGGCCGCCCATGGATCTCGCGCCCCAGGAGGGCGTCATCATCATAGAGAAGGGGGCGTGCAGCGCCTGCCGGGGCACCATCCGCAGCGTCTTCTACGACCTAGAGCAGATGGGTCTGCTGGGGGAGATCCGCGGCCTCGTCATCGTCGTCGGCCCCCAGGCCGAGCCACCCGAAGGGCTGGGGCGGAGGCCGCTGATCATGGGCACCTGCCTCAGACACCTGGAGAAGGCGGGGCGGTATGTCCTGGGATGCCCGCCCAACAACGACAAGATGATCGAGGCCATCAAGGAACTCAGCTCCTAATCAGCGAACTCCTGAACTCGACCCGCCCCTGGGGTCGGTTCCCACAGCTCCGCTGTCGAGGGCTTCGATGAGCTGTTCGACCCTGCGCTTGATCTGATCTCTTATCCGGCGGATCGCCTCCAGGGGCTGTCCCTCCGGGTCCTCCAGCCGCCAGTCCTAGATCACCTTGGGCACGACGGGGCAGACCTCCTCTCCGCAGCCCATGATGACCACCACGTCCGCCCTCTCAACCATCTCCGCGGCGAGCCTCTTCGGCCTCCTGCCGCTGATGTCTATGCCCAGCTCTGCCACGACCTTGACGGCACCCGGGTTCACCCGCTCCGCCGGCTGGCTCCCGGCGCTGATGCCGAGGTACCTCCCCGCCGCCATCTCGTTGAGGAAGGCCTCGGCTATCTGACTCCTCGCGGCGTTGTGTATGTATATGAACAAAAACGGTCTTCGGAGCCCCACCGAGTTAGGATGGTGCGGGGGGTGGGATTCGAACCCACGTAGGACTAATCCAGTAGGACCTGAACCTACCCCCTTTGGCCACTTGGGAACCCCCGCACAGGGGGCGGCTAATGCGCCTGCGCCGCCACATGCGCCCTGTAGGCCTCGGCGTCCATCAGCTTCGTCAGGTCCGCGTCGAGGTCCGTCGGCTCGATCTTGGCGATCCAGCCCTCGCCGTATGGGTCCTCGTTGATGAGCTCCGGGCTGTCGAGGAGCGCTTCGTTCACCTCGACGATGGTCCCTGAGACGGGCGCGAACATGTCTGAGACCGCCTTCACGGACTCCACGGCGCCGATGGAGTCCATCTGACTGACCTCGCTGCCGGTCTCAGGCAGCTCGACGTAGACGATCTCATGGAGCTGCTTCTGGGCGTAGTCGCTGACGCCCACGAGGACGGTGCCGTCCTCCAGCTTCTTCACCCACTCGTGTTCCTCCGTGTAGTAGAGGCCGTCCGGGATCTTGTATGCTTCGCTCACTTCCGGTCCCTCTTCCATCCGTATTTAGATTCATCATAGAAGGGGTGAGACTTAACAATCTTTCCCTTTGCCAGCCTGTTCCGTATCTTGATCTTGACGGAGGTTCCGAGCTTCCTGTAGGCCGGGGGCACGTAGCCCATGGCGATGCCGACGCCGAGGGTCGGGCTCAGCCCCCCGCTGGTGACGACGCCGATGCGCTCGTCCCCGTCCCAGATCTCGTAGCCGTGCCGGGGGATGCCCCGCTCCTCCATCATGATGCCGACGCGGGTCCGCTTCACCCCCTCCTCCCTCACCTTCAGTAGCGCCTCTCTGCCGATGAAGCCGCCGGGCTTCTTGAATTTCACCACCCATCTGAGCCGGGCCTCCAGCGGGTTCGTCTCGTCGTCGATGTCGTTGCCGTAGAGGCAGAGCCCCGCCTCCAGCCTCAGGCTGTCCCGGGCGCCCAGGCCGCACGGCTTGATGCCGAACTCCTCGCCGGCCTCGAGCAGGGCGTTCCAGACCTCCAGCGCCTTCTCCGGGCTCCCGAGGGGCGTGTCGAGGAGGAAGAACTCGAAGCCGTCCTCGCCGGTGTACCCCGTCCTCGCCATCAAGGCGTCGAAGCCGCACAGCTTCACCTGGGCCAGCTCGAAGCGGCCGATCTCCGAGACCGGCTCGGAGCAGATCTTCTGGAGGGTCTCCTCAGCCCTCGGCCCCTGGACCGCGACCATCGCCACCTCGTCGGAGACATCCCTCAAGCTGACGTCGAAGCCCTCGGAGTGGCCCTTGAACCAGGCGAAGTCCTTCTCCCGGTTGGAGGCGTTGTAGACGATGAAGAACCTGTCGGCGGCGAGCTTGTAGACGATGAGGTCATCGACGATGCCCCCCCGGGGGTTGCACATGACGGTGTAGAGGCCGTTCATCGGCTCCAGGGCGGCGACGTTGTTGGTGACCATGTAGTTGAGAAACCTCTCCGCGTCGGGGCCCTCGGCCATCGCCCTCCCCATGTGGCTCGTGTCGAAGATGCCGACGGCGTTGCGGACGGCGTGGTGCTCCGGGAAGACCCCCTCGAACCAGACAGGCATCGCGAACCCCCCGAAGTCCACGATCTTACCGTGCTCCTTGTGATACGCATACAGATGCGTCCTCTTCAAATCCAAACCTGATCCCACGGTATCCTAGTGGCGGCATCCACGTTAAAACTATTCGTCTAACCGGCGGGAAAACCTCGCAGAGATCACTTCGCGTCGGCTTCTTCCGCTCTGTAGGGGCTGACCGTGACGCTCTCAGGAGAGAAATCCAGCTTCTTGTTACAGTTGGGGCATCTCCCGTTGTACTTCTTTATGATGTCCTGCGGCGACTTGAGAAGATCCCCCTCATAGAGACAGAAGCCGCACCCTGAGCACACGATCTTCTGCGGCACCATCCATCCCCCAATACCTGAGCAAGGACCCAAATTAAAGTATTATCGAAAAAAATCGTTGAAAGGGGACGGTGGAAGGAAAAAGCCATATATTGAGCGGCGGATAACTCTGTCTCCGAGGAGGGCTAGCATATCCCGTCCTTAGGCAGAAAGATGAGGCGGCTGGTCAGCGATTTCAGGCACAGGAAGACACGGGTGAGGGCGCCTCTGACGCTGATCACGGTCTCTCTCGTCCTCTTCACCGCTTTCATCGTCGGCGGAGGCATCTACGATCTCCTGGACAACCCGCCGGCTCTCCTGCCCGGGCCGAAGGGATGGGTCGCTGTTCATCCATATATGTCCGAGCAGACCCTCAACGAGAGCATCCTGAGCATGATCTTCACCCTCCTCATCTTCGTCGGGATGTTCACCGCCTACCGGAGCACGCAGATCGCATACGACTCGAAGAGGGCGACGACGATGCTCATTCTCGGCATCGCCCTCATCCTACTGGGCCTTTCCGGCAGCCACTACCTCCTGATCCTGAAGAGGCAGGTCAGCTGAGGCGAAAGGGTTTAGAGCCTCCGCCACCCTTTAGGTTCCGGTGGAATTTGTGAAGCGTGTAGGGTTCATAGGCCTGGGCCTCATGGGCAGCGGCATGTCCATGAACCTGCTGAAGGCGGGGTTCCCTCTCACCGTCTGGAACAGGACCCGGTCGAAGATGAAGCCCCTCCTCGACGCCGGCGCCGAGGGCGCGGGCTCTCCCCGGGAGGTGGCAGAGCGGTCCGACGTCGTCATCGATATCGTCACCGACTCCCCGGACGTGGAGGAGGTGCTGCTGGGGCCCGAGGGCGTCATCCACGGGGCCAAGCCCGGGACCATCGTCATCGACATGAGCACCATCTCCCCCGCGGTGACCCGGCGCATCGCCGCGGAGCTCGCGAAGAAGGACATCAGGATGCTGGACGCCCCGGTGAGCGGCGGGGCCATCGGCGCGCGGAACAGGACGCTGAGCATCATGGTCGGCGGGGACGCCGAGACGTTTCAGGAGTGCCTCCCCATCTTCCAGGCGATGGGTAAGACCATCACCCACGTCGGCGGCCACGGCATGGGGCAGACGGTGAAGCTCTGCAACCAGATACTGGTGGGGCTGAACATGCTTGCGGTGGCGGAGGCCCTCATGTTCGCGTCAAAGGCGGGCGTCGACCTGGAGAAGGCGTACGCGGCGGTCTCCGGCGGAGCAGCCGGGAGCTGGCAGCTGACGAACAACGGGGCGAGGCTGCTGAAGGGGGACCTGGAGCCCGGCTTCAAGGTGAAGGACTACCTGAAGGACCTGAGGCTCATCATGGAGACGGCGGCGGAGATCAAGATGCCCCTCGTCGGCACGAGCGTCGTCCACCAGATGTTCCGGAGCCTCGACGCCGAGGGCCTGAGGGAGAAAGGCACCCAGGCAGTCATCAGGGCCGTGGAGAAGCTCGCCGAGGCCAAGCTACTGAAATAGGCCGCGGCAATAGAGAGATTCACAGCCTGACGCTCACAGCAATCCCATCTCTTCCAACGGGGATGAACCGGCTCGCGTATCTATCTGAGTCCATCACATAATCCAAGTAATCCCGGGTCATGTACACGTGTGGACCGACGTTATCGGCCACGACCACCGCTCCCTCGCGGATCTTGCCCTCAACGAGCCTCAGGTATTCGAGGTACTCGTCCTTGGCGGCGTCTATGAACACCATGTCGAAAATGCCCTCGAGTTGGGGGATGACCTCCAGCGCGTCTCCCACGATCACCTTCACCTCGGGCTTCAATTCCGCTTCCTCTATATTCCTTCGGGCCATCTCCGCCTCCCGCTCATCGATCTCGATGGTCACGATCTCGGAGTTGCCGTTCAGCTCTTTCCCCATTGTTATAGCCGAGTACCCGATCAGAGTTCCGATCTCAAGTATCCGTTTCGGCTTATTTTGACGAACTAGATCCGCCAGAATCCGCCCCTTCCTAGGCCCTATGATGGGGCACCACCGATCTCGGGCATCGCGCTCTATGCGTCGTAGAACCTCATCAGCCTTTGAGGCCATTCCAGAGCCACCTCATCAGCTCATTGCATCAACGACCTACAAATAATCACTATTCTGGCCTCCTTATACGTGATGACCGTCTAGGCCCAGACTAGGCATCTTCGCATCAACGCGGATAAAGACCTCACAGGGCGCATGCAAAAACATAGGCCCCAGAGAAAACGCGCGAACCTAGAGCGATCGAAGATTAGAACCGAATTAAAGAATTAACGGGTATAGTATAACGCGCTTTCTGTGAACTCCGGGTTCTCGACCCAGCCTTCGAATGCCTCGACTTTTATCCTCTCCGGTCCAACCATCTCCACTATGAGGGTCGCCCTGGGAAGGCGGTCGAGGCCGTATTCGGATGGGCTATCCAAGTAGTATACGACCATTCCAGTGTCGACGGTGACCTCCGCTGGATCTGGAGAGTTCCCCTTTACGCTGTATGCGCCCTTTCTTATGGGTAACGTGCCGCCGATCCCTATTCTGATGCTGTTGGGGTCCATGTTGTAATAGACAAAGGAGAGGTGCTTCTCCCAGTCCGAGAGCGGGTCCTTGGGGTCTATGCCTTCGAGGAACCAGTTGCCGACGAGCTTGCCCGGCTCATCGTAGTCGAACTGCCCTATCCTCGGCTCGGCAGTCCGCTTCACCTTGGAGAGCAGGGTCTCCCTCAGCTCTTCCTGGCAGTACGGGATGAAGGACTCGACGTGAGCGTACCTCCCATACCTCTCCGGGTTAACGTAGTGGCTTACGTTCTTGTCGAAGATGCCCCAATCCAGCCCGAGTTGGGCCTTCGGCCGCCCTCCCGCCCTGCCGATTATCTGCCCCTCCTCGACGGGAATCTCGACGCGGTTGAAGCCGACCTCCAGGGGCCCCGTCACGTCGAGAATCGACTCATCGATCTCTGAGAGGTGGTCCAGAAAGGTCATGAAGGTCTTGGAGAGGGCGATGACCACCTTGAAGTCATCGTAGGTCCCGGTCCTCCCACTATCCGGAGGCCACGTCTCGACCCTGTATTCGATCTCGACGATTATTCCATCAGCCGGAGCCCTAACATTATAAAACCTGCTGGGGTCCACGAACACCAGCCCAGAGTGATCCGAGGGGAAGGTGTGCCCGCCCTCTGGGTTCAGGTATCCAAGGGGCTCGACCTCGCTGAACGCGCTGATCTCCAAGGGACAGGTCCCGAGGACGACGACGCCCTCGCCAAGCTCGGGCAGGTCGTAGAACTCGGAGTACGTAAGACCCTCCCCTCCCTCGGAGGGGCCCATAGAAGCGAACATCGAGGGCTTGCATCCTTGTAGAAGGTCCCAAGGCCCCGAGGAGACGCCGATCAGCACCTTGCCGCCGGGGATATTCTGGTCTTTCAGCACGACTATGTAAACGCCATCCGCGCCCTGTTTTAGGAGACGGTAGAAGACCGCCACGCCCTGTTCCGCGTCGGAAAAAGAGCCCTCGTCGATAACATCCCATCCGACCATCTGCTCCTGGTACCAAGCTGAAACATCCTCAAAGGCCGCATCAACCATGAAAGCCTCGGAGGATACCTCCCCCCTCACCCCCATATCCGCCCATAGATCATCGGGGAGCCACGCCGGCTCAGCGCCGGGATACACCGCGACGACGACCTCCGCCTCGGGCGCCCCGGCGTGAGAGGAGAAGAACGCCTGGATCACTGACTCCGCGGGTCTGTTTATAACGTCGGCGAAGATCTGCTCCTCATGTAGGTTCCAGTTCATGATCAGCACTCCCGCCGGCCCTCGATGGACCTCGGGGTCGATCTGTCTTAGGGTGTCGAAGAGGGCCTCGAAGCAGCGGGACTGCTGCTCAAGCTTCTCCTCCGTAACAGGTTTGTCATCGTAGAACCAGATCTCGCTGATGTACCAGCTGTTATTCCATTCCTGACAGAGGTCTTTCATGATGCCCGCGGTCTCTAGGAGATCGTTTTGGAACTGGCCCGCGTCAAAAAGGGAGATCTTCGATCCCGTGAGGATGCCCACGAGGTCCATACATGAGAGGTCGTAGGAGAGAAGGCTCTCCCTGAACGCGGGGTGGGCGTCGCCCAGCTGGATGACGGTTTTCCCCTTGAAGAAGGCCTTAGTCGTCGCGGCGTACTTGGAGCTATACTCGTTGAAGAGTTCGATAACCTCCCTCTCCGGCAGGTTTAGCCCGCTGTCAACCCTTAAAAAGTGGTCGAGCTCCCCTATGGGGTTGAAGAACTCGAACTTGTATTTCTCCGACAGCGCTGCAAGCCGCCTAACTATGCGGTCCCAGTCATCTAATGCCTGGCGGAGCTCATTGACACTTTCAAAGCCCGAGTCGGAGAAGAAGCTCGCCGCCAGGTGAACCGCCAGCCCCGCCTTTTTAGCCATTATGCAGTCGGTCATCACCGCCCGGAGGTACCTGTCTATATTCGGATCGTTGGACCCGAGGGTGTAGAACCCGCCGTCTCTGTAGAGAAGCATGAACCTCGTCGGATAAACCGTCGCGTTTAACCTAGACTTCATGGAATGATTTTCCTCAATTAAAGTTTCATTGAGGGGCTGGAAAGGAGGGAGGTCGAAGAGCCCCGCAGAGATCGCTCCATACAATAGCTCAACATGAATTCGCGTGAGGCTCTCAGCCGTATTGTTCAGGACTTCCCAGGAGGGCACGCCCTTGTTCCAGTCGTAGTTATCAAGCGTCACCATAACTTCGCCAGATTGCTCCTCCTCAGAAATCCCCGACGATGTTTGCGAGGGAGGCTCAGGCGACGGTTCCGAAGACGGTGGAGCCTCCTCGATCCCCTCTCCTCCAGGGCCGCGGGGAACCCTGCTGAAGTTAATTCCAACGACCGCGCCGGCGACAACTATAACAATAATGAACGATGCGTAGAGAAGGAGCCTTCTCAATCCAACTCCCCTCCGGCATTTTCGAAGGATTATACTTGAAAATTATGAATTCCAAATCCCTATTAAAAATTCAGCCTCGAAGACGATTCACCTAAGGCTGCAACCTCTCGATGGCACCGTGTTTAAAGCTTAGAAAAGGTTTTAACGGTTCATACGCCCATGAAATCCGTGTGATGGGCTCCCGCATGATATTCACCGTCGGGGACGTGATGGTCAAAAACGTGGTCGCGGTGAACGCCGATCAGACGGTGAGGCACGCCGCCGCGATCATGAGTCAACTGGAGATCGGCTGCCTGGTGGTCCTGGAGAAGGACAGGGTCGTGGGAATAGTGACGGAGCGGGACATGCTGAAGAGGGTGGTCGCCGCCGCCAAAGACCCGGATAAGACCCCCGTCAAGGAGGTCATGTCGAGGCCGCCCATCGTCGTCGGCCCCGACCTGGCGTTGGAGGACGCCGTGAAGCTCATGTTCGAGCACAAGATCAAGAAGCTCCCCGTGGTGGAGCGCGCAGGCGAAGGGAGGAGGCTGGTCGGGCTGGTCACCCTGACGGACGTCGCACGCATAGAGCCCAAGCTCATCGAGACGCTGAAGGAACTCTTCGAGATGAACGAGGAGAAACCGCCGAAGAGCATCGAGAAAGTGATAAACTACTACATCGTATGAAGCCGTAGATGCTGACGTACTGCATCAACGCATTTTTCAACTAGCTTCTGTCAGAGCCGCTTTCTCAAGTCCCCCTTTTCGGCTCGCTAATTGGGTAAGCAGGTTTTAAGTAAAGCAATGCAATACCTTAGTTGTTTCTGATTCTATTAATTCAGTTAATATGGTTCTCGATCCTCGTTTCGCCTCCTGAGAAGATTATGTGCTTTAACCAGTTCCTATCATCCCGTTCAGGGTACTCCTTCAGGAAATGCGTCCCCCGACTCTCCCTTCGAATCAGGGCTGCACTCGTGATAAGCTCTGCAACCGCGATCATATTCCTCAGCTCTATCAGCCTGACGCTCACGCCTTGAGTCATCATCCGGTTTACCTGAGTCTCGACATCCTGAAGGACACTCAAAGCGTATCTCAGCCCCTCAACACTCCTTATTATGCCCACATACCGCCACATTACATCCTGCACCTTACGCCTCATCATCTCCGCTTCAGCATCCACCTCAGCGAATGTAATTGATTCTTCGGGTTCTGGCCTCATCTCGATTCTTTTTCCTAGGTATCGTTTCACTCGTTTAAAGGCGAGAGTGGTGAAGACCAGGCACTCCAACATCGAGTTACTCGCGAGCCTGTTTGCACCGTGCACACCTATGCAAGCGCACTCCCCGAAGGCAAAGAGGCCCGGGATGTTCGTCTCCCCAAACTCGTTGGTTCTTATTCCCCCGCAAAGGTAGTGAGTCGCCGGAGAGACAGGGATGAGGTCCTTAGCTGGACATATGCCGTATTTTAAGCATTCCCTGTAGATTGAGGGAAACCGCTTTTTGAGAAACGCCTCTCCCTTGTGGCGTACATCCAAAAAGACAGGCCCCTTCTTCTGCTCCTCTACCACCGCCCTCGATACGACGTCCCTCGGAGCCAAATCCTTCAACGGATGGTATCTGACCATGAAAGCTTCACCCAGCGAGTTCCTAAGAATCCCTCCTTCTCCCCGCACGGTCTCAGAGATGAGGAAGTAGGGGCTCTTCCCACAATCTAGGACGGTGGGATGGAACTGGACGAACTCCATGTCCGCGATCTCCGATCCAGCCCTTAGTGCCATGGCTATTCCGTCGCCTGTGGCTATCTCCGGATTCGAGGTCTTGCTGTAGAGCTGCCCTACGCCACCGGTGGCTATGACGGTTATCGGGGCAAGCAAGCTGAGCATCCTCTCGTTTTTAATATCCAGAACTTTGGCTCCGAAGCATCTATTGTTTCTAATAATTAGGTCGACTGCGATAGCATTCTCTCTAACCTCTATGTTCCTATGGTCCCTCAAATTCTGAACCAAGGTCTTCTCAACTACGTTTCCCGTCATATCGCCCGCATGGATCACACGGCGTCTACTATGACCTCCCTCCCTGGAGAGGGCCAGACTCCCCTGTTCCCTGTCGAAACCCACCCCCAAGTCGATCAGTCTCTGAATCTGCTCGGGGGCAGCCTTCACCATGAGCTCAACAATCCGTTTATTACACAGCCCCTCTCCCACTTTCAGCGTATCAGCGACATGATACTTGAAGTCATCACTCTCGCCCATGACAGCAGCTATCCCGCCTTGAGCGTAGTTGGTATTAGACTCAATGATCTCCTTCTTCGTAACCACCATGACTTTACCATAATTCTTCGCTTGGAGGGCGAAATTAAGTCCCGAGATTCCACTACCTATAACTAAAAAATCAGCCTCCAAACAACCGCCTCTGAGCCCCTAAACACCATTTTAACCTATTTAATCATTTAGCGAAGAAGAGGTGCGCTAGACCCTAAGTAGTAGGTCGAAAGACACGCATATGAAAAGAATTAGATAAACGATTTTAATGAATTAATTGGGAACGTCAAAGGGGGCAACTCAGGCTACAAAAAAGGTTGAGCTACCAAGCCTTTACCGGACGAGTTGCCCCCAACTTAAAGCCTATTTTGGGTGATTTTATAATATTTGTGGTCTATCTATTCCAAAATAACCCATGTTTATTTCATATAGAATATAAACTTCCCGATCATCCGAACCTTCGTATAGCCTCGGTTGTAGAACACATGACCGATCCCGTTTGACCATGAAACCCACCTTATAGTTGCATGTGAGACAACTAACGGTGCCTTCCTTGATCTTCTCGGCCAACCATCTCTTATAGAACCTCCATCTCCGTGTGTTCCTGCATACCCTTCCTATCGGCAAAACCAGCGACGTGATCTCCTGAAATTCCTTTCCCCTGGAGACACTTTAGTAGGACGCGATAAGCAGACAGACTCAGACAGAGCGCGAGCGCATGGCAAGGGTAACCCTAGCAACAACCGAACTCCATGCAGCGCAGAAGATATAGGCGTCGCGAAGAGGTACGAATCGACCCCGCAGGAAATGACACTCAAATTGATGATCATCCTCTACGGGATGAAGCAACAGCCAGGCACCAACACCATAATGCTAACCCCCGCAAACCTGCCCACGGCGGACTTGCCCGTGAGATTATACGAAATCGAAGACAGCTCAGAGGAAACAAAAGAAAGCAACACCAGAAGAATAACTCCCTTTTTTGATTTACAAAAATTAGGGCGGGAAGGGAAGCGCGTCATGATGCCATTTTAAATAGTCATATGTAAAGTTCAAGATGAAAAATATGTCTCGAAAAATAAAACCTATACCTGAGGCTGAGCTGAAGAAGTATTACGAGTACGCGGCGAAATATCTCCTGAAGCCCTGGCACACGAGGCCTGAAAAAGAGCCGATCATCGTCGGCGGCAAGGGCGCGCGCTTCTACGACGCAGCGGGAAAGGAGTATCTGGACTTCCTCTCCCAGCTGTTCAACGTCAACCTGGGCATGGGCAACGAGAAGGTGATCGAGGCCGTCAAGGAGCAGGTTGAGAAGGTGAACTACACCAAGAACACCTACCTGAACATACCCAAGATCCTGCTGGCGAAGCGGCTGGCAGAGCTGACGGCCCCGAACCTCGTGAGAACCTTCTTCAGCAACAGCGGGACCGAGGCCAACGAGGCGGCGTTCAAGATCGCCAGAGTTTACACGGGCCGCTTCAAGATCATAGGGCTGTGGAACGCCTACCACGGCTCCACATACGCCTCCATGAGCGCAGGAGGCGTCGCCGCCAACCGCTCCCCCTTCGAGCCCCTCGTCCCAGGGTTCTACCACATACCCCCGCCATACTGCTACAGATGCGCCTTCGGCCTCGAATACCCGGGCTGCGGGGTGCGCTGCGCCCGGTTCCTCGAAGACGCGATCAAGTTCCACGGCCCCGAGACGGTGGCGGCGTTCATAGCCGACCCCGGGGTCGTGGCGGCGGGCGTCCTCATACCCTCGAAGGAGTACTGGCCCACCATCAGGGAGATATGCGACAAGTACGACGTGCTCCTGATCCTCGATGAGGTGATCGCCGGCTGCGGCAGAACCGGCAGGCTCTTCGCCCACGAGCACTGGGGGATCGCCCCGGACATCCTCACCCTCGCGAAGGGGATATCGAACGCCACCGTGCCGCTGGGGGCCACCGTCATGAACAGGAAGATCGCCGACTTCTTCGCCGAGAAGAAGTCCTTCATGCACGGCTTCACCTACAGCGGCCACGCGCTGGCGTGCGCCGCGGGGCTGGCGGCGATCAACGCCTACGTGGAGGAGAACATACCGGAGAACGCGGCCAAGGTGGGGGAATACCTCCTGGACGCCCTCAAGGGCATACAGGACAGGCACAGATCGGTCGGAGATGTGAGGGGGCTGGGCCTCATCGAGGGAGTCGAGTTCGTGAAGGATAAGGAGACGAAGAAACCCCTTGTAGCGGAGGACCCGGAGACGCCCTTGGAGGAGCGCCCCCTCGTGGCTCTGAGCGACGGATGCCTGGATGAGGGTCTCCTCCTCATGCCAACCATGTCGGGATCGACCATCAGGATCGCCCCGCCGCTCATCATCACCGAGGAGGACGTCGACAAGGCCATGGACATCTTCGAGCGGCAGATAACAAAGATGGAGAAGAGATTCCTCTAGCCAAGCGGTTCCTCCCCCTCTATTTATATGCGTTTTATGGACGGCCGCCCTAAGGGCTACCCCAACACGTTTAAAGGCCCTTAATTCATGGGAGTAACTCGGCGGAGGGTTCAGCTCTGGAGGATAAGATCGACGCCGTGAGGACGGTTGAGGGCTATCTCCAGCAGGTTGACTGGCGGAGCAGGGAGAACAGCAACCTGAGCTACAGCTTCAGCTCCGTCTTCCTCCACCTGGCGGGGGAGGTGATGAAGAGGTACACCCTGAGCCGCGTCTACCCGAAGGAGGTTGCGGACGCCCACCGGTCCGGCGACCTCCACATCCACAACCTCTACATGGGTATCGTCGGCTACTGCGCCGGCTGGAGCATCGAGGACATCCTGATGCAGGGGTTCAACGGCGTCCCGGCGAGGACGGAGTCGTCGCCGCCCCGGCACCTCTCCACGGCGCTCCTCCAGCTCGCGAACTTCGTCGGCACGCTCCAGAACGAGTGGGCCGGGGCACAGGCCTTCAACTCCCTCGACACCTACCTGGCGCCCTACGTGCGCATGGACGGCCTCAGCTACGGACAGGTCAAACAGGAGCTACAGCAGTTCATCTACAACCTGAACATCGCGAGCCGCTGGGGAGGTCAGACCCCCTTCACGAACATCACCTTCGATCTGAAGCCGCCGGCCGACCTCGCCGAGGCGCCGGCGGTCTACGCGGGCGGCACCCTGGGCGAGACCTATGCCGACTTCCAGCCCGAGATGGAGATGATCAACCGAGCCTTCTGCGAGGTGATGACGGAGGGGGATATGCGGGGCCGGGTTTTCACCTTCCCCATCCCCACCTACAACATCACCGAGGACTTCGACTGGGAGGGAGAAGCGGCCGACGCCCTTTTCAGGATGACGGCGAAGTACGGGAACCCCTACTTCCAGAACTTCGTCAACAGCGACCTCGACCCCAGCGACATCCGCGCCATGTGCTGCAGGCTCAGGCTCGACCTCCGCGAGCTCCACCGCCGCGTCGGCGGCACCTTCGGCTACGCCGACAAGACGGGGAGCGTCGGCGTCGTCACCATCAACGTGCCCCGCATCGCCTACCGGGCCAGGAACGAGGACGACTACTTCGAGCGCCTCGGCGACCTCATGGAGCTGGCGAAGGTCAGCCTGGAGGCGAAGCGGAAGGTCGTCGAGGAGAACATGGAGCGCGGCCTGCTGCCCTTCACCAAGCGATACCTGGGAACCCTGAAGTGGCACTTCTCCACCATCGGCCTCGTCGGCATGAACGAGGCCTGCCTCAACCTCCTCGGCGAGGACATCGGCACCCCGGGAGGGAGGGACCTCGCCGTCAAGACCCTCAGGTTCATGAGAGATAAGGCCCTCGAATTCCAGCAGGAGACGGGGCACATCTACAACATCGAGGCGACCCCGGCGGAGGGCGCCAGCTTCCGCCTCGCCCGCCTCGACAAGGAGAGGTACCCTGACATCGTGACGGCGGGGGAGGAGGTACCCTACTACACCAACTCGACGCAGCTGCCAGTGAACCACACCGACGACCTCTACGCCGCCCTCGAGCACCAGGAGGAACTCCAGAGGCTCTACACGGGCGGCACCGTCTTCCACGTCTTCCTCGGCGAGCGGATCCAGGAGCCGGAGAGCTGCAAGCTGCTGGTCCGCCGGATAGCGGAGCGCTTCCGCATCCCGTATTACACCATCACGCCGACGTTCAGCATCTGCCCCGACCACGGCTACCTAGAGGGGGAGCAACTCCGCTGCCCCCTATGCGGGCGGCAGACGGAGGTCTACAGCAGGGTAGTCGGCTACTACAGGCCCGTTCAGAACTGGCACAAGGGGAAGCAGGAGGAGTATAGGCAACGCCGAACATACGCCGTGGACTGAGGCGCGGGAGGCAGCGGCTCCCCATCGTCGGGCTGCGGAGGCTCTCCCTCATCGACTACCCGGGGAAGCTGTGCGCCACCGCCTTCACCGCCGGATGCAACTTCCGCTGCCCCTACTGCTACAACATCGACATCGTCCTCCACCATCAACGCCTGGAGAACATACCCGAGCGGACGGTCCTCGACCTCCTATACCGGAGGCGCGGCTTCCTCGACGGCCTCTGCGTCGGCGGCGGTGAACCCACCCTCCACAGGGCGCTGCCCGAGTTCCTATAC
>Ga0180300_10000291_pt1 | contig 21414 bp, 26 predicted proteins | sample GuaBasSediGuay15_FD_121798 | JGI IMG/M metagenome (GOLD analysis project Ga0180300, IMG submission 121798) | Subseafloor sediment microbial communities from Guaymas Basin, Gulf of California, Mexico - Guay15, Core 4569-2, 21-24 cm | ecosystem: Environmental > Aquatic > Marine > Hydrothermal...
GCCTTCATCCTGATAAACAGGGGGAAGATATCCCAATTCGAACACAACATCATCATCGCCGAGGAAGGGAGCAAGGTCCACTTCATAGAGGGGTGCTCCGCCCCTGTCTTCAGCAAGGTCTCCATCCACTCAGGGATGGAGGAGGTATATGTGGGGAAGAACGCCAACGTCCAGATAACCACCTTGCAGAATTGGACGAGGAACGTGAAGAACTACCCCACCAAGAGATATCTAGTAGAGGAGAGAGGTAGATTGAGGTTACTATTAGCCATGCTGGGGAGCAAGCACACGGTTTTATATCCCACCACCATCTTAAAAGGGAAGAATGCGAGCGTGGAGTGTTTAGGGATAAGCTTCGTGGATGGTAAGAGGGCAGTAGAAACTGGAGCGAGCGTAGTCCATCTAGGAAAAGGGACGCGCTCCAAGCTGGTCAGTAGGAGCGTGGTGAAGGATGAAGGGATTAGTAAGTTCAAGGGGAAGATAAAGGTGGTGAAAGGGGCGAAGGATTCTGTAGGGTTCATGAAGTGCGACTCTTTGTTGCTGTCAAAAAAAGCCAAATCGGAGACCATTCCTCAACTTTACACCGAGGAGGAATCGGTGGAGTTGAACCACGAGGCAAGGACAGGGAGGATCGGGGAAGAGGAGTTGTTCTACCTGAGGAGTAGAGGGTTCGAGGAGGACGAGGCGATTTCTCTGCTAGTGAACGGCTTCTTCGAGCCCATCATGAGAAACATCCCCTTCGAGTACGCGATAGAGATAAGGAAGTTGATAGAACTAAGCATCAAGGGACTTTAAGGCGTTCTTCATGGCCCTGAAGCCGACCAGGGCACAGGAGACCCTGGTCCTCACCACCTTCACCTCGTCCAAGAAGTCCTTCTCCTTCATCTTTTTCAAGAAGTCCAAGCTCTTTCCCTTTATCAACTCGGTCAAGATGGAAGCGGATGCCATGGATATGGCGCAGCCCTCCCCCTCGAACTTAACGTCTTTCACCCTGTTACCCTCCACCTTCAAGTAAATGGTCACCACATCCCCACAGAGGAGATCTCCAGCTGTCCCAGAGATCCCTCCCTTTATCTTCCCATAGTTCCTGGGGTTTTTGTAGTGATCCAGGATCCTATCTTCGTAGTCCATATTGGATCTCCTTCAAGGCGTCTAAGAACTTATCTATCTCCCACTTAGTGTTGTAGATGTAGAAGCTTGCCCTCACTGTCCCCTTTATTCCTAAGCACCTCATTAAGGGTTGAGCACAATGATGCCCACTCCTCACTGCGATCCCCTTCTTGTCCAAGAAGTAGGCCACGTCGTGAGGGTGGACCCCCTCCAGGTTGAAGGATATCAGACCCCCCCTCTCCTCTGGCCCATAAATTTCCACACCCAAGGAGGATAAACCATCCAAAGCATATCTCACCAACTCCTCCTCGTGTCTCCTGACGTTCTCCATCCCAACAGCCTTCAGGTAATCCACTGCGGCCCCCAACCCCACACCTCCCGCAATGTTTGGGGTCCCTGCCTCGTACTTCCAAGGGAGTTCGTTCCAAGTCGCCCTGTCCACCCAGACATGGCTTATCATGTCCCCTCCCTTCAGGAAAGGGGGAAGCTCTTCCAACAAGTCCTTCTTGCCATACAGGACCCCAATCCCAGTAGGGCCCAGCATCTTGTGACCGGAGAACGCCAAGAAGTCGCAATCCATCTTCCTCACGTCTATGGGCATGTGAGGAACGCTTTGAGCACCGTCCACGAGGAACAAGGCCCCGACCTCGTGGGCCATCTTCCCTATCTCTTCCACGGGATTTATGGTCCCCAACACGTTGCTCACGTGGGTGATGGCCACCAACTTGGTCTTCTTGGTTATCTTCTCCTTCAAGTCCTCCATATCCAAGGTCCCATCCTCCTTAATGTTGACCACTTTGAGGTTCTTGTCTTGCCATGGAACTAGGTTGGAATGGTGTTCCATCATGCTAACGACGACCTCCCCATCTTCCAGGTCTAAGATGTTCGCCACCAGGTTTATGGCCTCCGTCGTATTCCTCACGAATATGACCTCTCTCCAGTCCGCATTTATGAAGTCCGCCACCTTCTCGTGAGCCTTCTCATAAAGTTCGCTCGCCTCTTGACTCAGGGTGTGGACCCCCCTATGGATGTTAGCGTTGTACTTCTCGTAGAACTCCTTTATCGCGTTTATCACTTGAACTGGTTTTTGAGTCGTGGCTGTGTTGTCGAAATAAATGAGGGGATGGCCATTGATCTTCCTCTTCAAGATGGGAAAGTCTTCCCTTATGCGCTCCACGTCCATAGGGTAGGGAATGGAGGAGGGCATTAAAAAAGGTTACTTAACCCTCAAGACGCAGGTGTTGTTGATGCATTCACAAGAAGAAGGAACGCAATTGTAAAGGGTTATGCACGCCACGCCCTTGCACCTGCTGTTCAAGGAGTTCTCCCACGCCTCCACGTAGTTCTTATTGATGCATGTATTTTCCCCTCCAGCCTCACACCCACAACACCCTGCCCTCACTTGGACGCAATCTTCGTCCACCTCACAGCCTTTTATGTCATTCATGGTCACCGGCTTGTACGTGAGTAAGAGATAAATGCCGAAGAGGAAGTACACGAAAACGAAAAAGGAGATAACGAGAAAGGGGCTCCTCATCTTTTAAGGTTATACCTGAGAGTTTTTATCTTTTCCCAAATTTGTGAAAGAGCATGGCATTAATGACTTTCCCGTTGGTCTTCCTCAGCATGTATTCTACCGCCTCTTTTATCCGTTCTCCAGAGGGGTTAAAATATGTATCCTCGATGAGCTTCTCGAGCCCCTCCTCACTTATCCTACTCGTCACGAGCTTCACCTTCCATCCCCACTTCCCCATCTCTCTCATCAAGGCCTTCTGACCCTCCATCTCTTCCAGGAGGGCATAAAGTCTCACCCTGCACCCATTCTCCCTGAACGCCTGACAATACCTAGGAGAGATGAAGAGGATGAAAACTGAACCTAGCTCGTCTAGCTTCTGGGCCAAGTCTGAGGTGTCTACCCCTTTGACTCTTCCTTTATCGTTGATTATATCCCAGTTATCCAAGACTGTGGAGAGCCCGGGCCACCGTCCGAAAGTCCCGATGGAAAAGGTCACGGCAGGGGAGCCAAAGGTCTTACTTAAGTAGGAGGGATCCAATCTCTTAAAATCCCCGTGGAAGAAGAAAACATCAGAGTAATAAGGGTTAAAAGCCAAGGTCGGGGCTTCGTAAGAGATCTTTCCTCCAGGAAGGGCTTTATCAATAACAGCCACCTCATAACCACCTTCTAAGAGGCGTTCGATGAAGAAGTAATTGTTTCCTGGTCCTATCTCTAAGACCTTCTTCTCGGCCCCTCTCCTCCCCTCAGCGATGCTCACCAATTTTTCTACGTCTTTCACTGTCTCCTCGTAGTCTATTTCACACAGCCCTTTAATGCCAAAGAGCATACTCCTCAGTAGTAACAAACTCGTTTATAAAGTTTACAGTAGAGATGGGTTTATCACTACTCCACCCAAATCTATCACGCAGGTGTTCAGGTCGAATTTAGCATCGAACTCCCTCAAGAACTCGAGGAACTTCTCTTTGTTCAGCTTCCCGTAGGAATGGGTATAACCCCTACTTATCTTGTATTTCAGGCCATACTTCTCGTGGAGCTCCCTGAACCTCTCCTCATCCTCCAACAACTCAGTCCTCCTGAGGGCGAAGTTCACCTCACCCCCGAAGACATCGACGATTCTCGAGATGAGCTCAAACGCGTCTCGCCTCAGACTCATATAATTTCCTCACCCTCTCTAAAGTATCGGCTTCCTCCACGGACTTGTCGTCCCTGAACCTTATGAGCCTTGGAAACCTCAAGGCAAACCCTGACTCGTACTTCGGGCTCTTCTGAATCTCCTGATAGCCCACTTCCACCACCACCTTTGGCTTCACCTCCACCTTCCTCCCCTTTTCAGACGTGATTAATGGCTTCAATCTCTGGGTCATCTCTTCGAACTGGGCCTCAGTTAAACCAGTGGCCATCTTCCCGACCGTGAGGAGCTTCCCGCTCTCCGGGTCCCTGCAAGCAAGGAGGAAGGAGCTGAGCCACTTCGCCCTCTTCCCCTCTCCCCACTCCGCCCCGACGATCACCAAGTCCAGGGTCTCCATGATGGGTTTCAACTTCAGCATGTAACCGACCCTGGTCCCGGGTTGGTACTTCGCCTTCAAGTTCTTGAGCATCACGCCCTCCTGTTTCGCCTTCAGGGCCTCCTGATAGAACTCTTCCGCCTCCTTCTCATCAGAGGTTATTACCTGCTTCGCCAAGCCTATGAGCTTCTCCTTTGGGGTCACGATCTTTGACAACAACTTCCTCCTCTCCTCAAAGGGGAGGCTCATAGTCTCCTTCCCCTCTAAGTAAACTATGTCGAAGAAGAAGGTCTCGGTTGGTATCTGCTTGGCCATCTCCTCGATCTCATACTTTCGCTTTATCCTCCTGGATATCATCTGAAAGGGGAGGGGCTCTCCTGTCTTCGGGTTGTAGCCCACTGCTTCCCCCTCTATCACGCATTCCTTAGCCTTGACGCACTCTTTCACCCCATGAACGATCTCAGGGAATTGTTTAGTAACGTTCTCCAGCCTCCTCGTGAAGACTATGACCTCATCCCCTTTCTTGTGAACCTGAACCCTCATGCCATCGTATTTGAACTCGATGGCACAGGGCCTCCCAACTTTTTCGAAGCCATCTTTTATGTCCTTGGCCTTCTGGGCCAGCATCACCTTTATGGGCCTCCCGAGCTCTATCTTCACCTTCTTCAACCCTTCTTCTCCCTCCTCTTTCACGAGCTTAGCCACTATCCCATAATCGCACGTGAGATAGTAAGCTCTCTCCACTAAGTTCGCGTCCACCCCGAAGGCCTTCGAGATGGCGTCCCTCACTATCCCTTCTCCAACCCCCACCCTTAATTCCCCCAGGATAGTCCTCACTATGTACCTCGCCTCTTCTGGTTTCGAGGAAGCTAGTAGTTCTGCCACTAGGGACACCTTTTTTTCTATGGTCCCAGGCCCCTCCAACTCCGCTGCCTTCCTAAGGTTGCTGACTAACATCTCCACAGTCAAGGGCTTCTTAAAGAGAACCGCCTGTCTCCTGGACTTTATGGCGGAAGAGGCTGCATCCCCCAGATCTCCTGTTTCCTTCCACCACTTGATGATATCATCCTCCGATACCCCGGTCGCCTTCTTTATCGCCTGAACCATGAGGTTCGCTGCCACCCCAACTTCTTTCTGTTCCCACTCAGGGAAAATCCTCCCCATGGTCAGGAGGATGACCTCAGGGAGGACCTCTGGCTCCACCCCCTTCAAGAATTCCGCCAAGATATCGGTCATCTCCAGTTTCTTGGTGGTGGCCTCCAACTTCTGATATAACTCCACCAACTTCCCGTATTCCATGAGATTCCTTCTCAGAAGGAGTTAATTAAGGTTGCGATGGAAAGTTTTTAATCTGTTACCATTCATGGATGAATATGAACCTCGTGTACTTGTTGGTGAAGAGGAGATACTTCAGGAAAGACCTTCAATTCCTAGAAGATCGAAGCAAGGACCTGGCGAGGGCGTTAAAGCCTCTCCCGTGGACGGGTAAGATAAGGGGTTTCTGGATGGAAGGGGAGAAAGCTCCTGGAGACATAGGGATGGAGATAGAACTGTTGGTTCCTGAAGGGGAAAAGGATATTTTCATGAGAAAGATAGATTCGCTGGCCAAGCGAGTCTATGGGCCGGGAGTTGAGATCAGAGTGACGGACAACCCGAAACCCTATCGTTCTTATTTCACGATCCAGAAGAAGATGACAAATTATTTTAAAAAGTAAGGAGAAGTTAGGACATGGACATCTTCAAGGTCATAAAGGGGAGGAGGAGCATAAGGAGATATGTGGACAGGAAGGTGAGTAGGTTAGACATAGTTAAGATTTTAGATGCCGCCAGGTGGGCTCCTAGTGCAGGTAACTTGCAGAACTGGTATTTCATAGTGGTCCGGGATAAAGGGAAGAAGCTCCAATTAAGCGAGGCCTGTTTGGGCCAGGAGTTCGTGGCCCTTGCGCCAGTGGTGATAGTGGCTTGTGCGGACAATCGGAGCATAGGGATGTTCTACGGGGAGAGGGGGGAACGATTATATTCCATCCAGAACGTGGCCGCAGCGGTCCAGAACATGTTGCTCATGGCTCACTCCTTGGGATTAGGATCTTGTTGGGTCGGGGCCTTCGACACCGAGATGGTCAAGAACATACTCAGGATCCCTGACAACGTGGAGCCCCAAGCAGTAGTTACCATAGGTTACCCTGGAGAAAAGCCTCCTGCCCCGAAGAGGAAGGACCTGGACAGGATGGTATTCTTGGAAGAGTGGGGAAAGAGGTTCTAAAAAAAAGAAAAAGAGGGGGGTGGGTGGTTGGGGGTGCTCAAAGAAGTTCTATGCCCAACTCCTCACTCACTTGCTTCGCGACTTCTCCCTCCTTCACGGGCCCCAATATATAAGGGGATTTGACGCCAGAGATTATCACCATCACCCTGAGCTTCCCGGCCATATCTTCTTGGATCCTCGCTCCCCATATCACTTGAGCGTCTGGGTCCAATGACTGGGTCACTAGCTCCCCTATCTGGTTCACTTCCTCCAGGGTCATGTCCGGCCCTCCGGTTATGTGGATCAACGCCCCAGTGGCTCCCGCGTAGTCCACATCCAGTAGCGGGTTCTGCAAGGCCTTCCTCACCGCCTCTTCCACCTTGTTCTCCGTGTCGCTCTCCCCTACCCCTATAACGCTCACGCCCCCGTGCTTCATGATGGCCTTCACATCAGCGAAGTCAAGGTTCACCAATGAAGGAATCGCTATGGTCTCCACGATCCCCTTGATCATGGTAGCTATGAGCTCGTTCGCCACCGCGAACGCCTGTTGAATGGGGAGGGACCCAGCGATCTCGACCAGCCTGTTGTTGTCTATGACTATCACGGTGTCGCAACTGTTTCTCAACTTCTGAAGGCCTATCTCAGCCTTCTCCACCCTCGCCTTCTCTATGTTAAAGGGCATGGTGACGACCCCGATCACTATGGCGCCCGCCTCCTTGGCGATCTGGGCGATCACGGGAGAGGCACCGGTCCCGGTCCCACCGCCCATGCCCGCACATATGAAAGCGAGGTCTGTGTCCTTCAAGGCATCCTTGAGCTCGTGCACGCTCTCCTTGGCAGCTTGTTCACCTATCTCGGGGAAGCCGCCTGCCCCGAGCCCCTTGGTTAATTCTTTCCCTATGAGGACCTTCAGGTCCGCGGACCTAGCGTCCAGGTGTTGCTTGTCCGTGTTGACCGCGATGACTTCTGCCCCAATGACTCCCTTCTGGTAAAGCCAGTCCACGATGTTGTTCCCTGCTCCTCCCACGCCCACGACTTTTATTTTGGCCTGGGAAGCCAGGCCAGATTCTACATCCCAGTTTTGCACGCTTTTAAGCGCGTTTTTGATTATGAAGTCCATTTTTGCACCCCCGGTTTTTCACTTCCGAAAACTTTTTATTTTCGGAAGTTCCTTTCCTTCCCGAAGAAGATGAGTAATGCTACCTAAAGCATTACGATGCAGAAATCCAAGCCCAACTAATCAAGCCCAAATACCCAAGCCCGATTCTAAATTGTTTGGCTAGATTTAAATACTTCATTATAATCCAGAATATATTTTGAGCTCGATGGAAAGATACTTAAAAGATTAACTCCCTCCCAGTGATTAATGAGAGAAGAAAAAGTATTTAAGCATTCATTTAAAAGTAAAGAACTAGGTGATAAGATGGTCCTAGACAGTGATACTCTCTCACAATTGAGGCGTTATTTTGGGCTCAACCTCTACGAGGTGAAGATATGGACCGCACTCCTCTCAAGGGGGATAAGCACCGCCGGAGAGCTCAGCGAGATAAGTGGGGTCCCCAGGAGTAGGGCCTATGACATCTTGGAAAGCCTGGAGAGGAAGGGCTTCGCCGTGATGAAAGTGGGAAAGCCCATAAAGTACATCGCGATCCCACCAGAGGAAGTGATTGAGAGGGCGAAGAAGTACATGGAAACTGAACACAGGGAGAGGGTGAAGAGGTTAGAGTCCGTCAAGGATTCTGAGCTCATGAGCACTCTCAAGCAGTTATATGAGCAGGGGGTGAAGGTCCTCAAGCCAACCGAGTATTCTGGGATGATAAGGGGAAGAAATAACCTCCTGAATCATCTAGGTTTCATGATAAGGAACGCTAAGCAAGAGGTAGTCTTGGTCACCAACGAAAAGGCCTTGTTCGAGAAAGTAGAAGCACTGGAGAAGGTGCTCGAAGGGGCCAAGAAGAGGGGAGTGAAGATAAGGATCGCTGCTCCAGTGGGGAAGGAGGCGAGGGAGCTCGTGGAGAGACTCAAGAAGTTCGCGGAGTTCAAGCCCCTGAAGGAGGACATCGGGAGATTCTGTGTGGTGGATGGGAGCAATGTCCTAGTAATGCTCGAAAGCTACGAGAAGATCCATCCCAACTTCGACACCGGCATCTGGATGAGTTCTGAACCGGTAGGGAAGAGTCTCAGAAAGGCTTTTGAGAAGCTTTGAGCTCAAACCGGGAGAGGCCGAAGAGGAGATCTGAGAGGAGCTCACTTATGTCCTTCTTGCTCTCGTAGACGCTCACTTCTACTCTCGTTAGATTTCCAAACTCCCTCGCTACTTCCAAGACCTTCTCCTTTCCCCCTAAGTAATCCACGAATCCCCTTTCGTATGCCTGTTTCCCCAACATTATAGCTCCCTCATCCGAGAGGTTCGTGACCTCTTCTACGCTCATGTTCCTGTTGTGAGCAACATCCTCCAAGAAGCCCCAGTAGCTCTCGTTCAGGATCTCCATGATGTCTTTCTTCTCTTCCTCCGTAAGTCCCCTGTAGGGGGAGAGCATGTCCTTCTTCTCGGGGATGGAGAGGTTCACGTACCTTATCCCGTATTTCTCGAAGAGCCCGGAAAACTCCAAGTAACTAGCAACTACTCCTATGGAGCCAGTTATTGAAAAGGGGCTCGCCACGATGGCGTCGCAGGCTGAGGCTATCCAATATGCCCCGCTGGTCCCTACATCCCTTATCCACGCGATCTTCGGCTTTTCCATGACTTTTATCCTTTCCACGATCTCCTGGACGGACACTATAGCCCCTCCGGGGGAGTTTATGGAGAAAACCACTACTTTCACATTTGGATTCCTCTCCGCCTCGTCTATGAGGGATATGATATCGTCCACACTCACCCCGCCAAAGATGCTTTGACTACCTATTTCCCCCTCTATTCTTATCAGCGCCACATTTCCAGGGAGGACGGAGAAGAAGCTGCCCAACAAGGCAGCGAAGAAGACCGCGAGGAGGGAGAGAGAAATTAAGTAGTAGAACATCCTGAGTTCCTTGCTCATGCTTCAATCACCAATTTTGGCACATATAAAACTTGTGTGTGAGATATCCTCTCGAAGAGCCTTTGGTCAGAGGTCACCAAGGGAAACAGGTCAAAGAGGAAGAAGGGAGGGAAAAGGAAAGGGAGGTTTCTCAACAAGGCGTCTCCGAACTTCTCTATCCCCCTCACTTCTAGGGAGAGAAAGTACTTACCCGGGGTCTGGGAGAAGGAGAACTCGAAGGAGGACTTGTAGAGGAGGAAGAGGAAGGATGAGAGAAAGAGGAAGGAGACGGAGGGCCCTTCCAATCCTTCTAAGGAGGTGAAGTCCCTTAAACCCGCGGAATAGAAGAAGACGAAGGAAGAGGGGACGAAGATCAGAAAGTAGAAGATGAGGAGATCAATGAGGAAGGCAGCGAACCTCTTGTCCAACATGGGAGAGTTAGGTGAGGGTGTTTTATATTTCTTTCTCGGATGTGTGTGGTGGAGCGCATAAAAATTATAAAAGGAGACGAAAAAGGTTTCTCCCATGAAGGTTTCTGAGATCATGTCTAAAAAAGTCCTCTGCTTGGACGCGAAGGAGCCCATTTGGGGAGCCATCTCCAAGCTGGAGAAGTATGATTACAAGGAAGCGCCCGTGTTGGAAAATGGAAAGTACAAGGGGATGTTCGTCCTCTACAACTTATCAAGGCCCGTGAGGGTGATGGAAGAGGAAAGGGTGGAAAAATACGTCGTTCAAGTCCCGAAATTGAGCCCGGATGATGACCTCGAAGAGGTCATGAGGATCATGGCGGAATCCGGAGTGTTGGGGCTCCCTGTCTTGGAAAGAGAGAAAGTGGTGGGTATAGTCTCCGACTTCGACGTCCTCAAACACGTGAGGCTAGAAGGGAAAGTGCATGAGTATATGAGAAAGGGTGTCCCGACCATCTCCCCAGAGGAGAACGTAGGGAGGGCCAGGAGATTGATGGCAGAACACAACCTCAACAGGTTGCCGGTGGTGAAGGAAGGGAAATATTTGGGCCAAGTAACTTTGGTGGATACTTTAAGGGTCCTGGCGGGCTTCAAGCGAATAGACTTGATGAGCGAAGGCGAATCTGTCACCTCCTTTCCCATAAAGGGACTGGTAAGGCCAGGTGAGAGCTTGCTCCCAGAGGAGGATATAAACTCCGCTATAAAGAAGATGTTAAATGCTCACGTAGGAGGCATGCCAGTGGTGAACATGGAAGGGGAAGTTGTTGGAGTCCTCATAAGGAGTGATTTGCTAAGGGCAAAAATCAGGGAAGAAAAAAAGGTGGACGTTCAGCTCTCCGGGGTAAAGGACATAGAACCAAATTTGAAGGAGCTCATCCAGAGGAGCTTGGGAAGGCTCACCAACCAGATAAGCATCCACGTGAAGCCCATAAAGGGGGAGAGGTATGAGGTCTACGTGAGGACTGTAAAGAAGGGGGAGACCTTGAGCGTGAAGAAGGAGGGAAAGCTTCCCTTCGTGGTTAAGGATGCCATTAAGGAGATGGAGAGCTTGTTGAGGAGGAGGGAGGAATGAGGATATCTGAGGAAATATGGCCCAGGCCGGTGGCCATCCTGACCACCATCTCAAAGGAGGGGAGACCTAATGGCATGACCGTGAGCTTCCTGATGCCCATAAGCTTCGAACCGAAGTACGTCGCTGTCTCCGTGTCCCCGAGGAGATTTTCCTTCCAGAACTTGAATGAGGTGAGGGAGTTCGGGCTGAACATCCTGGAGAAAAGCCAGAGGAAGTTGGCGGAGATCTTCGGCACCTTAAGTGGAAGGGAAGAGGACAAGTTTAAGATTGCTGGGGTCAAACCCATCAAATCAGAGGCCATAAGGCCTCCCTTGATCGAGTGTCCCATAAGCTTGGAGTGCGAAGTGGTGTTCATGGAAGAGTTTGGGGATCATTACTTAGTGATCGGAAAGGTACTAAAGGAACATGTGAGGAAGGAAGAGTTCGAGCCCTTACTTCACAAGTCCGGAGACTTCTTCCCTGAAATAAAAGTTTAAAAGAAAAGGGATGAGAGGGAAATCATAGCCCCGTCGTCTAGCGGTCAAGGATGCTGGGCTTTGGACCCAGTGACGGCGGTTCGAATCCGCCCGGGGCTATCTCCTCCCAGAATGCCTCCTGGGATTGAAGACCTTGTTGAGGGCAGTGTCCACCTCTGATCCTAAAATGATGGCGATCTCAAGCGCCCCTTCCATCCCAGAGGGGAAGATGGCCCCCTTCTTCTCCAAGCGCTCCCTTATCTTTTCGACGATTTTCCTCTCCTTCTCCTTCAGGAGTATCTCCTCAAGTCCGCTGAAAGGAACGAGTCCTGTGCCGAATCCCAGGAGACAAGGACCTTCTGTTTCTCCGCATGGAAAGTCTCCTAGGGAACCAAATGGTTCGACCTTGTAATCGATCGCCATCCCATAGGTACGCAAGGAGGGGTAGCTCCGACTTATCCTAGTTAAGAAGGGAGCTGACCCTTTCTTCTTATACACATAACAGAATGTGCGTTCTTCCTGACAGGAGTTGCACTTGGAAGAAGGGGAGTAGCCGACACGTTTGAGTACAGGACCGAGAGAGAAAGGGAGGATTGGGAAGGCAACACCGAGGAGCTTCACGCGTTCATCGAAATAGAGTTTATTTCTATTCAAGTGCCCTAAATCTTTCCTCCTAATGATACCCACCTCTTCTAAGAAGCGCGACGCCACTTCCTTGTAAACCCTGGTCTGAAGGCGCATTCTTTCAAAGGTTAAAAAGAGTTTAAAAATGTTACTCTTTAGAAGTTGTGACTTTTTTGATCTCCTCTTTAAGGGCCTTTATCTTCTCATCTATCTCATTGATTATGAAGGAAGGGTCCACAGCATCCAGGAAGGACTCGCAGACTGGACAGGAGAAGTTGTGTTTAGCTGCTGCCTCAAAGGTGAAGACCCTCTTACAGTCCTTACACTCGAAGAGTTGATTGGCCGACAACATCTTCTTCTTCTCCTCCAATCTCTTGATCTCCTCCTCGTGCTTCTTCACCCACAACTCTTTTATTCGATCCTCGTTCACCCACCAAAAATATACCCACCACGCCCTCTTCTCATCCCTCTCCCTGTCGTATTCCACCACCTTCTTCTCGTACAAACTGTACAAGATACTCCTCACCTTATTCACGTCCTTCTTCAATTTCTCGGCCAGGGAAAACTCATCTATCCTCCCCGTCTTCATCAGAGTCTTGACTACTTGGAGGGCCTCTTCCCCGAACATCTCTAAGATGAGCTCTTTTACATAGGACATCGTGTTGAATGTAACAACTCCAGAATTAAATACTTTACAGGAGATACGGGCCGATTATGTTAAATATGAGCAAGATGAGGAAGAAGTAGAAGATGGAGGAACATACGAGGTTGAGGTGTTTCTCGTCCCTTATGAGATAGGAAAGGAGATTATAAACTATGATGCTCCCATCAAGGGCGAAGATGGGGAGGAGGTTCATGATGCCCACCAAAAAGCTCAGGAAGGCCAGCCAACCCAAGAGGCCTTTGTCATAAGTACCCAGCCTGAAGTAGGGGAGGCCGAGAAGGATGTAGGAGAGCCTCCCGAGGAATTGCTCCTTAAAAGACCAAGCTTGGGAGAGGTATATGCCCATGTAAGGGATGCTCTCATTCTGGGGACTACCGGTCAGGGTGAGGTTGAACTCTCCCTCATTCGTCAGGACCTTAATGGTCTGATTGGGCTTGAAGCTGGAAAGGGCCTCTGAAAAGGAGGTGATGTTCTGGGTAGTGAAGTTCTCCAAACCCAGGATCACCATGCCATCCTTCAAACCGGCTTCTTGAGCAGGGTATCCCTCCATCACCTTCACGATCTTGACGCCCTCGTAGGAGAAGAAGTTGGATAAGAGAGGATCAAGGGAGAAGATCAACGCCCCTATCAACAAGGCGGTCAATATGTTGGAAACAGGACCTGCTGAGGCAACCCTTATCCTGGATAATCTCGATCTCTTCTTCATGTCCCCCTCGTGAGGTTCCACGAAAGCTAGGAAGAAGACGAGGAATAAACCAAATCCTGCATCTTTCACCCTTATGCGTTCACTCAGGGCCACTATCCCATGGGAGAACTCGTGGATGATGGCCAGGATGGCTATGGAGATGACGGTGTACCAGAAGGGGAAGAAGATGGGAGAACCTGGGATCCTCACTCCAGGGATCACGAAGGCGACGGTGGGTCCTATCTTCTTCGTGAGGATGAAATAAGTGTTCAGGATTAGTTGGGAGGAGATCACGAAGGTGAAGTAGAGGGCGATGGGGATGTAGATGGTGGAGACGAGCTTGCAGAGGGCCCTGTGCTTGGCTATTTTCTTCATGAAGGAGATGCCCCTTTTAGTCTTGTAACCCAGAACTACCTTGGAGATGACCCTGACCTTCTTCCTGTTCTTGTAGAAGAAGAGGAAGAGGAGGAGATAAAACAAGATGGCGGATAGGAGTTCCAAGTCCATTTTTACACGCCCTTGAAGACCTTATGTTTGGGCCTCAAGCTCCTGGACCCGCACTTCCTGCACTTCACCTTCCCCAGCCTCACCTTCTGGGGATCTGCTCTGATCTTGGTCTTACACTTCCGGCAGACGAAGACGTTCTTGAAGATCCTAGCGTCCGCCTCCTTGAACCTGGGCATGGGGATTGGAAGTTAAGGGCCCTTTATAAGCGTTTTTATGGAACTCAAGGCGGATTTCAGGAAGGCATTCAAATACATCAAGATCTTCTCCAAGAGGTTAATGGATGGTCTGACGTTTAAGTACTTGATCTCGGAGAATGGGGTGTCATACCTGTCGTAGCAGTAGAAAACGATCCTCAGGGTGTTGTTCCCGGGAAGGAGGGAGAAGAGGGGGACGCTCACGTTTCCTGGGAGGACCTTTAAGGTCTCTAGGGGGGTTTCAACCAAGAATTCCTGACGGGAGCACTCTCCGCTCGCGTTCAGGTAGAAACTCGCCCCTTTCCCGACCCGAATATTAGTTACCTCCAATCTCATCTCAGGAGGCTTCGCGAATATGAGGGGGAAGGATAAGTGAGTGGTGGCGTTCTCAAAGGTGATGGTCAACCTCGCCTCGAACTCGCCGTAATCGAACCTGGGGATGGTGATGCTCATGAATTTCTCTTGGCTTATCAGCAACTCGCCCAAGTGCTTGCTCACCTTGTGCCCTCCGTACTCCACTTCTGCCAAGGGCTTCAAGATTTGATTCCCGGAGTTCTTCAGGGAGAAGGAGAGGACGTTTTCCTCCCCATAACATGGGTTCTCCTTAAGGGACCAGTTCAGGATGGTCATGGAGGGATTCATCGTCCCCTCCATCAGTAGGGGAAGGTAATAGGAAAGAGGTCTCCTCTCCCTTCTGTGGTCGACTGATATCTCTTCCTCAAAACTCCCTAGGGGGTCCACGTAGATCTGGAGGGTGAATTTGTAAGTGTATTCGTCGTCTAAATCCTTGACGTGGAAGAGGAATCTCTTGGTGCTGTTGCTCTTTGGCTCCAAGATGATGTAGTCCTCATAGCCGCCCCTGACCATCTCCAGGGCATCCTGCACCCTAGTGATGAAGATGGGGAGGATGGTGTAATCGTCAGTCGGATTGAAAACCGTGATGGTGGCGAGGAAGTAATCATCATCAGAGAGCTCCTTCCTATCCACTTCCGCCCAGAAGGGGAAATCCAAGTAAAGAGGTTCGCAAGAAGAATTCACTCGGAAGTTTACTGGTTCTCCTACTGAGCTCACATTCCCCCAGCCGTGCCATTCCATCCTTATGATGCCCTCTCCTCCATCCACCGCGTCGTAGAGCCTCACGTGGGTCGCGTCCAGGAGCCCGAACTCCCCGAAGGTGAGGTCCACTGGGATCCATTCCCCTGCAAAGAACTCGGCCCAAGCGTGAGGACCATATCTTTGGTCCTCATCGGAGTAAGCGAGCCCTGAGACATACCTGGCAGGGATTCCCACGCTCCTAGCCATGGCCAAGTAAAGGTTCGTGAACTCGCTACACACTCCTTTTCGACTGTAGAAGGTCCAACTAGCATTCTTCGAGAGATGGGCATAACTCTTGTCGTACTCTATGTTCTCCCTCACCCATCTCGCTAGGCGTAACCCTGCCTCCAAAGTGCTCCCGCTCCCCTCCACGATCTCAGACGCCTTCTTCCGGATGTCCTCGTTTATGTCCGCGTACTTCGTGAAGTTCAGGTAGAAGGAGTAGTTGGGAGGGAATGGGACTAATTCTGAAAGGAGAACCAATCTCTTCTCCTGAAAGAGCTCACAACTCGTGCTCCAACTCTCGAAGTCCGAAGGAGGCTCGAAGTAGAGGTCTAAGGTCCCGTTGTCACAGGGGTTTGCCTTAATGGTCACTTTTAAGTCTTCTATCCTCCCCATCACCCTCAGAGTGCCATTAGCGAAGTAGTTTATGTTGCAGATCCCTAACTCTATGGGGTGAGCAAAGGAAAGGGAAAGTAGGAACAAGAGTGCGAGGGCCAGGTATCTCCTCATGGATAAACTTAAAATGGGCTCCTTTTAAAACATCTACTATGTATGACTTCGGCATATTCGGCGACTTCGATTTCGACCTGACGAAGTTGGGATTCAAGGGGGGAGTGTTCTTCAAGGACGAGAGGAAAAGCATCGTCCCAGGACACCTCATAAAGGTGAGGGACAAGTTCGAGCTCAAGAAGTCCGTGAAGGGGAAGAAAGGGTTCATCCTCCTAGAAGGTGGGGATTATGATCTGAGGAGGTACGCCGTGGAGAAATGCCTCGTGGACGGCATCATCGGGATGGAAAAGTTAAAGGAAGGGATGGATGACGTCTTGGCCAAGAGGATGGCGGAGAGGAAGGTATCTTTGGTGATTAACTTGAGGGACTATACCAAGGCGAGGAGGAGGGAGGTCATCTTGGGGAGGATGATGCGCCACGTGTTCCTCGCCAAGAAATTTAAGACGCCCATCATGTTGGTCAGCGGGGCGAGGAGGAAAGGGGAGTTGAAACATCCTTATGTCATGATATCTTTTGGAGTGATGCTGGGCCTGAACGTGAAGGAGGCGAGGGAAGCCTTAAGGATGGCCCAAGAGGGGATCATAAAAAGGTTTAAAAATGAGGCCAACGCTTAAGGAGAAAAAGAGGTACATCCTGATAAGGAGCATAGAGGGAGATGTGAAGTGGGAAGACATCAAAAAGGCCATCAGGGAGTTCTTGGGAGATGTGGGGTTGGCGGAAGCCAACCCAAAGGTGATGGAAAAGGGGAAGGGTTACATCATCTTGAGGGTGAGGCATGACATGGTGGATGAAGTGAGGGCTTCATTGGTGCTCTTGGACGCCTTACTTTCAGTCCCAAGGGTGAGCGGAACAATTAAAAAGATAAGGGACTTCATTAAAGAGGGGAGATAGAGATGCCCGCATTGCCGAGCGATTTCATGGGATACGACAGGGCGATAACAGTCTTCAGCCCTGATGGGAGGTTGCTTCAGGTAGAGTACGCTAGGAAGACCGTACAGCAAGGGACCCCTGCCTTAGGGATAACTTGTGTGGAAGGGGTGGTCTTGGTCGCGGATAAGAGGATCCTAGACAAGCTCATAGTCCCTGCTTCCGTGGAGAAGATCATGCAGATAGACGAGCACATAGGGGTTACCATGTCGGGATTGATCTCCGACGGGAGGATCCTGATAGAGAGGGCTCAGGAAGAGGCCCAGAGGCACAGGATTCTCTACGGGGAGCCCATAGACGTGCTCTCCATAGTGAGGAGCATAGGGGACTTCAAGCAGATGTACACTCAATACGCGGGGACGAGGCCCTTCGGGGTGAGCTTGTTGATAGGAGGGGTGGATAAGAGCCCCAGGCTGTTCGTGACCGAGCCGAGCGGCATATTCTTCGAATATAAGGCAACTGCCATAGGGAAAGGTGCGGAGGTGATAAATAAGTTCTTAGAGTCTAAGTATAAGGAGGACATGCGAATGGAAGACGCGATAAAACTGGGGATAAAGGCCCTGAAGAAGGCATTGGGGGCCAAGTTCGACGTGAATCGACTCGATGTGGCTGTCATCGCCATGAAGGATAAGAAGTTCAAGCGCATGAAGAGGGAAGATATAATCAAGTTCTCGAGGTAGAGGTATGGTAAGCGTAGAGGACGCTGTAATCGCCAAACTCAGGAAAGATGGGAAGGAGTTCCAGGTACTCGTGGATTGCGATTTGGCGATGAGGTTCAGGAAGGGGGAACAAGTGGATATAAGTGACGTCCTCGCCGTGGAGAGGGTGTTCAAGGACGCAAGGAAGGGAGAGGCTGCCCCGGACCTGGAGAAGTATTTCGGGACGGATGACGTCCTGAAGATAGCTGAGGAGATCATCAAGAAGGGGGAGATCCAGCTCACCGCCGAATACAGGAGGAGATTACTCGAGGAGAAGAGGAAGCAAATCATTTTCAAGATAAGCAGGTATGCGGTGGACCCAAAGACCAACACCCCCATCCCAGAGAAGAGGATAGAGTTGGCGATGGAACAAGCGAAGGTCCACATAGATCCGTTCAAGGGGGTGGAGGAGCAGACAAAGAACGTCTTAGAGGCCTTGAGGCCCATCATTCCCATAAAACTCTCCACGAAGAAGTTGAGGGTGATCATCCCCGCGAGATATGCCCCGAAGATATACGGGAAGGTCAAGGGATTCGGAGAAGTCTCTAAGGAAACGTGGCTGAATAATGGTGACTGGATGTGTGAGCTCGAGATCCCTGCTGGGATCCTGGACGGCGTGCTCTCCGAATTGAATCAATTAACGAAAGGAGAGGTGGACGTGAGGGTGTTAGAATGATATACGTGAAACCCAAGCAAATAGTGATACCTGGCGAGGTCTTGGGGGAAGGCATGGACATCATACCCGGAGAGGGGACCATAAGGGAAGGGAGGAAGATAATAGCGACGGTGGTCGGCCTAGCGGACATAAGCGGGAGGGTGTTGAAGATAATCCCGCTGGAGGGGCCCTACAATCCAAAACCAGGGCACGTGGTGATAGGTGAGGTGGTGGACATAGGGTTCTCTGGATGGATAGTGAACATAGGCGGGCCCTACATGGCCAACTTGCCAGTGGGGGAGGCGGTTAAGGAGTACGTCGACCTCTTGAAGACCGATTTGAGCAGATATTATGATCTGGGGGACAAGATCGTGGCCAAGGTGATAAGCGTGACCAGGTCGAAGAACGTCCAACTATCCATGAAAGGGCCTGGCTTGAGGAAATTAGAAGGCGGACACATAATTAAGATAACTAGCTACAAGGTTCCCAGGGTTATAGGGAAAGGTGGGAGCATGATCAAGCTCATAAAGGAGATGACGAACACCGCCATCATAGTGGGGCAGAACGGTTGGATATGGATAAAAGGGAGCAGGAGGAAGGACGAGCTGAAGGCCATAAGGGCCATCTACACCATAGAGAAGGAGTCTCACACTTCAGGTCTTACTGACAAAATAAAACGCATGTTGGGTGATAAGAGTGTATGAAAAGAGATTCGATGGGAGGAAATTCGATGAACTGAGGCCAGTGAAGATGAAGGTGGATGTGGTCCCATCCGCGGATGGTTCCGCGGTGGTGGAGATAGGTAACACCAAGGTGATCGCCTCTGTCTTCGGGCCTAAGCCCCTCCACCCGAAGCACCTACAAAATCCGGAGAAGGGGATCTTAAGGTGTTATTACGACATGATGAGCTTCTCCGTCCCTGAAAGGAAGAGGCCTGGACCGACGAGGAGGAGCATCGAGATAAGCATGGTGATGAAGAACGCTCTAGCGAGCACCTTGTTGTTGGAGGAGTTCCCGAAGGCAGTGGTGGACGTGTTCGTGGAGGTTTACGAGGCCAATGCCGGGACGAGGTGTGCCTCCATAACCGCTGCCTCTTTAGCTCTAGCGGATGCAGGGGTTCCCATGAGGGACCTAGTCTCAGCGGTGGCTGTCGGGAAGGTGGGTGGCATGATCGTGCTGGACTTGACCAAAGAGGAAGAAGATCATCCAGAGGGGGCGACGGACATCCCCATCGCGATGGTGGGGAGGAGCGGAAAGATAACTGCCCTGCAATTGGATGGAGCCATAACTAAGGAGGAGTTGAAGAAGGCCTTGGAGCTCGGGAAGAAGGGATGTTCCATCCTTTACGAAATGCAAAGGAAGGCTCTCAAGGCGAAGTATGGGGTGAGGTGAGATGGGGGTTAAGATAAGGGGGATATATTCCACCGCTATAAGCAAGATACTCCACGACAACGGGATCGAGGTGGTGAATCCCTCGGATTTGGTCAGGGAAAGGATGAAGATAGAGAACAGGGGAAAGGTGGACACCCTTATATACGACAAAGAGGACCTGGATGGGATCATCATACACGGGAGGGAGAGCGAAAAGGTGTTAGAAGTCCTGAAGAAGGAGTTGGGAACCCTCTTCGTGAAGAAGCTGGAGACAGGGGATATCTACAGAGGGATCATAAAGAGAGTGGACATGAAGGACAAGGAGATCATCGTGGACCTGGGAGGAAGGGAAGGTCTGTTGTCCTTAAGGGATTATTGGGGATATTTGAAGGAGGGACAACCCGTTTTGGTCCAAGTTAAGGGGAGGAACAAGGACTTCTTCCTGCTCTCCTCTCACTTGAGGTTATTTGGGGAGAACATGGTGCTGATCAAGGACGGCTTCACCAAGCCCAGCAAGCACATAAAGGACAGGGAGGAGATGGAGAGGTTGTTAGAGTTAAGTAAGGAAGCAAAGCTCAAGGGATGGGGGATCCTGTGGAAGGCCTTAGCGGAGGGGAAGAGCGATGAGGAGCTCCTCAAGGAGATGAGAGAGCTCATGGAAGAGGAAAAGAAGATAAAAGAGGAGTTCGAGAAGGGGAAGGAACCAGAGCTCCTAAAGAAGGGGTTCTGCATATACTTCGTGGACTTCCCCCTGGAGGTCAAGGAAAGGTTAGATGAGATCAGGGCCAAGGTCTCCCCCACCATAAAAGGGCATCACTTATTGAAGTCTGGGGGCTACATGATGCTGGCGGACTTCGCGGACAAGTTGGTGGGAGAGGTGAAGCCAGAGAAACTCGTGGAGGGGATAAAACAAGTGTTTGACCAGAACGTGAAGGAGGGCAACTTCTTCAAGATAATCAGGAAGAAGGTGGGAGGAGAGATGACGGTCTGGAAAGGTAAGATAGCTGAGAAGGGGAAGAGCCTAAAGGTCGTGAGGAGGCTCAGGCCAGGGAAGTACAATGACGTGGACATAGATCAAGGGGATTACGAGATCATCACCTTGAAGGAGAGGGAGGAGCACGTGGTCCATGAGTATTTCAATCAGAAGGGAGAGTTGAAGGCAAGGTTCTATTCGGTGAACACCCCAGTGGAGTTATTCCCGAGGTTCGCGAGGTACATCTACTTGGGGGTGGATGTTGTAGAAAAGGAAGGGAAGAAGGAAGTAATCCAGCGCGTCCAGGAAATTCCAGAGGAGGTGAGGGGAAGGGCCATGAAGATAGCTGAGGGGTTGGTGAGGTAAATGAACACGTCTCTGAAGAATTTCATCCTCGACTTGGCGAAGAAAGGCATGAGGATAGATGAAAGGGGCTTGAACGAGTTGAGGGAAGTGAAGGTGAGTTGCGGCGTCTCGAAAAACGCTGAGGGCTCGGCCAGGGTGAAATTGGGAAAGACAGAGGTCATGGTGGGGGTTAAAATGGACGTGGGAGAGCCCTTCGCGGACAGACCAGATGAGGGCATCCTCATAGTGAACGCCGAGCTATCCGCCCTAGCGAGCCCCGAGTTCGAGCCTGGTCCCCCAGGAGAGGAGGCCATCGAGCTCGCCAGGGTGGTGGACAGGGGGATAAGGGGAGCGAACATGATAGATTTAAAGAAACTTTTCATAGAGGAGGGGAAGGTTTGGTGCGTCTTCGTCGACATATACGTCATCAACCACGATGGCAACCTCATAGATGCTGCTGCCTTGGGGGCTGTCGCCGCCCTGAAGGACGCCCGCTTCCCGAAGCTGGAGGAAGGGAAGGTGGTGTATGGAGAGAAGACCAAGAAGAAGCTCCCCATAAC
>Ga0180300_10000292_pt1 | contig 21400 bp, 18 predicted proteins | sample GuaBasSediGuay15_FD_121798 | JGI IMG/M metagenome (GOLD analysis project Ga0180300, IMG submission 121798) | Subseafloor sediment microbial communities from Guaymas Basin, Gulf of California, Mexico - Guay15, Core 4569-2, 21-24 cm | ecosystem: Environmental > Aquatic > Marine > Hydrothermal...
CTAACAGGAGTAAATAGAATGCTGGTGCTGAATGTCCTTTGCTTAAGATTATTACATCCTCTTTTCTTTTTCTTGCAAGTACTGCCTTTAAGATTTCCAAGCACGTTGTGGATGAATTTAGATGGAAGTTGTCTACATCTGATAACATTCTCTTGAGTTTTTCATTCAATTGTAAGTTGATTAAGCTCTCGCTCATTCTCCCACCCCAAGGATTTTTAGAATAAGCTTTCCGGATTTCGTTAGTTCAACTGGTTTTGGATTCTCCCTTTCTCCATACTCTATCAAGCCAAGCTCCTTTAGAATTCTGGCATTTAACTTCAGTGTTGACATTGGTTTGTTGAATTCTGTGCTTAATTCTTCTAAAAAGGCATTTAAAGAACGATGGCTTCCATTTATGTTCTCCAAAATTAATATCTGGTTTTCGTTTAAAGCCCTCAAAAAGAGTTTTTTAAACACAACTAAATCGTTTGGTTCTTTTCTTTTTTCAAATTTAGTTATAGATATTGGCGGGACATCACCATCACCAAGCTTTAAAGTGTAACATTATGTATTTAAGCTTTTGGATAGGAAAGCCTGCCCTAATTACTAAATGGGATTTTCTTATATAGTATCTTATCAAAAATCAACAAAACAGCTGAGAAATCCAACATATTGTCCATATCAAAAAGTGTAACTTTACAAGTTCTGTCTTATTGACAAAAAATCTGCAAAAAGAGTTATATTTGGGTTAAGAATCCTTGTATAGGTGATCTATTATGGGTGATTTACAAACTCTCCAACAAGAGGGTAGTTGTTAAATTTGGAGGAAGCTCTATTGAGGACTCTTTTAAGAAGGCTGTAGAGCTTGTTTTGAAGCTACATGAGGAGAATGAAGTTGTGGTTGTGCTTTCAGCACTTAAGGGAGTCACGGATGCTCTTTTGGATTTAACTGAGAGCAAAGATGAACCAATAATAGAAGAAATTGCAAAAAAGCATGAAAAACTAGCAAACAAAAGCGGAATTGACCTCAATTCAGTTGAAATCCTTTTAGCTGAGCTCGAGCAGGTTTTGAGAAATGAAAAGAGTTTTCCAAATAAAAAAGCCTTTATTGATCATGTTCTATCCTTTGGGGAAAGACTTTCAGTTAATCTGTTCGTAAATGCTTTGAAAAACTCGGGAATAGAAGGTGAAGCAATCGATTCCTTCCACATAATCAGAACAGACAACGGTTTTGGAAACGCAAAAGTTGACTTTAGTGAGACAGCAAAGAGAGTAAAAGTTCTTGAAGATTTGCTTAAACAAAATAAGGTTCCAGTCATTACAGGGTTCCTGGGAGGTTATAAAAGCTTTAGAACAACACTTGGGAGAGGAGGCAGTGATTATACAGCAACGATATTAGGTTCGCTTTTAGAAGCAAGAGCTGTTTTGATTATGAGCGATGTTAAGGGAATCTACACAGCTGATCCAAAAATAGTCAAAGATGCCAAGCTACTCCCCTTTGCATCTTATGAAGAAGTTTTGACAGCTTCAATGCTTGGGATGAAGGCTTTGCATGAAAGGGCTATTGAACCGGTAAAGGGAAAAATACCTATAATTCTGGGGAAAACAAATAATCGGAGCTTAGGAACGCTTATCTCAAAAATAAATGCCGGAATGCCAATATTGGCCTACAAAATCATCAATGAAAACCTTGCAAGCATAGGGATTGTTGGAGTAAATGAAGTTAACTTCAATGCTCGGATCTACAAGAGGGGCAGAAATTGGATTTGCTTTCTTGTAAGAAGGGAAGAGCTTGAGAATAACTTAAATGACTTACACGAGGTGATCTTTAAATGAAAGTATCTGCTCCTGCTACGATAGCAAACTTTGGACCGGGATTTGATGTCTTTGGTCTTTGCTTAGAAAGGCCGAGGGATTTCATTAGGGTTAGGCTAAGCGATGAGATTGAAGTAAAAGTTAAGGGTTACAGGGTTCCAGAGGAGCCACATAAGAATGTTGCCTCTGTTTCGGCTTTATCCCTATTAAGGGAAGTTGGAGTTGAGAGTGGCTTTAAAATGAAGATTAAGAAAGGAATAAGACCAAAAAGTGGCCTTGGTAGCTCTGGAGCCTCTGCTCTGGGAGGAGCTTTAGCAATTGCAAGGCTTTTGGATATAGAGGATAAAGAGATTATTTTGAGAGCAGCTTTAGAAGGGGAAAGGGTAGCATCTGGAACTCCTCACGGTGATAACGTAGTTCCAGCCCTGTTTGGAGGATTCGTGGTCTTAAAATCCCTATTTCCTCTTGAAGTATTCAAGATAGATGCAAAGCTTAAGTTAGCCGTAGTACTGCCAGAAGTGGAAGTGAGCACTAAAAGGGCTAGGGAAGTTTTGCCAAAATACGTCCCATTAAGCGATGCGGTAAGAAATTTAGCCTTAGCAAGTTCCTTGGTTTTAGCTTTAGAAAATGATGATATAGAAAAAGTTGGAAAGTTGTTGGATGATTATTTAGCAATTCCCTACAGGAAGCCCATAATTCCTTGGTTCGACAGGGTTAGGAAAGCAGCATTAGAGAGCGGAGCCTATGGGTTATCTATCTCCGGCTCTGGACCAGCTGTATTTGCTTTAGGTGAAAACCTTGATGAGATTGGAAAAGCGATTGTAGAGGCTTTTGAAGAGGAGGGAATTAATGCCGAATACTTTATTAGCAAAGTAGGAGGGGGAGCAGAATGATTTTGAGATGTATAGAATGTGGAAAGGAATACGATCCAATGGAAGTTAGGTATAGGTGTGAATGTGGTGGATTGCTTGAAGTTCTTGTTGATTTAGATAAAGTTGAAAACGTCTTCGATGGTAAAAACATAACATTGTGGAAATATGAGAGCTTCATTCCAGTTGAAAAAAGGGTTTCACTTGATGAAGGTGGAACACCCATCTACCGCTTAGAGAACTTGCAAACTGAGCTTGGGATGAAAGAACTCTACGTGAAAAACGAAGGTGCCAATCCAACGGGCTCTTTTAAGGATAGGGGAATGACTGTGGGGGTTAGCAAGGCCCTAGAGCTTGGTATGGATAAGGTGATCTGTGCTTCTACAGGTAATACCTCAGCATCTTTAGCGGCCTATGCAGCCAAATCAAGCATAAAAGCCTATGTTTTAGTCCCAAGCGGAAAAATTGCATTAGGAAAGCTTGCACAGGCAATAGTTTATGGTGCGAAGGTGGTTCCAGTTAGGGGGAACTTTGATGATGCTTTAAGGGTCGTGGTCAAAGCAAGCAAAGAACTGGCCGTTTACATGCTCAACTCTATAAATCCCTTCCGCCTCGAAGGACAAAAAACCATAGCTTTTGAAATCTTCGATCAGCTTGGGTTTGTTCCAGATAAAGTTATTTTGCCTGTTGGAAATGCTGGAAATATTTCGGCAATTTGGAAAGGATTTAAAGAGCTTTACGAAGCTGGTTTTATAGATAAGCTTCCCCAGATGATTGGAATCCAAGCTGAGGGAGCATCGCCCCTGGCTAAAGCGTGGAAGGAGAGAAGGGACTTCAAACCCCTTAAGAACCCTGAGACAGTTGCAACTGCTATAAGGATTGGAAATCCAGCCAACTGGCCAAAAGCTTGGCGGGCCGTTGAAGAGTCTGGAGGGGTTTTGGAGAGTGTGACTGATGAAGAGATATTGAAAGCTCAGAAAATGCTTGCATCGAAGGAGGGAATATTTGTTGAGCCAGCATCTGCTTCCTCTCTTGCCGGGTTAATGAAGCTAAGGAATGAAATCGAAGAAGATGAGAGCGTGGTTCTGATAACGACGGGACATGGCCTGAAGGATCCGAACATAATCCTTGAGGGGTTTGAGCTTCCAGAGCCAATAGAGCCAAGCTTAGAGGCGTTCAAGGAGGTTCTTTAATGGAGGTAGCAATTTTAGGAGCAACAGGATTGGTTGGGCAAACCTTTGTAAGACTTTTAGAGGGCCATCCTTGCTTTGAAATAAAGCACTTGGTAGCTTCGAAGAGATCAAAGGGAAAGAGGTTCAGCGAAGTGGCAACTTGGGAAGTTTCGGAAGAAATTGGGGAAATGAAGATAGAAAGCTTGGAAGAGTTTAATGAAAAAGTTGATTTGATTTTTTCAGCTTTACCTTCCTCAATTGCTAGGGAAGTTGAGGAAAAGTTTGCCAAAAGAGTACCTGTTTTTAGCAATGCATCTTCTCATAGATATGAGGAAGACGTTCCCATTTTAATTCCTGAGGTAAACGGAGAACACTTAGGTTTAGTCGAAGCTCAAAGGGATAATAGAGACTGGGAAGGATTCATACTGACAAATCCTAACTGTTCTACGGCGATTTTGGCGATTTCACTCAAGGCCCTTTCAAAGTTTGGGATACAGAGAGTTAACGTAGTGACCATGCAGGCCATTTCTGGAGCGGGATTTAGTGGTCTCTCAGCCATGCAGATTTTTGATAACGTGATCCCATACATTGAAAAAGAGGAGTGGAAGATTGAGAACGAGTCAAGGAAAATACTTGGAAAATTCGAGAATAACAAAATAACTCCAGCAAGCTTTGAAATTTCGGCCATAACAACAAGAGTTCCAGTTTTACACGGTCATACTGAGGCAGTTTTTGTTGAACTTGAGGAGGATCCAACTGTTGAGGAGCTTAAGAAATCATTTGAATCCTTTGATCCGTTAAGATCCCTTAAGCTTCCATCATATGCAAAGCCGCTCCTCTATAGGGAGATTCCTCAACCCAAACTTCATAGGGATTTGGGCAGGGGAATGACAGTTACTTTTGGAAGGATGGAGAAAATTGGGGAAGGGAAATTTAAATATATCACATTGGGCCATAACTTAATTAGAGGGGCTGCTGGTGGCTCAATCTTAAACGCTGAGCTGGCTTATGTGTATGAAATTCTATGAAGGAGGAGTGTGAATGGAGGTTAAAACCCACACTGCCTTGCATGTGTTAAAAGGGGCAGTGGTTAAAGTTTTAGGTGAGGAGGCCAAGTGGACAGCAAGTGTTTATGTAAGTGGCAAGCATGGTAGGTTAACCGTTAAGTTCAACCGAAAGCCTACAAAAGAGGAGATTAAAGAGATCGAAAGGTTAGCCAATGAAAAAATTAGGGAAAATGTTTCTGTGGAGGTTTATGAGCTTCCAAGGGATGAAGCGGAGAAGAGATTTGGAAAAGAGATTTATGACCTATTTCCCCTTCCAGAGGAGATTAGAACCCTTAAAGTTGTAGTTATTGAAGGGTGGAATATTAATGCGTGCAAGAAGGAGCACACGAAAACCACAGGAGAAATAGGACAAATAAAAATCAGGAAGGTCAGGTTTAGGAAAGCCAAAGAACTCCTTGAAATAAGTTTCGATGTAGTCTAAGGTACTATGTGGTGCTTTCTGCAGCGGGCCTCATAGGCCTCCATGCCTCCCACGAGTATTCTTGGTGAATCTCTCGGTGCGGGTTTTCCATTTATGAGTCTTTGAGTTCTTGTAGCCTCCCTTCCACAAACGCTGCATATGGCAGTTAGGTATATTATGTTGTCAGCCATTGCTAGGAGTTCTTTTGTAACCTCAAAAGCATCTCCCTTGAAGTCTAAGTTAAGACCAGATGCGATCACATAAATGCCCTCGTCAGCCAGCTTATTGAGAATTTCAACTATTGACATCGGGAAGAATTGCACTTCATCAATTCCTATGACTTCGAATTCCTCTTTCTTTGTCTTTTGGTATATCATCTTTACTCCTTCTTCTGTGGTTGGGATAACAAAGGCCTCATAGCTTAACCCATTGTGGGCCACGACTTTATCTTCACTGTAGCGGTTGTCTATTGAGGGTTTGAAAAGGGCTGCTTTTCTTTTTGCGAAAATCTGTCTCTCAATTCTTTTAATGAGTTCGCTTGTTTTTCCGGCGAACATTGGACCCGTGATAACTTCTAAGAATCCCTCTGGATGCATGAACTTCACCATTTTCAAGATAACTAAAAGAGAATAAATGGGTTTTGGAGAAAACTCTAGAATAAAAGACAAAAAGAAAAGGAAAAGTTTGTCAAACTGGAGTTACATGACCCCATTTTTCGAGGGCCCTTGCCAGCTCTTTGTGAGTTTTGGCGTATTCATCTAATGAAATTCCTTGTATGATTGCATCCAATGCCTGTCTAACGGCTTTAGCTCCAGCAGCTGGCCCATCTGGATGTCCCAAAGTCCCTCCGCCTAATTGAAGTACAATATCACTTCCGAGAGCATCTATGACGGGGGGTAGATTTCCTGGGTGAAGTCCACCAGAGCTCGTTGGGAAAGCAGGTTTTATGTGATAGAACTTCTGATCTAGATGGAAAATGTCATTCTCATCTGGTTTATAGTTCTCTTCTCTTAGGATTCTTGCGTTTTGGATTACATCCCACTTTCCACCTTCGAGCTTTCCAGCTCCAGCAGTTCCAACGTGGAGCTGGTCAAGACCTATAATTCTATAAAGCTTTGCAAGAACGAACATCGATATTCCATGGTAGGGGTTTCTTGTGAAGGTGGCATGCATGGCCCTATGGGCGTGTAAGGCAATGTCATAGTCTTCCGCTAGATCTCGTATGTACTCCAAGCTGGCCCATCCAACTATTACAACATCAACCATGGCATGAGGTAAATCATATTCGGCTAAAATCTCTATTCGATTTTCTATTTCCCTTATATCGGCGGTTATATTAGCAAACCAGGTTTTCTTTTCGCCTGTTTCAGCTTCCACTTTGTCAATGACTTTTGCCATGATGTTGGCTCTCTCTTCAAAGCGGTTGTACCATGGCCCCGTTAAATTCTCATCGTCTTTTATGTAGTCAGCCCCTGCTGAAAGGAGTTCATAAGAAAGCTTTTCCAATTCTTCTGGGGAATATCCAACTTTTGGCTTAGGAACCACACCATAAATAGGCCTGTCTTTGATTTTGAGAGTTTCTCTTACACCTTTGATCCCTTTGTTGGGCCCGCTAAAATCTCTGAGTACTATCTCGGGTAAGTAAAGATCTTCAAGCCTTAGTCCTTTCACTCTCTTCATTCCAAAAACGTTACCGGCTATTGATGCGAGCAGGCCAGGGAGGTTCCATTCTTCAAAAGCATGGGTGGGGTAGGCTATTCTTACTATCCAGCTCCCATCTCCCATATCATGGAAGTAATAGGCTTTAGCTGAAAGATCGCTCCACCTTTCTTCTTCATACCATGGATAGAGAGTAGTCCATGTCCCAGTGGAGCTTTCAGCTGCCACAGCGCCGGCAGCTTGCTCTATGGTATAACCATCCGCGGGGGTTATTCTGAAAACTGCTATTATATCTCTCTTAAAATTTGGTTCATAGTTCTTATCAACATAGTAGTCATATATCTTATCAAACTTTTCTGGCATTTTTACCACCTCATCATTTGAAATAAAATTAACAGGAGAGAATATAACCATTGCGGGGCAAATATGTGGAAGGGTAGGATTCTTTCATTTGATTTTAAAGGACAAATTGGTTTGCTGTTGGCCTTAACAAAAATAAAATCTTTATTTGCTCAATATAAGGCAAATCACCAACTATGGGGATTCCTCTATTTCCAAAGTGTAGGGACTATACATTATAAAATTTCTCACTCTCTTCAACAACTGGCGAGATGTTTTAGTCATCCCCAAATGTATGTTAGCTAGCAGATTATTTGCCTAAAATAGCCTCTTTTCCGAAAGGTTTATATATAACTTCTTTCATAAAATAAAATGCAAATACCAATTTAGACAACTTTAGGAGGTGTTGGGTATGGCTGAGTTGCCAATTGCCCCAATTGATAGGTTAGTTAGAAAGGCTGGTGCACCAAGAGTTAGTGAGGAAGCTGCCAAGGTTCTTGCTGAACACCTTGAGGATAAGGCTATGGAAATAGCCAAGAAAGCTGTTGACCTTGCAAAGCACGCCGGCAGAAAGACCGTCAAAGCAGAGGACATCAAACTTGCTATCAAGGCTTGATGGCCTTTTCTTTCTTTTGTCTTTTCTATTAGGGATATTTCCATTGTGTTTCCCATGGTTTGAATATTCTGAAATTGAATTTTCCTTCTGTAATCTCTCCTACAACAAAAGTGGGGTCGCTCATCCTTGGAACAGTTGGAGAACCAGGATTGAAAAGTATCACTTCTTTTCCCATATATTCATATTTATTATAAAAGAACCGATGGGTATGTCCAAAGATAAGGATGTCCACTCCCATTTCTAGGGCTTTGTACTTTAATATTTGTTCATCCAAACTCAAAAACTGGTGGCCATGTATAAGACCTATTTTAAGATTGTTAATCTCTAAAATCTTTTCTTCCGGTAGAGTGGTTTGATCAAGGTTACCTTTTACTGCTATAGTTGGGGAAATCTCTGCAAGGCGCTCTAAGACTTCGGGAGCAGTAAGATCTCCTGTATGTAGAATTAGATCCACTCTCTCACTTTTAAAAACATTAAAAATTAAATCAGGCAAATAGGAAGTTTTGTCTGGATAGTGAGTATCACCCAATATTCCGAGCTTCACATTTTTCCCCAATATTTCACGTAGGTATTCGTATATTAAGTTTATCCACAAGCTCTTTGTACCTGTTTCTCACAGTAACCTCGGTTACCCTTGCGACTTCAGCAACTTCTCTTTGGGTCATTTTCTCTCCTTCAAGAAGGCTGGCAATATATATTGCAGCTGCAGCTATGCCAGTAGGCCCTTTTCCACTAGTAAGGCCCATTTTGATTGCTTGATTTACTATCCTCATTGCTCGTCTCTTGGTCTTTTCTGTCACACCAAGCTGGTCACCAAATCTCACAACATAATCCACGGGATTCGTAGGTCTAAGTTTAAGGTTTAGTTCTCTAACGAGATATCGATAACTTCTGCCAATTTCTTTTTTATCTACTTTTGAAAAGTCTTCTATTTCGTCAAGAGTTCTTGGAGCATTGGCTATTCTGCATGCAGCATACAAGCATGCTGAAACCATGCCCTCTATCGATCTACCCCTTACTAGTCTGTTAATGACCGCTTTCCTATAAAGAAGAGCAGCAATTTCCCTTATATTTCTAGGAAGTCCTATTTGGGAGCCCATTCTATCTAATTCACTTAAAGCAAAAGCTAGGTTCCTGTCTATGGCATCGCTTATTCTCATTCTTCTCTGCCACATTCTCAATCGATACATTTTGGCTCTAGTACTTCCTGAGATATCATTCCCATGGATATCCCTGTTTCTCCAGTCTATATCCGTTGAAAGTCCTTTGTCATGGAGCATTACAGTTTCAGGTGCCCCTACTCTAGAACGCTTTTCCCTTTGCCCTGGTTCAAAAGCTCTCCATTCAGGCCCAAGATCCATTATCTCCTCGTCTAACACATAACCACATTGGGAACAAACAATTTCTGCCCTGCTGGGGTCATAAATTAAATTTTCCGAACCACAAACTGGGCATCTTTTAATACCACCTAATTGAGTCAAAAATTCTCACCCCCTCTTTTGAGGGGCAGGGCGATGTTTATCGCCTTTCTTTATTTTTTTGGACTTTTTAGAAGCAGAAGAGGATTTCTTATTTCTCCTTTTATCAATATAGAGAACTTCTCCAATATATTTTTCCGGATTCTTGATACGTGGCTTTATGGCCACATATGGAGATTTAACCGGACCGAAAACATCTTTGACTATCCCAATAACCTGAAGGTTCTTATCTATCACCCGATCATTCAATGCCGGTATGAATGTTGAACGAATGATTAAGAATCCCTGCTTTGCATAAGTAGAAACTTTGCCCAAACGTCTCATAGCCCCACCCCAATCGAAAACCTTTTAAATGTATTTGCTTATTTCCTTTTAAATTTTTCTACTAACCACTATAGATAGTAAAATCTCCGGGAAAACTTTTTAAGTATTAGGTACTTTTCCTGTAGATTTTTATAGTATGATGAAGGGACATGTTGGAGGTCATGCACATTAAGGAGATAACTTTTTAAGAGATATGGATTTTAAATACCAATAGTTTCTAAAAGTCTTGAAGGGGGTGAGACAATGCCATTGATTGAGGAGGTTGCAACCCACAGATTTGAAAGAATAGGAAGCCATTCTCACATACGTGGACTTGGGTTGGATGAAAATGGGAAAGCAAAGTTTGTAGCGGATGGCATGGTTGGACAAACAAAAGCTAGAGAGGCTGCAGGAATTGCAGTCAAGCTCATAAAGAAGGGAAGGTTGGCGGGTAAGGGAATTTTACTGGTAGGCCCAACAGGTAGTGGGAAAACTGCAATTGCAATGGGAATTGCAAAGGAACTTGGGGAGGATGTTCCATTTGTTCAAATTTCGGGAAGTGAAATCTACTCTGCAGAGATTAAGAAAACAGAGTTTCTAAAACAAGCTTTGAGGAGAGCAATTGGTGTTAGAATAAGTGAGGAAAGACGAGTTTATGAAGGGAAAGTAGAGAGGATTCAAATTAATAAGACCAAGCACCCCTTCAACCCCTATGTAGAAGTTCCCGAATCTGTAACAATAACGCTCAGGACAAAAGATGATGAAAAGACTATTAGGGCAGGTAGAGAAATAGCGTACCAGCTTTTGGAAATGGGAATTGAAGAGGGGGATGTAGTTCAGCTTGATGCTGAAACTGGAAGGGTCTCAAAATTGGGAACAACGAAGGGGGAAGAGGGTTTATTCTTTAAGAAAGTTGTAGAAATGCCCAGTGGTCCAGTTCTCAAGATAAAAGAATTCACTTACACTGTTAGTCTATATGATTTAGACTTGGTAAATAGCCGTGCAGGGGGGATATTTAGTGTATTCTTTGGTGGAGGACTGGAGATAACAGATGAAATAAGGGAAAAAGTTGATGAAACTGTAAAGCAATGGGTAGAAGAAGGTAAGGCTGTACTTGTCCCCGGGGTTCTCTTTATAGACGAATGTCATATGCTCGATATTGAGGCTTTTTCATTCCTAGCTAGGGCAATGGAGAATGAATTGTCTCCCATTCTAATATTGGCAACTAACAGAGGGATAACAAAAATAAGGGGAACAGACTTAGAGGCTCCGCATGGAATCCCAATAGATATGCTGGATAGACTACTAATAATAAACACGGAACCATATAAGAGAGAAGAGATCAAAGAAATTGTGAAAATAAGGGCTATAGAGGAGGGAATAGAGATTTCAGAAGATGCAATAGAGTATATTGCTGAATTGGGAGAAAAAACAAGTTTAAGATATGCGGTTCAACTCTTGGCTCCGGCCAGTGTTTTAACTGGTGGCGAGAAAGTCGAGAGAGGACATATAGAGAAAGCAAAGGGTTATTTCTCAGACATAAAAAGAAGCACTGAATATGTCAGAAAACTCGAAGGGATGCTTCAGTGACCCTTCTTTATTTTTAACTCTTTTTGAAGTCTAAACCCTTTTAAAGACCCCTTCGATTTTAATCATAAATCTGCTCAACAAAGCATATATACTCTTTCTCCTAATCTACAGAATGCATTTCCACTGGATCAACTGCTTCCGGTGGAAACCTTTTTAAAAGATGTTAAAATTATAAAGATAAAATGTGCGATAGGGATTGCAACTATGCATAAGATATGCTATAATAATCATACAAACAATAAAAATAGGTCAAATTGATAAATACCAATAGATTTCCAATGGAGGGGCGAAAATGCTGCAAGAGGGACAAACCGATCTTAATTCACTTTTTGAAAAGTACATGAATAATGAGAGAATATTCAAGAACAAAGATGTGTTGAGACATAGTTATACTCCTAAAGAGCTCCCGCACAGACGAGAACAAATAGAGACCCTTGTGCATATTCTAGTTCCGGTTTTAAGGGGAGAAACCCCCTCCAACATCTTTGTATATGGAAAAACGGGAACTGGAAAAACGGTTACTGTGAGATATGTAACGGACGATTTGATAAAAATCTCTCAAAAATACAACATACCTGTGGATGTCATTTATCTAAACTGTGAGATAATAGACACTCAGTATAGAGTGCTAGCCAATATAGTCAATTATTTTAAAGAAGAAAGTGGGGTAGAGGTGCCACTTGTTGGGTGGCCCACTGATGAGGTTTATACACAGCTAAAGAAAGTTGTGGATATGAAAGAACGCTTTTTGATAATAGTTCTGGACGAAATAGATAAACTTGTTAAGAAAAGTGGTGATGATGTCCTTTACAGTCTTACAAGAATAAATACGGAACTTAAAAACGCGAAGGTAAGCATTGTAGGAATATCCAACGACCTGCGGTTTAAGGAATATCTGGATCCAAGGGTGTTATCAAGTTTAAGTGAGGAAGAGGTAGTGTTCCCGCCTTATGATGCCAACCAGTTGAGAGACATCTTGATGCAAAGGGCCCAAGAGGCCTTTTATGATGGGGTTTTAGATGATGCTGTCGTTCCACTTTGTGCAGCTTTAGCTGCCAGAGAGCATGGGGACGCAAGAAGGGCCCTTGATCTCCTCAGAGTCAGTGGAGAGATAGCAGAGAGAGAAATGTCTCCCAAAGTTACAGAAAAACATGTATGGAAGGCCCAGGAGAAAATAGAACAGGACACCATGGAGGAAGTTATAAAAACCCTACCTCTGCATTCAAAAATCCTTTTGTATGCAATAGTCTTACTTGATGAGAATGGGGAGTTGCCAGCGAATACTGGTGACGTCTATTCCGTTTACAGGGAGCTTTGTGACTATTTAGATTTAGAACCCCTAACTCAGAGAAGAATAAGTGATTTGATAAATGAACTTGATATGCTGGGCATAGTAAATGCCAAGGTTGTGAGCAAGGGTCGCTATGGAAGGACAAAAGAAATAAGGCTTAACATCACACCCTATAAAGTTAAAAACATATACCGCTTTGAAGAAACATTGAGGCCATTAATTTCAGTGAGCATGCTCAAGCAGAGGAGGTTGTTTTATGGATGAACTAGTGAGGGGGTTAATATCAAACAATTACCTAATAACTCCCCCGGCATATTTTCTTTTATCGGAGCACTATAATAAGGATTTTGCTCTTCCGGAGCTAATTAAATTTGCAAAAGCAAGAGGAACGTTTGTAATTGACCAAATTATAGCTGAGGAATTTTTAAAATCCAAAGGTATTCTCTCTCAACCCAATCATTTAGAGAAGTTCTTATTTGTAGAGAAGAGTGAGAAAGTGGAGAGAACTGAACAAGAGGCCTCAGAAACCTCAGGCATTGTTAGTGAAGTTGAAGCACCAACTGGGATGGTGGAAGAAAGCATTGAACTATCCTCTGGAACTTCAGCCATTTCCGAAGAAACCGAAGTTGTGGAAAAAGCACAGGTTCTTGAGGAGGGTAGAGCAGAAGAAAGTTTGGAAGTACCTGAGGAGGCCCCATCAGAAGTTGAGGAACCTATTGAAGCTCCTCAAGAGGAAATTACAGGGAACTTTGAGAGTGAAAGCAGTGAAGAAGAAAATGGTGGGAATGGGGAAGTGGAAAGGAAAATTATTTTTGAGGAGTATGGGGTTCCTATAGTTGCTGAGGAGGAAGAGATCCCGGAGGAGAAAAAGACTTACTCTGTTTATGCTGATTTTAAAGTTACTCCAAAAGATGGCTTTAAGTTTATTGCAAAGTCTATGGAGCCGGGGTATAATATCAAATTCGATGTTAGGGATGTTAAGGTTACCCCTCCAAAGGCAAGAAGTAGTACTACTAAAGAAGGGGAGATTATAGTAAAAGTCTATGAGAATTATTTCAAAAGCAGGTTAAAAAAGATGAGAAAGATCCTCCGGGAAAATCCCGAGGTTTCTGGAGTTATTGACATTGGGAAGCTTAGTTATATTAACCCGGAAGGCGATATAACGATAATTGGCCTTGTAAACTCTAAAAGGGAGACTAGGAACGGTTATATGTTTGAGGTGGAAGATAGAAGCGGAATAATGAAGGTGTTTATCGGAAGAGACAGGGAAGATTACAAAAAGGCATTTGAAATAATGCCTGACAGTGTCGTTGCATTTAAAGGACGGTACTCAAAGAGAGGAATCTTTTTTGCAGATAGAATATACCTTCCAGACGTTCCCATCTATAAAAAAGAAAAGCCACCACTGGAGGAGAAAGTGTATGCCGCTTTGATAAGTGATATTCACGTAGGGAGCGATAAGTTCTGTGAGAAGGCATTTATGAAGTTCATAGAATGGCTCAATGGTCATGTAAATAGTAGAGCTGAGGAGGAAATTGTTAGCAGAATAAAATATCTCATAATAGCTGGCGATGTTGTTGATGGAATCGGTATATATCCGGGCCAATATAATGAACTCAGTATTCCGGATATTTTTGATCAATATGAGGCCCTTGCAAACCTTCTCTCAAATGTCCCTGACCATATAACCATGTTCATTGGCCCTGGAAATCACGATGCTGCAAGAATGGCTTTGCCCCAACCGGAATTTTATAGAGATTATGCCAAACCTCTCTATGGGTTAAAGAATGCCGTTATAATAAGCAATCCTGCTGTAATTGACCTTCATGGTAGAGAATTTTTAATCGTCCATGGCAGGGGAATAGAAGATGTAGCTAGCTATGTTCCTAACATGAGTCACCATCAGCCGGTAAAGCCTATGGTGGAACTTTTAAAGCTTAGACATGTTGCGCCTACTTTTGGAGGGAAAGTACCCATAGCCCCAGAGTCTGAAGATTTGCTTGTAATCGAAAGCGTTCCAGATCTAGTGCAGATGGGTCACGTTCATGTTCTTGATTATCAGATCTATAGGGGTGTTTTTTTAATAAATTCTGGTACATGGCAAGCCCAGACCGAATTCCAAAAAATGGTTAACATAGTTCCTACACCAGCAAAAGTTCCGATTATAGATGTAGAGACTGCTAGGTTGAGAATGATAGTTGATTTTACAAAATGGTGTGATGTTTGAGGTGAAATAACATGAAAATTTACACTGAAGAGATGAAAAAATACTTTGAATTCTTGCAGAGAGAGATTGATAGAGTGTATGAAATAGCTGAAAAGGCTCGTTCTCAGGGGAAAGATCCCACAAAAGAAATTGAGGTTCCTCAAGCAACGGATATGGCTGGGAGAGTTGAAAGCCTTGTAGGCCCCAAAGGCGTCGCCGAAAGAATTAGATCTCTTGTAAAAGAATACGGCAAAGAACTTGCTGCCCTCAAAGTCGTTGATGAGATAATAGAAGGAAAGTTTGAGAAGTTTGAAAACAAAGAACAGCTTGCTGATCAATGTGTTAGAACAGCTTTAGCTATTCTTACAGAGGGTATTGTTTCTGCTCCCTTGGAAGGAATAGCCGACGTTAAAATAAAGAAAAATGAGGATGGCACAAATTACTTATCTGTTTATTACGCAGGCCCTATCAGAAGTAGTGGTGGCACTGCTCAGGCCCTTAGTGTTCTTGTTGGAGATTATGTGAGGAAAAAACTTGGTTTGGATAGGTTTAAACTCACAGAAGAGCACGTAGAAAGATATGTAGAAGAAATCGATCTTTATCACAGGGCGGTTACCAGACTCCAATATCATCCTTCTTCAGATGAGGTTCGTTTAGCTGTTAGAAATATACCAATAGAGATTACAGGAGAAACTACGGACAATGTTGAGGTTAGTCATAGAAACGTTCCAGGGGTGGAGACAAATTACCTGAGAGGCGGAGCAATTTTAGTAATTGCCGAGGGTGTTTTGCAGAAAGCAAACAAGCTAGTTAAGTACATTGACAAAATGGGAATAGATGGTTGGGGATGGTTAAAAGAATTTGTTGAGGCCAAGGAGAAAGGTAAGAGTGATGAAAAGGAAGAAAAAGCAGTGGAGGAGACTAAAACTGAAACAGCTATGGAAGAAACAGCAAAAATCAAAAAAGGCTTTTATCATGAACTCTATGAAAAGCTTAAGGTGAACATATCTCCAAATGCAAAATATACAAAAGAGATTATTGGGGGAAGACCGTTATTTGCAGAACCCTCCACCAATGGGGGATTTAGACTTCGCTATGGGAGGAGCAGAGTTAGTGGGTTTGCAACATGGTCAATAAATCCTGCAGTTATGATAATGGTGGACGAGTTCTTGGCAGTAGGGACCCAAATGAAAACGGAAAGGCCTGGAAAGGGATGTATTGTTACACCTGCAAGTACAATTGAAGGTCCTATAGTTAAGTTGAAAGATGGGAGCGTTGTGAGGGTTGATGATTATCACAAGGCGCTTGAGCTTAAAGACCAAGTAGAGGAGATACTATACTTGGGGGATGCTTTAATAGCGTTTGGAGATTTCGTTGAGAACAATCAAACGCTTCTGCCTGCCAACTATGTAGAAGAATGGTGGATCCAGGAGCTTGTAGAGACTGTCAATGATGTTTATGAACTTGAATTGAGGCCATTTCAGGAAAATGACATGGATATTGTGGAAGAAGCCGCTGATTATTTGGATATTGAGCCAGAAACCTTAGCAAAGCTCCTTTATGATCCTCTTGTAACTAAACCCTCTATTGAAGAGGCCCTTCACCTATCACATATACTAAAAATACCTCTTCATCCGTACTATACTTTGTATTGGAATACTCTCACAGTAGAAGAGCTCATAAAACTTCAGAATGCTCTTGTGAATGCCACAATTGAGTGGGGTGAATACAGAGGCTTCAGATATGCAAGGAGACTTGAAATAAGTCTGGAGACATTAGGGGATGCAAAACGTTATTTGGAACTCCTTGGAGTCGAGCATACTGTAGAAGGAGATACCGTGATTGTAGATTATCCCTGGGCCGCTGCGCTTTTAACCCCCCTAGCTAATCTGGAGAAAAAGATTGAATTTAAAGAATTCCACACTCCTATTGACCTCATAAACGAGATAAATGAGGTTAAGTTGAGGGATAGGGGAATAAGCTGGATTGGGGCTAGAATGGGACGGCCCGAAAAGGCAAAAGAAAGAAAAATGAAGCCTCCTGTTCATGTTCTTTTTCCCATTGGTTTGGCCGGAGGTAATTCAAGAGACATCTACAAAGCTGCTCAAGAGGGGAAAACATCTGATGTTGAGATTGCACATTTCAAGTGTACCAGCTGTGGTCATGTGGACATATTCCCGACATGTCCTGAATGTGGAGGGGAAGCAAAACTTCTCTACCACTGTCCCAAGTGTGGTTTTGAATCTATATTAGACACCAGATGTCCGAAATGTGACATCGAAATGAAACCATACAAGAGGAGAAGGATAAGCCCCTCTGAACTCTTGAACAAGGCCATGCAAAATGTTGGGATCTACACTCTTGATAAACTCAAAGGCGTAATGGGTATGAGCTCTGCCCACAAGATAGCAGAACCCCTCGAAAAGGGAATATTAAGAGCGAGGAACGATGTTTACGTCTTCAAAGATGGCACCATAAGGTTTGATGCAACAGATGCTCCAATAACTCACTTCAAACCCAAAGAGATAGGGGTTAGTATAGAGAAACTTAAGGAACTGGGATACACTCACGACTTCGAAGGAAAGCCGCTTGTAAGTGAAGACCAAATTCTTGAACTCAAAGTTCAGGATATAATACTCTCAAAGGAGGCTGGCAGGTATCTTGTTAAAGTAGCAAAGTTTGTAGATGACCTCCTTGAGAAAGTTTATGGACTACCGAGGTTCTATAACGTTGAGAAAATAGAGGATCTTATTGGTCATTTGGTTATAGGTTTGGCCCCTCACACTTCAGCTGGAATTATTGGGAGAATTATTGGCTTTGTTGATGCTCTTGTGGGGTATGCCCACCCATATTATCATGCAGCGAAGAGGAGAAACTGTGATGGCGACGAAGACGCTATAATGCTCCTCTTAGATGCCCTGCTCAACTTCTCGCGCTACTATCTCCCAGAAAAGCGTGGAGGGAAAATGGACGCTCCTTTGGTAGTTACCACCCGTTTGGATCCAAGGGAAGTTGATAGTGAAGTTCATAATATGGATGTAGTTAGGTACTACCCCTTAGAGTTTTATAGGGCAACCTATGAGCTTAAGTCACCAAAGGAAGTCGTTGGAATCATTGAGAGGGTAGAGGATCGCTTAGGAAAGCCGGAGATGTATGAGGGGTTGAAGTTTACCCATGATACTGATGACATAGCACTCGGCCCGAAAATGAGCCTCTACAAGCAGTTGGGAGATATGGTGGATAAGGTTAGCCGACAACTGGGCTTAGCTGAGAGAATAAGGGCCGTGAATGAACATCACGTTGCAGAGACCATAATAAATTCACACATAGTTCCCGATCTAAGAGGAAACCTGAGAAGTTTTACAAGACAGGAGTTTAGATGTGTGAAATGCAACACCAAATATAGAAGGCCGCCCTTAAGGGGTAAATGCACAAAGTGTGGTGGGAAAATCGTGTTAACAGTTTCAAAAGGGGCCATTGAAAAGTATCTGCCCACAGCAAAAATGCTTGTAGCTAAATACAATGTAATTGACTATACAAGGCAAAGGATATGTGTTACCGAGAAAGATATCAAAAGTCTCTTTCAGAACGTTTTCCCAGAAACCCAGAGAACTCTCCTTGCCCTAAACCACAGGGACATATGTGAGAGGATGATAGCGGAAAGGACTGGAAGGACGGTGAAAGGCAATGGGTATCTTGATGAACTTAAAGAAAATGGTAAATGGAAAAAGATCGAGAAAAAACAGTCATCAGTAAAAGAGCGGCGGGTTAAGAGGAAAAAAGGTGAAAAAGAAGAAATTCAAAAGCCCAAAAAGAAGAAACAGCCTAAAAAAGTTATTAACTTGGAGGACTTTTTCTCATAGCCCTCAAATGTTTCTTCACATAAACAAAAAAGATAAATAGTTAAATCACCCTATCTTTTTTGATAGTGATGAAATTAGTGCCAAGTGTTGCATACCTTAGAATCCAGAAGCAGTTTTATGTGGGGTACTCTATGGCCCTGGCGGGCTGGGTAGGTGAGCATCTGATTATTCGTAAGTCTATTCCAAAACCTTCTTTCATTGAAAGGGCAATGAGGAAACTTGGATTCTCTCGTGTTGGGGAGGAAATTGGTGATAACTATACCTACTTCTTTAAGAAAAACGATGTGGGAATTTCAGCGTATTTTGAACCAGTAAATGACTTACTTTTTATTCAGGTTTATCCATTTAAGAAAAGGATTGGCTCTGGAGTGGGGATAAGATCCCAATACCTTGAGTTTTATGATCAATTCGTTGTTTCTATTGAACCGGCCCAGAAATTACCTCCGGGAATTAGAAGCATAGGGGTGAATCCACTGATACTTGAAGACTACTATCCAGTCTCCACCCCTTACTGGGGAATGGTTCATGAAGACTGGGAGAATGATCTAAAAATACTGGTTATGCGAGATGAGATATTTGGAGACCTTGAGAGGAACGAATACCGCTGTCCGGTTTGTTTCTCTGAGTTGAGTGTTGAAGACGGTTACTTAAAGTGTCATACCTGTGGATTTGTATATACTGGTGAGAGCGACTTTGGTAGGGTATTATCAAAGGTTTCCATTGGAGCATGGGAAGAGGAGATTATCTTTTAGCCTTTTTGTTCTTAACTATTTCTGTCAGATGCTCTTATAATTGATCTTGAAGCTGTTATGGATAGGAACTCTTTCAATTTTTCGTTTATTCAATACTTTTCTTTTGAAGGCCCTGCTCTTCGGAGCGATGAGGGAATGACCCAATTCCAAATGGGATAAAATTTATAAACACCTCACTTGACTTAACATCGGGCGCAGCCCCGTGGTGTAGCGGCCAAGCATACGGGACTTTGGATCCCGTGACCGGGGTTCGAATCCCCGCGGGGCTACCAGATCCCGGGCTCCAGACCAGATTCTTTCATTATAAAAAACTTAGAGTTTATTAATAACTTTCTCCAATTCCTTTATGGTGATGGCAATGATAAGTCTGATCTCTTTTGATGTCTGGAACACCCTTCTAGACATAAACGTCATGATCGAAAATTTAGTAAAGGCTCTCTCAGAACTTTTAGAGGTTTCTGAGAAAGATATTATGGAAAGAATCCTCAAAACAAGGGAAGAAATAAAAAAGATAAGAAAATCTCGCAGTGGAGACCCAGAAAAAGCCTTGGAAGAAAGTCAGGAACTTCTCGCAAGAGCTTTGGGGGTTGACATTGAGATAGTGAAAAGAGCAACGGCAAAAGCTACTTTAAGTGTTGACGAGAGGATAGTACTTCCGGAGGTTAAAGAAACTCTAAAAAAGTTGCACGGAAGATACATAATCACAACAACCGGCAATGTGATGTTCTGGCCCTCAGCATATACGAGACTCATCTTGGAAAAGTTCGGACTTGCTGAGTACATAACCAAACAGTTCTACTCCGATGAGATCAAAGCCTACAAACCAATGAAAGAAGCTTTTCTAACTCCACTGAGATACTTCAATGTTTCCCCAGAGGAAGCAATCCATATTGGTGACACAAAAGCGGAGGACTTTGAGGGAGCACTAAATGCTGGAATGTACGCATGCTGGATAAATCCAGAAACAGAAAAAGTTGAACAGATACACGAAAAGGGCTTTGTTGTCAAAAACACAAAAGACTTGCTGGAACTCCTCCATCGCCTTTGAGTTTAAATTTTAAAGAAAAAGAGGAGATCAGAGCTTGATTCCACCCATAACTAGGGCCATTGCTGCCTTTTGGGTGTGTAACCTGTTTTCGGCCTCATCAAAGACAACGCTGTTTGGTGAATCTACAACATCATCGGTGACCTCTTCGCCCCTGTGGGCGGGGAGGCAGTGCATGAAGATGTAATCTTTCTTTGCGTGTTTTATGAGGTCTTTGTTCACCTGGAATGGCATGAAGATTTTTCTTCTCTCTTCGGCCTCGGCCTCTTGGCCCATTGAGGCCCAAACGTCGGTGTAAATAACGTCAGCATCTTTTACAGCTTGCACTGGATCATGGAGAAGTTCAAAGCTTCCACCACTCTCTGCAGCGTTCTCTTCGGCCCATTTTATTACTTTAGCATCAGGTTCGTAGCCCTCAGGGGTAGCAACAACAACGTTTGCCCCGAGCTTTGTTCCGGCGATCATTAAGGAGTGACATACGTTGTTTCCATCACCGACATAGACAACTTTAATACCTTCAATCCTGCCTTTCTTCTCTTTTATAGTCATGTAGTCAGCCAAAGCCTGACATGGGTGTGAAAAGTCGCTAAGGCCATTTATAACTGGAACACTTCCATATTTTGCCAGATCAACGACGTCTTGGTGGTCAAAAACTCTGGCCATTATACCGTCTACATACCTGCTGAGGACCCTTGCTGTATCGGCTATTGTTTCTCCTCTCCTCAATTGGAGGTCTTGGGCATTTAGATATAATCCATATCCACCCAGCTGGTAAATTCCAACCTCAAAGCTTATTCTTGTTCTCGTTGATGGCTTTTGGAAAATCATGGCAAGGGTTTTACCTTCAAGAACGCGGTGTGGCTTCCCGATCTTGTTCCAGATTTTCATCATTTCAGCTGTTTTTAGAATTGTCTCAATTTCTTCCCTTGTAAAGTCTTGAAGGCAGAGTATATCTC
>Ga0180300_10000293_pt1 | contig 21360 bp, 38 predicted proteins | sample GuaBasSediGuay15_FD_121798 | JGI IMG/M metagenome (GOLD analysis project Ga0180300, IMG submission 121798) | Subseafloor sediment microbial communities from Guaymas Basin, Gulf of California, Mexico - Guay15, Core 4569-2, 21-24 cm | ecosystem: Environmental > Aquatic > Marine > Hydrothermal...
CTACCAGTCTATCGAAGATGGTCTTTTGGTATTCAAAGACATTAACAACGATTAACTCCCCCAAACTCTCCGGAAAAAGTTCTTTAAGTCTCAGCCAGATTCTCTTAACTTTTTGATAATTAATCTCACTCTGCATGAAGTGAATCGGATAAACCGTAAAACCTTTTTTGAGCATTAGGTATATTGCCACTGGTGAATCTATTCCTGAACTTAAAAGTGCAACGGCCTTCACTTTTCCACCTCCAGAGTTAGATAAACTATCCAAGCATTTATGAACGCGGCCCCAACAAGTTCCGGAATAGCAAGTCCTTTGAATATCCCAGTAAGGTAGAGCATTATTATGAAAGCTATTGGGCTGCCAAGAAGCCATATGATGGCGGATTTCTTTTTTTGTACCATTCTCAAACCACAGATAAAGATATCTGCAAGGAGCAAGATGTAAAAGGAGAGTGCAAAAAATGAATGGGGCTTATACTCCTCGGGAAAAATTCCCACAAGCAACAATGACAGCATGCCAAGGGAGAATAAGATGGTGGCTCTTTTCTCCTTTAACCCTTCAATACCAAACCCAATTCCAGTTATGCCAAGCAGGATCAACAGGGAATTGAAAGCATATCCTATAGGATTTTTAATGGAACCCATATCACTGAGAGCATTTTCTGTTAGAGAAAACCAAGGGTTTAAGTGGATGACAATAAAGATGCCTCCAAAAGTAAGGAAAGGAAAGTCCCAGAGCCCTTACCCACCTTTTCATTGACATCCCCTTTTCCTAGGCTCTTCACCAAAAATGACTTTGTATAGTTTCCTAAACTCCTCCCAAGAGCCTCTTATTACGGGATACTTTGGAATGAATGATATCTCACCTTCAGGGAGTGTGGAGAGCTCAAAAGTTCCAATGGTCTTTGCAATTGCCACTATCTCTTCCTCATCCATCCCCACCAAAGGCCTGTAAATTGGCAGGTCGCTTGCCTGACTTACCATATACATATTTTCGAGTGTTTGAGATGCTACTTGGCCCAAAGAATCACCCATGACGATCCCTTTTGCTCCAAATTCCTTTGCAATCTCATCCGCTTTTTTAACCACCATATACCTGCAGAAAACGTATGTGTAGTTCTCCTTTCTAAGCCCCTTTAGCGTTTTAATGACTTTCTCTCTTTCTTGTGGCTTAATTACTATCAGGTCACTTTTGCCTCCATAATGGTATTTCTTAAGCTGATTCCAAATTTTTCTAACTTTCTCAAGGGTATTTTCCCCACTATAAATATGAACCGGGATTACCTCACATCCTCGCTTCATCATCAAAAAAGCGGCAACTGGGGAATCTATCCCACCGCTTAAAAGGATCACAACTTTCCCCTGTGTCCCTATCGGAAGACCTCCAAATCCAGGCAATTTATCCATATAAATATATGCCTTTCCTTCCATCAGCTCAATACCCACTTCAATATCATAGTTCTTCAAATCCACCTTACATTTTTCGTTACTGAGTATATAATCGCCAACTCTGGCGGCTAACTCCTGACTTGTAAGGGGAAATTCCTTAGTTATTCTCCTTGCACTTACTCTAAACTTGGGTTCTTCCAATCCAAGGAGTCTTATTTTTCTCCTAAACAGCTTTAGAGAAGTCTTGTATATTTTCTCTAGTTCTGCATCTACCTCGGCCGCCGAGGAAAGCGAAACTATGCCAAAAACCCTCTTGAGGCTTTCTATGCCTTCTTTAACTTTGTTCGTTTTTACGATAATTCTCCCATACCTTGCAAAGACCTTCTTGTACTCTATGCCTTCACTTAAGAGTGCCTCTTTTATGTTGTTGGTTAGAACACTCTCAAACCATCTTCTAGTTTTTGGGGATTTTGTGCCTATCTCACCGTATCTGACTATTACTGCATTTAACATTCCTTTTCACCGAGTTTAAATTACCTTAAGAACTTTCTCAAGGCGTTTTCTCCTTGGTCTGGGAGCTATCTTCTCAGCCGGATATCCTACAGGGATCAATCCAACAAGGTACCAGTTTTTATCAAGTCCACCAACTTCCCTAAGCTCTTTTTGATATTTCTCCAAACTGGTAACCCCTATGTAACATGTTCCCAATCCAAATTCCGCGGCCTTCAACATGAGGTTTTCTATTGCCATTGCGGCACTTTCAGCACTCCACAAGAATTCAATTTCCTCATATTCCTTTTCTTTTAAAAAGCGTGTGTCTTTATCGATAAAAACTCCAATATAAACCGGAGCTTTATACATTCCCTTTTCAAATATCCTTGTTTTTAGTTTTTCTATTTTCTCCTCTGGTAAGCCATGTGCACGGTAATATTCTGCATGGGCCTCAAACATGATCTCGTGAATTCGTTTTCTGATGTTTTTATCTTTGTAAACAACAAACAACCAGTTTTCAAGACCACTCGCAGTAGGGGCCTTTATGCCGACTTTAACTAAATCCCTAATCTTATCCTCCTCCACTTCTCGATCTTCGTAATATCTTACTGATACTCGTCTATTTATTACATCCCTTAACTCCATACACACCACCAAAAGAATAACACTTCAAGAATTAATACATTTTTCGATAGAGAATAAGGGAAGGAAAACCAAAGAGTGGAAAGAAGTCAACCACCACCTATTCTCATCTCGAATTCTTCTATTGGAACTTTAAAATCTTCTCTGCTTGTTATATCGCCTCTGTTAAAGAGAACCTCCCTAGTCAAAATCCAGTAAATAAGAGCCAAGGCTTTTCTCCCTTTATTGTTTGTAGGTATAGCTAAGTCCACATAACTCAAAAGATTTTCAGTATCAACAAGGGCCACTATCGGAATACCAACATCAATCGCTTCTTTCATGGCTTGGTGATCTGCCCTTGGGTCTGTTACTACTAGCACATCAGGCTCAAAGAAATTCCTAACCAATGGATTTGTCATACTACCTGGTAAAAATCTTCCAGGTATCGACCTTGCTCCTGTAATTTCTCCAAATTTTTTGACCGGTTTCTGACCATAAAGTCTAACGCTCACTGCCAATATTCTATCCGGATCAAACTTTGCAAGGAACTTTCCTGCAGCCCTTAGTCTTTCATCGGTTTTTCTAACATCTAGAACGTAAAGACCATCTTGTCTAACCCTATATATAAAGCGCTTCATATCCTTTGTTTTCTGCTGCGTTCCAATGTGAACACCTGCAGCAAGGTATTGATCGAGTGGAACCAAATATTCTTCCATTTTTCTTCACCCCTCAAATGTTATTATTCTTCCTCTTTCACCCAAATCTTCTGCTATCCTAATAAGCTCATTTATTTTAACGAGGGATCCCTCGTGAAACATTATGGCGGGACATTTAAATCCCACTGCCAAATGAGGCAATGCTTCATCAGCAGATTCATATTTTGCTTCAGCTAATATTGGAGCTATCCTCTCAGATTTAACGTCATTAATCAAGTTGTAAAGATCTGTAAGTGTGCCCAAATTAATTGGCTTGATTGATAGAGCATTGTAATATCTTCTATCTAGTATGTCCCTTGTCTTAAAGAGATACTCCCCGTCCACAAATATCCCATGAGTTCCAGCTATGAGCTCAAGAAATAACTCTTCTTCGCCCAATGGCTTAATATAGGCAATATTATAATCCTCAACTACTCGGAGTACCTCTTCAAGTTTCATTTTTCTCTTTTGTATTAGTCCTAGTGCAACTTCCACTCCCAACTCATCACCTGCCAGTTCTGAAGCCTTTGATAGTCCTTCTAGAGTCACTTCCTTAGAGTTTTCTTTGATTTTTACCATTGCATCAACTACATCGGAGATTTCCATCAAATCCCTCACAAGCACTGCATATTCAAAGTCATCATCTTCCGCAAACTTGAGCATTGGGACTGGCAACTCCGTAGTGAAGGTTCCGCCGATGTAACTATACAAAGGAACTTTTTTCACATTTGCAGCGGCCTTTGCAACGGCTACTGAAACTGCCAATGCAGTATTAGCACCAATGTGGCTTAGATCCTCAGTACCATCTATCTCCCAGAGATAGGAATCTATAAGCTCTTGTTCTTGGGAGTCAAAGCCTATTAGTTCAGGTCCAATTATCTCATCAACCTCACTCACAGCTCTGTGTGCTTCCACAATATATAGGGAAGGCTTTTCATCAATAGGCGCTGCAAATCTTCCAAAGCCAGAGGTAGTAATAACGTCAATTTCAACGGAGTATTTGCCACCTTTGAGGACTGAAATTCTACCCACCACATTTTCAATTACTGTCATCGGATCACCTAACTGGGTCGTATAACGGTTATTGGGATTATCCCCTTCTCAAATTCCACTATTGCAGCATCTAATGGACTAGCACCTTCTGGAACATTAATTAGTACTGGTGCTCCCATAGCTATCTGTAAAGCCCTCGCCCCTATAATCCTCGCCTTTTCAAATCTTGTATATCTAAACATTTTTAATCACCCATGCAAGTTTTGGTGGGGCCGCCGGGATTTGAACCCGGGTCTCTGGCACCCCAAGCCAGGAGGATAGACCAAGCTACCCCACGGCCCCTCCAAAGAAATGTGGTTGTTTAGTACACCCTGTAGTGCATTATCTCATCTATTAACTCAACATGACTTAGGAGCATTCTTCTACAGCAGTATCTTTCAAGTCCAAGATCATCCAAGACTTTTTCAGGGTCTTCCCCTTTTTCCACACGTTCTTTGAATATATAATACTTATCTCCAATCACCTTTCCACAGGTGAAACATCTCACGGGAACTATCAAGTGAACCACCTTTTTGGTTTTTAAATTTTAAGGAAAGTTTGAAGGAAATCAACGATAACTCTTCTGTCTCTTTGCTCTTGGACCCTTTGTAGAGCGGTTGGGTTTGTGGGGTTCTGTTCTTCTTGAGTCGCCAACGAGCATAGTCCTATCATACTTCATAAACTTTTCCTTAAGGTTCATGTCTCCTGTCCATTCAACCAATGCTCTTGCTATTGCAATTCTAGCCGCTTCAGCCTGCCCCATAAATCCTCCGCCTTCAACTTTAACATCAACATCTACTTTACCTATTATTTCCTCTCCAGCAAGAACTAATGGCTCTATTATTGTAAATCTGGCTATTTCTGGCTCAAGTATCTCAACAGGCTTGTAATTAACCCTCACTCTACCCTTTCCTTCTTTTATGGTAGCTCTCGCAACTGCACTTTTTCTCTTTCCTGCGGTTTGGATTATCCTCATTATCATCACCTCAGAACTTTCCACCAAGGAATTTAGCAACCTCCCCAACCGTTACATACTTGGGGGTTTTAATCCTTGACATATGGGCCTCAACTATCGTCTCAAACTCTTTCTCTTCAAACTCTTTTGGAACTCCAGCATAAACTTTGAGTCGTTTGAAGGCTTTTCTTCCCCTGTCCGTCTTCCAGGGAAGCATTCCTCTAATAGTCCTTCTAACTATTTCATCACTTCTCTTTGGGTAAAATGGGCCCTTTCTTGGGTTTGTTCTTGTCCTAAGTTCTGTCCTCTGCTTGTACTTCTCGAATATAAACTCCCTGTTTCCTGTGATTATTGCCTTCTCTGCATTAATAATGACAACCTCTTCTCCTTCAAGAAGCATTTTTGCAATTTTTGAGGCAAGTCTTCCAAGGATTAATCCTTCAGCATTAATAATCCTCATAGCTCATCACTCCATTATGATTACTCCACTACCCTTTGGATTTCTCTCAATTAGATCCTCAATTGTTATTGCCTCTCCACCAACTTGAATTATCTTCTCCTTCGCTTTCTCGCTGAATTTCCATGCAGCTACAATGACTTTGTGATCCAGGCTCCCTGCACCTAAGACGCTACCGGGAACTACGACAATATCTCCTTCTTTTGTGTGTCTATTTATCCTGCTTATATTTACTTCGGCTTTTTGTCTTCTTGGCCTTTCTAAGCGCCATGCTATATCTTTCCATACTTTGACATTCTCTTCATTTGACTTCTTCCTTAGATAGCGAATGAGTCTTCTCAAATTAATATCAGTTGGACCAGTCCTCTTCATGAACATTCCTCCTTTCTTTACTTCTCGCATCGAGGGACGGGGTGATCATTATGGTGCGGGGGACGGGATTTGAACCCGCGAACCCCTACGGGACGGGACCCTAAATCCCGCGCCTTTGACCAGGCTCGGCAACCCCCGCGCTATTCGGCTAATTTATGAAGCTCGTTTATAAATTTATCGCTCTTTCTCATTAAAATTTTGAGCGCTACGCTTACCATTTCCTCAACAGGGAGTTCTCCGTTACTTTCCACCGTAAAGACGAATGTATTCGATACTACCTCTTCCTTTATTTTTTCTCCAATGTATTGTTCAAATTCCCTCGGAATGTAAAAGCTTCTTATAGTGGTTATTATCAATTCATTCTCAGTTTCTTCAACAGGTAATTTTTTCTTTTTTGCAGCCTTTTTAATCTTCTCCCAGTTGGGAACTTCTTTACTTACACGAACCTTTGTCAAGTACTTGTAGTGTGCAAAGCCTGGCTGCCATTTAGCATGGTCTTTTCCTTTTCCCAGTTTTGCATATGCATTAAATACTAATCTCTGACCCTCTGCAAGCTTTACAATAGGTATGTTTGGATTTACCGGCTTCACATCTGGATCATCGCTCTTTAAATCTCCGGAATAAACTATCGCCGGTCCTTCGGCTTCTAAACTTAAAGTCACAGTGTAATCTTCTAACTCCATGCTTTCAAGTTCAAATCTATCAAAAGGGGTAGTTAGAGGGATCAAAGATAATCTATGGGCTATTATCTCATCAAAGAGTGCAGAATCATTTTCATAGAATTCCACTTCATCAATTGCAAAAGTTGGCACTTCCCCTATTATCGTTCTCCTAAGAGCATTTGCAAAAGCAATATCCATGCCTTCTAAGATGAATCGGAGTGCATCATCTCTTTTTTCAAGAATTTTTATTTGCATTTTTCTCACCAAAAAAGAAGTTTTAAGGAGAAAATCAAACTCTCCTTCCCCTTCTGCCACCTTTTGCTCTTGTACCATCGTGTGGTATTGGAGTAGCATCTTCCACTCTACCAATTCTTAGACCTGCTCTTGCAAGTGCTCTAATTGCAGCCTGAGCACCAGGGCCTGGGTTCTTGCTCCTGCTTCCTCCTGGAGCCCTAACCTTTATGTGGACTCCATTAATCCCTTTTTCCATAGCTTCTTCAGCTGCTCTCCTAGCTGCAATCATTGCTGCATATGGAGATGACTCGTCTCTATCCGCTTTGACCACCATGCCACCGCTCCACTTTGAAATAGTCTCTGCTCCGGTGAGATCTGTAATGTGAATAATAGTGTTATTGTAAGAGGCGTAAATATGTGCTACACCCCATTTCTCTTTCTTCTTTATGTTAACCGTTTGTTGCTCTTCACTCATCGTGCCTCACCCTTTTGAGCCTCTTCAATAACCATTCTCTCCGGGTGTTGGGAGTTAGCAAACGGTGATGCCCTTGCATAAGTTATTCCATCTTCTTCCTCTTTGAGTACAAGATAACTCGGTGATCTAATTATTTGTCCATTTACCTCGATATGTCCATGGACAATCAACTGCCTTGCTTGCTTAATAGTCCTTGCAAGACCTTTCTTGAATACCAATGTCTGAAGCCTTCTCTCTAGAATGTCATCTATTGTAAGTGAAAGCACGTCATCAAGGTGTGCTCCTTCTGGAAGCATGCCCAATCTCGCTAATCTTTGAAGAAGTTGAGCCCTCTCAACTTCAGCTTGCTTTCCTCTTGCAGCAAGTAAACGTCTAGCTCTTCTCCTAAAGTTCTTAAGTTGAGTTTCATGCTTCCAAAGCTCTTTCTTGTTTTTAAGGGCATATTTTTGTACTAATACCCTCTCCCTATCAAGTCTCTCCTTAATCCATGGATGAGAGGGAGTTTCATACCTTTTTCTTTGTCTTTTTGGATCTCCCATTTATACCACCTCACTTCTTCCTTCTGCTCACGCCAAGTGTTAATCCTCTTCTAAAGTTCGACCTAGTTCTCTGTCCTCTCAATGGTAAACCAAGTTCGTGTCTGATGCCCCTGTAAGCCCTGATTTTCCTAAGTCTGTTAACATCTTCACGCCATGCCATGACAAGCTTTGCTCCAGTAAGATGCATATCTCTCCCGTGTTCGTAATCTTTAGGTCTATTGAGTATCCATGAAGGAAGGTCATGTTTCGCAGGATCTTCAAGGACTGCTTCTATAGCCTTCACTTGCTCTTCTGTAAGATAACCTGCTTTCATTTTTGGATCTAAACCGGCAATTCTGCATATTACTGTTGCAAAGTTTACTCCTATCCCTCTAATCCCAGTAAGAGCCAATCTAAGTTGTTTGTGCCCGTCTATATCAACATTTGCTACACGCACGATATGTCTAAAGTCAGCCATTATAATTACACCTCCATACCTCAATCCTTCAAAGAGGATTTTGGCGCCGGGACGGGGATTTGAACCCCGGCGGGCAAACGCCCACGGGCTCTCAAGGCCCGCGCCATCCCAAGCTAGGCTATCCCGGCATACACTCTAAAGCCTGAGCCTTTTGAAACCTCAATTACCTCTTTGAAATTTCTCTCCATTAGGCTCTTAATATACTTTGCGCCTTGATTGGTACGAATGACAATTTGAAGCAATCCTCCATCGTAGAGATGAAGGGGTGCATTTATAACTATTTCCCTCAGCACATCCTTTCCAGCATGCACTGGAGGATTCGTTATTATGCTGTGGAACCTCTCTCCCTTCACAGGTTCATAGAGATGGCCCCATCTTACCTCGGCATTCTTAACGTTGTTGATTTTTAAGTTTTTCTTTGCTATGCTCACAGCCCTTTTGTTTATATCAGTCATTACAACATAATTCACGAAGCGCGAAGCCACTATTCCAATCGCCCCGTAGCCGCACCCTAAGTCCAAAACTCGCCAGTTTTTTTTAAGTACCATATTCTCTATAAGCAAGTTCGTCCCTCTATCAAGCTTTCCAAAAGAGAAGACACCACTGGAGGTTATGAATCTAAAACGCTCTCCTCTAATGACTACCTCAATCATTCTGGTCTTTAACGGAACGTTTGGCTCTTGGGAATAGTAGTGGCTCATGCTCGAAAGTTAGAGAAGGGGTTTATAAATCTAAGTGGGCAAATGAGAAACTCACCACATCTTCGGATACCAGTCCCTCGGCATAAAAACTTTCTCCACATCCACTGCTATTCCCTTCGTCCTTGTCAACATCTCCTGAGTGTTCATCTTTGCTTTGCCTATAGCCACCAGTTCATTCTTAAGAGTCATTACCGCAACGAAGTCTCCCGGTTTTATACCCTTGTTAAGCTTAACTATCCCTGGAACAGCGAGATCAGCACCATGTGTAACCGCTGCCACTGCCGAATCCCTTATCCACACCTTCGGAAGATGCTCAATTGCTTTCTCCATTGGCTGAATTGCCTTTCTGAAATACTCTTCAATACCATCTTCCTTCCAGAAGTAGTATGCATCTATCAAATCATGTAACGTCACAAGGGTTTCATCCTCTTTGAACGGTCCACTTCTTGTTCTCCTCAACTCTGCCATGTGGGCTCCTACTCCCAATGCCAATCCAATGTGATGGATAAGCGACCTTATGTAGGTCCCAGCCTCGACTCCTACCCTGAAGAGCACATCCTTCCCCTCTACTTCGAGGACCTCAATATAATACACATTTCTTGTTCTTAGTTTTCTCTTAACGGCACTTCTCAAAGGAGGCCTTTGGATTATTTCCCCTTCAAATTCCCTCATAACTGCCCTTATTTTATCCTCTGGCACTTCCCCATGGAGGTGCATCAGAGCCACATACTCCTTACCTGCAGGTAGGAGGGCTTGAACAATTCTAGTGGCCCTTTCCAATGCTACAGGCAAAACTCCCGTTACCTTTGGGTCTAAAGTTCCCCCATGACCGGCTTTTTGAAGGTTAAGAAGCTTTTTTATCCACGCCACAACTTCATGGCTCGTGGGTCCCGGAGGCTTATCAAGACTTATAATACCAAACTGCATATGCATCTCAATAGGTCTTTTATCTGGAGGAAAGCCCCACTTTGGATTGGTCTCAGCTTTTTCATCCTTAACAACAATCTCTCTCTTAATATCAGCGGGGAGCATCAACTTTCTCTCGTTTCTCTTTCCTTTTGCCATCCTTTATCACCTAATAAGCGCCATCGATGTTAGTACTTTTTCTGTGTTTATAAAGGCTTAGGAAGTGCACAAACAAACACGTGAAAATGATCCCAAAATCCCATAAAACTCGAAGAACATCAGCCTAAAAGCGGGTAAGAATAGGGGCAAAACGCCCCCAAATCACTCGAGACTGATTCCAGCTTGTTCAAGGGCGGCCTTAACAGCCTCGTCATCAGCCCCTCTTTCGATGTTAACTTTCTCCGGAAGGGGTTCAAGGTGCTTTATGTTCATCCTTCTCCTCTTCACCTTGTTCAAACCAGCGCCTGTAACGAGGACAAAGTTCTTGTCAATTATGTCAACAACAACCACTTTTTGTCCGGCTCTCCTTCCGGCAATAACTACAGCCAACCTTCCAATATCAATTGCTGGCATTTCATTCCACCTCCTATTTTTTCTTTGCCCCCGAGTCGCCTCCGGGAGCAAGGTGGTCGACGGCGGCCTTCACAATTGCGAAGACCCCATCGGGAGACCATTTGGCAGTATTAACTACTAAATCATAAATTGAACGGTCGTTAATGTCAACCCCATATAGATTTAAATATCTTTTTCTGTTTTGCATTTCCCTTTCGGCAATTTGCATAAATGCCTCCTCAATGCTTATGCCTTCCCTTCTAGCCACTCGCTGAGCTCTTACTTGAATTGGTGCTTCAAGCCATATCTTTAAATCAGCCTCTTTCACCATCCAACCAGCCAAACGGCCTTCAATGACAATATTACAATCTTTTGCGGCCTCTATTTGCCTCCTATCCACTTCTCTATCGATTTCAGGATGCATTTCTGCATACTCTTGAAATTGTTGTAGGGTCATCCCCATTTCTTTTGCCATTTGACGAAAGATTAAACCTGCATATATGTGTTTAAATCCATAATACCTAGATAAGTTTCTACAGAGAGTTGTTGTTCCACTTCCTGCCAAACCACTCACTGTGATTACTAGGCATTTCCTTGACATATAACATCCCTTTATTTAATCTAATCTTACAAAGCAGCCCTTGCTTGTGCTTTCATAACCCTGCGCATGCAGCTTGGGCAAAGGTTTGGCATTGGCCTTTCCGGCCTTTTCTTTGTTTTAGGCAACTTTCTGAGTTCGCTGGGCCTCCCTCTAGGAACCCCATTAAGGGGCCTTCCACACATTGCACAGTGTGCTACCTTTGGCTTCTTTCTCTCAAAGTGTATTACAGTTCTCCCTCCAGGAGTCCTGACATATTTCCTTCTCCATGATCTTGATCTGTGCATTGCCTTCATATCTCTCCACCTCGCTTAGCTTTTTTGTGTAACATTTTTAAATTTAACTAATATGAATCTAAGAGCTTTCTTAAAACTTGTCCAACAATCATTGAAGTCAAGATGTACCAGCCAATGTAGCCAAGTTCGTTGGCCTGAAGAGCAGAATGATAAAACCCATGGAACCAATCAAAGAGGAAAAAGTTAAATGGCGACTTCACGATTGCAGTCTCGACATACCATCTTCTCATCCAGCCAAAGAATATGAAAAATATCGGCATTGTGAAAATCATTGGTTTAAACATGGAATCTTTCATTACCTCATTCTGAAGCTTTAGCAACTCCATTTGCTTTTGCTGTAATTTTCTTAGTTTCTTTTCATCCTTTGCCTGTTGAGCAGCTTTCCACTCTTTTTGGAACTCTTTGCTCATCTTTTGGAGTTTCTTCATTTTCTCTTGGTCAATTAAAAAGTGATTTACTAGTGTGAAAAATCCACCAAGTATGGCACCAGAGAGTGTTACTACCCACAGTGGATGAGCATTCATGACCAATGGCCCAAATAATTTATCCAAAGCCAAATAAACTCCCTCAAGCATCTTCATTCACCGCCAAATCAAGTATTTTTACCAATTCATTAACAGCTTCTTCTAAACCTTTGTCTTCATGATTCTCAATTATCTTTATAAGTGCATTGGAATGCATCGCATAACTGATTGTAGCAGCCCTATTTAAATCTTGGTGTCTTTGAATTTGATCCTCTGTTTCAACGTCTCTATCTCTTTTTAAATCTCTCAAACGTCTACCCAGTATCTCACTCGGATTAGCTTCTATTATAACCATAAACCTCGGATTTATGACTTCAATTACCTCTTTTGGAAAACCTAACATATACCCTAAAGGAGTCTTAATTGTAGCATGCGTATCGAGCAACACAGGTTCTTTTTGAGATATCTCAAGAATTCTCTGGGCAGCTTTCAATTGTAACTCTCTTTGAACCTTTAAACTTAATTTCCTCACTTCATCTCTATGAGAAACCAAACCTGCTTTTACTGCTTCTTGAAACATTATATCTCCAAAGTTAACAACTCTAAATTTTGCTCTAGTCCTCTGCAACGCCAATCGTGTGATTGTGCTCTTCCCTACCCCAGGAATACCTGTAATAACCACCACAAACGGCATTTTATACCACCCTGATGAAAACTCGCACTCCAAACACTACAAAGAAAAATTGGTTTATAAGGTTTTTTAGGAATAAGATAGGGAAGAAGAAATCATCCAAAAAACCTACGCAATGCTGGAAACATCTCACTTGCTTGTTCTCTTGCTATTTCTTCGTAGAACCTATAGAGAATACCAACCGTAAGCAATATGCCTGTTCCAGTTCCCAATGCACCTAGGAAATCTGCAAGCACCGCTACAATTGCCAATGTAAAGGCCCCCCAAAAGGTAACGTAAGGGATGTATCTCTGAAGAACCCTTTCAAGTATTCTCGGATCTCTTCTAAATCCTGGTATCTGTAGTCCAGCTCTTTGAAGTTGTCTTGCAATACTCCTTGCATCAAGTCCTGTGAGTTCAACCCAAAGGAACCCAAAGATCAAAGCAAAGAATACTGTCAATATAGCGTAAACCAAAGCCCTCACTGGATCGGCCATGACACTGAATATATCCCTAGGGGGCAACACATATCTGACAAATCCTGAAACTACCGCACCACTCTCATCAAACCTTCCAAGTAGGGGATAACCTATTCTTTGGAGGAGTCTGGCCCAGAGTTGTATGTTGGCATAGAGGGCAAATGTCAAAATGATTGGAATGTTGCTCACATACATAAACCTAATCGGGTACCTTCCCCTTACAGTTACCCTTCCATAGCTGAGGGGAATCTCAACACGCATACTTTCTAAATAAACCACTATAAGGAATATCACTATAGTGGCTAAAACACTAAGCATATCTGGCATTCCTCTTCTATAAAGGGCCCCCATAAGATCGCCCTGGATTATATGCTGGATAAAAGCAGGTATAGCACCGATTATTGCAGGTTCTCCTGTTAACGGATCAAGGGCCGCACTAGTCGTGAGAGGATTAAAAGACCGAGTCACGATTGTTTGAGAGACTCCAGCAGCGATGAATAAACTTATACCACTCCCAATTCCCCATTTGCTTACAAGCTCATCCATGACCATTACCATTATTCCACCAAAAGCTAGTTGGAATACTAAAAGTAGTTTAATCGTAAGTGCTGGATTCCCAAAAGCCCCTGCAAATACATATACTCCTGCTTCAAAGAAACACATGAAAATTGCAAAAACTTTCTGGAGTGCCTGGTAAAATCTTCTATCTTCTGGATTTGATAAGTCCAATCTTATTATTTCCGAACCGACTAAAAGTTGCATGATAATTCCAGCAGTGACTATGGGTCCAATACCTAATGTCAAGAGGCTACCGTTTCTACCTGCAAGAACTACTCTCAAAGTTTGAAAGTAATCTTGGACCTGTGCTGGTATACCAAAAAGAGGAATCTCAGCCATGACAAAATATAACAATAATGCAACTCCAGTCCATGCAAATTTCTCTTTTAGCGCTACATGTCTCTTTGGTCGATCGATTTCTGGAAATGCATGCTCTACTTTATAGATTACATCCTTTGCTCCCATAGATTACACCCCAAAAATATTAATAATTAAAAATCAAGCAAGGAGGGCCTCTCCTCCAGCTTGAACAATTTTTTCTTCAGCTTTAGGAGAGAATGCCCTCGCTTTAATAACGAGAGGCTTAGTTATTTTTCCACTTCCAAGGACTTTATCTGCAAACTGAGTGGTGTCAACGACTATTTTTCCTTCTTCCTCGTAGGCAATGCCGAGTTGCATAAGTTCATCTAAGTGTTCATCTATAAATCTGAGGTTAACTGCCATTACCTCATTTTGGGCCTCAACTGGCCTCTTAAATCCTCTCTTGCCCAAGTGCTCGGGCATGTATTTGATGACCCAAGTCCATTTTGTCTTCTTTCTCTTTCCTGTTCCTGCCATTCCTTTACCGCCTTTGTGTCCACTGCCACGGTGTTTCTTCTTACAACCCCATCCATGAGTGTGGGAACCACGAAGTTTTCTCACTTTTCTTTTTCTCCTAATCATCTCACACACCTCATAGCATTCTCTCTATAAGCTCATTGATTGCCTCCCCTCTATAGCCTAAAGATCCGCCTTCTTTGAAACTCCTCTTCTTGTTTTTAAAGCCGCCCCTTGGTGGGTGCATTCTGAAAACTGGCTTGAGAGCTGGTAAATCACTAAGTGCCATTTCCCCTCCAATCACTTTTTCTGCAAATTCTTTGATAGTCATTCCAAGTTTTTCTTGCACATATTCCTCAGTCACGCGTCTATTTCCTGAGAGTCTCCCTCTTCTCTCAATGAGTTTTGCTAGAGTTTCAGCGTTTATTTCTCCCCAAGTTATGTAGTCTTTGACTCTCTGGATCATTCCATTATATGAAGGACTTTCATCAATTATCACAAGATGGTTTACTTTATGGAGCCTAAGCATAGCCAAAGTATCCTTCACAGGCCTCTTTACATTCACTCTGCCTCTTACCCTAATCAATGCAAATTTTGACATCTTAGCTCACCTCACAGCTCAAAGTTCTGTGGCATCTCCCTACCCACAACTATACCATACCGTTCAGCCATTTCGGGTTTTACAGCAACACTGTTGGTGTTGTAGAGAGCCTCAAAAACTGCTTTTGCAAAGTTAACCGTACTTCTTGTCTCCCCAAGGGTTTGAGACCAGGCATCTTTGACCCCTGCTAGAGCAAGTATCTTTTTACCAACGTCACCAATCACAAGCCCAAGTCCTCTTGGTCCTGGCATGAGTTTGACCTTCACGCTACTGCTTTTACCTTCAACGGCAAATGGGATTGAGTGGGGCCTTCTACATCTGCATTCCCATGAACCACATCCTCTTTTGATCTCAATTATGTTCATCTTAGCGTAATTTATTGCTTTCCTTATTGCTATTCCAACTTCTTTTCCGTGGCCAATACCAAGTCCCACATATCCATCTCTGTTACCAACGGCTGCCAATACCCTAAATCTGACTCTCCTACCGCTGTCTGTCATTCTCACTGTTAGGGCAATATCAATTACTTCCTGGTTCTCTCTTGAGTTAACCTCTGGAAGGAGCACATCAACTATTTCTGGCTCCTTTATTTGGTATCCTTTTCTGAAAATCTCATGAATGTCAGTGATCTGTCCTTCTTTAACGAGCATACCAAGTTTTGTTTTAGGTTGCCATTCCTCTAAAACTCTTTGAGCGTATTCCTTCCATTCTTGACTCATGCTCTCACCTTCTCAAATTTCTCAATGATTCTCGCTTTAACTTCTTCAAAGTGCTCAGGAAGCTTTTCAGGTTCAAGCCCCTTAACAAGATATCCTCCAAACTGCTTTTTGTAGCTCTCGTCATCTTCTTTGAGCATTTTTGCATACTCGGCTATGTGTTTCCCATTTATCCTCTCTTCTCCCGGGTAAATCTCTTCACTATGAGGAACATCAAGACCAGCATCAACTGCTCCTTTAAGCACTGCAAATATGCTTGAACCCTTTGTTGGCGGATGAAGCCCTATATCAAGTATAGCCTCCTCTATACCCTTTTCAAGAGCTTTGTACCCAATTAGTAGTCCAAGGAGATAAGCACTTGGAGTGTTTCCACCATGCCCCTTCCATCCAAAGTCTCTCATGAGCTCTCTTGTATGGGCTGAGACAACTGTTTTATCTCCTTCTGGAGCATAAAGGACTATTTGTGCAACGTGATGGTTAAGTGTCTTCCTCACAACTAGTCTAGGCTTGCCTGATTTAAGAAGTGCAAGCCTCTTGTGATAGTTAGTCTTACCTTCTCTCCTTCTTCTGAATGGAACCTTATATCTTGGTCCGTGAGCCATTTATATCACCTCTTTAATATCCCTCTCTCTTCCATGAACAAGTAAAGCTGATGCTTGCTCTTAAACTGACCACCTTTAGCCCTTATGTAAAGGTTGCGGTATATGTGTTCATCAATCTTTTTCTCAGCTTTGAGTTTTCTAAGCTCCTTTCTTAGAGCTCTGATCGTCATTATCCATCTCTCTTTTCTACCCATTCTGGCAGTTTTCTTACCTTTTCTATTTCCATGACCCCTGTGCCTACCTTTTTTCTTTGCTTCTTGTCTAACTTTTGCTCTGTATCTGCTTTGTCCTTTAAGGGGCTTTTTCTTAATCACGCCCTCATTTATCAATCTTCTAATATCTTCTCTAGTAATTGCGGATTTAACGTCTTCGATCCTCTCAGGGTCTATCCAAACCCTATTCTCGCCACACTTTAACAATTCAGCAGCAATTCTTCTCTGCATCTTAAGCATGATTTTCACCTCGCGTTGAGCACCTTAATACCTAATTCTTTAGCCCTCTCAATTATCATGACTCTCTTTTTCTTTCCGACAGTGGCTGCAATTCTAGCTGCTTGTCTTGTTGAGTCAATAAGCTCAAGATCCTTAACATTGTAAACAAGTACTTCCTCGTACCCACTGGGGTGAAGTCCTCTAACAGCCTTTGGTGAACTCCATCCAATGCTTGGTGATCTTGCTTTGCCCTTTAGCTTAACTCTCATCTTACTATCTGTTCCTTTTGGCTTCCGCCATTTAGGATCATTTTTGAATTTTGGAAATCTCCACCACTCCTGTCTAAGGAAGTTGGGTTTTCTTCTCTTGATTTTGGCCCTTATTCTCAACAGTCTCGCTTTTTCATTCATCTCTCACACCTCAGAACTTTATAGGTTTACCAGCTTTTTCTATAATGTAAATACCATCTTGGAATACTCTCCTATCCTTACCAACCACTTTGGTTGCTTGCTCAATATTTGCTGCAGTTTGACCTACCTTCTCTTTATCTACGCCCTCTACTAAGAGTTCCCCTCCCATGACTTTTACTGTAACCCCTGGGAGTATTTCAGCAATTCTCGGAGCTTTTTCACCAAGGAAGTTTTCAATGTATACTTTGTCACCTTGGACCTTTACTGTTATTGGGAAGTGGCTATAAACCACTTTGAGCCTATAGGTAAACCCATCGGTAACTCCTTTAATCATGTTTGCTATATGGGCTTTGAAGGTTCTTGCAATTGCTATATCATTTCTCCTTGGAAAGTCCTTGTAGATAACAACTTTATTGTCCTCGGTAAAAAGTTTAAACCCTGGATAGCTAAGTTCACGATCAATTTCTCCTTTTGGCCCTTTCACTTTCACAAGGTTACCCTCTATTTCGACTGTGATTCCTTCTGGAATTTCAACTTCTTCCCTCACCCATGCATCAACTGGCATTTTTCTCACCTCAGTAGACATAAGCTATTAATCTTCCACCAATGCCCTTTTCTAGGGCCTCTTTGTGAGTCATAACTCCTTGAGAGGTTGATACTACCAATATACCGAATTCAAACGCAGGCAGAAATCTTTTCTCCCATTTCTCGTATTCTCTAGCTTTTACTGAGAATCTTGGCTTTATTGCACCCGCTTTGTTGACTTTTCCTAAAAGCTGGACTCTGTAAATGCCAGCCCTTCCATCATCAATAAACTCAAATTCTCCAATGTACCCATTTTCTTGCATAACTCTTAGTACTTCACCAATAAGTTTTGAAGCTGGTTTTATGTACACTTCACTCTTACCTACTTTCTCGCTATTTGTGATATGTGACAATGCATTTGCCAAAGGATCTAATAAAGTCATCTCATCTCACCTCAGTCATATTTCTTAAATCCTAATTTTGGAGCTATCTCTCTAAAGCAGTGCCTGCATAGCATCAATCCATGTATCCTAATTATTGGTCCGAATTGGCCACATCTAACGCATCTTCTCGCGCCTTTACCAAATTTCCTGAGCTTTCTCTTATTGTAATCAGCCTTTGCCATTCTCATCCCTCCACAATTTGAACTCCAAATTCTTCTTGCATGAAAACTATTCCCTCTTCCTTAGTGAGCTTGTGTTTTGTTGGGATGTGATGTCTTCTCCTTTTTCTTATGGCAATTCTGTGACCGGGCCTTTCTAATGTTACACATACGTCCATGCCGAATATACCAATCTCCGGATCATACTCGACTCCTGGTATGTTTATGTGCTCATCGATTCCAAAACAGACGTTTCCATGCTCATCAAAGCTCGAAACCTTAAGTCTGTTGTCAACAGCAGCCAATAATCTCTTCAATAAGTCAGAAGCTTTTTTTCCTCTAAGGGTCACCTTAAGAGCTATTGGCTCCCCTCTTCTGATCCCAAAGTCCCTGTTCGTTTTTTTTGCCTTTCTTCTTATTGGCTTCTGCCCTACAAGTGCCCCCAACATTTTCTCTGCCTTTGTTAATCTCTCCCCACTCTCACCAACACCAATGTTTATAGTGACTTTTTCAATTCTTGGCTTTCTCATGGGATGAGCTTCCCAATCAGCTAAGATTGCCTCTCTGTTAGCTATCATCTTTTTTCACCTCACGGCAACGAAATCCTTGGCTCTTCTTTACCCAAAACAAACGCATAATCCTTAAGTGTATCAAAGAGCTCCCCATCTCTGTCTTCAATTGTAACCACGTCCGGCCATCCACCTGGGAAGTGTCTCACTTCAACTATCTTCCCCACTCTTGCAACGTTTTTACCTTGGACAACAAACACAAACGCACCCACTTCAAATGGTACTATTTCCACTATTTCTCTCTCTGGAACTTTTACTAGAACAGTGTCTGCAGTTCTAAATGAATCCTTGGTTTCATCTGTAAGTGAACTGAGCTTAACCAAGTGGTTTGTACCATCATGGAAATTAAGTTGTAAGTTACCGCCTTTTACCATCCTTTTATTGCTTATTCTAAGAGGCTTTAATTTGGCTTCTTCTTCGGTTATTGGGTGGAGGATCAATTTTCCAATTCTGTTTGGAAGAACCCTGTAGTGCTCTCCAGTCTCAGGAATGGACACAACGTCCATTATACCTACTGGGAACTTATAGTCCTTCCTAACTCTCCCGTCCACAAGTACCTTTTCCTCATTCAGGACTTTTCTAACCTCTCTTCCTGTCTTTGCATAAGCCAAGTAGTCCCGAATTATGTAAATGAGAGGTATCGAAGTCCTCATGTTATGTGGACCTGGAGATGGTCTAACTGCCCACTTGAAGACTTTCCTCTCAATATACCATTGAGTTGGAGCAGCAAGCCTCTTAAGGTGTCTCTTAGCACCTTTCCTCGCCATATTCAAGCCCTCCTCTCAATTATTTTCTTCCTTCTCTCATCTTCAAGATTGAGATCAACAATCATAACGTTCGATGGATGGATAGGGTAGAACACTTCGGTTCCACTTACCTTCTTCACTGTTGCTCCCTCAATATGAAGTCTGTATCTCTTAAGGTCTACTTCCACAACTTTTCCCTCATGACCTTTGAAGTCCCCTCTGAGTACCTTTACCTTATCACCGCTCCTTATTGGTAAGCTCCTAATCCCATATTTTTGTCTGAGTTCTATCGATAGGGCGGCACTAACTATTTTGTGCCTTAAATGAAGAGGAGCATTATACAAAAACTTCCTCTGCTTCCTAGGTTGTTTACTCTTCAATTTCATCTATCTCACCTCACAATACTATGCTCGCAATACTTCCAACTCTAACCCACTTTTCAGCTGCCTCTCTTGCCACAGGGCCTCTAATTTCAGTTCCTCTTGGAACACCTTCAGGGGTTGTTATAATTGCCGCATTATCTTCAAACTTGACCCTCATTCCATCAAGTCTCTTGTATTCCTTTCTTTGCCTAACTATAACTGCTCTGACAACCTGGTGTCTTATATCTGGCCTTCCTTTCTTGACTGTTGCGATGATCATGTCTCCAACACCTGCTGAGGCTAGTCTTCTTCTAACGCCTTTGTAACCCACTACCCCAATAACTTGAATGACCTTTGCTCCAGAGTTATCTGCTACAGTAAGGTAAGCTCCAACAGGAAGAGCTCGTGTTGGTCTCACAGAGGATACCCCTCTTGTAGCACCAGCACCCTTCTTTGCCATGTCTCATCACCCCTCCTCTGCTTTTTGTGTAACTGCTATTACTACAAAGCTTTTTGTTTTGCTAAGGGGCCTAGTTTCAGCTACGATCACTTTATCTCCAGCCTTTGCATTGATACAGGGTGGATTATGAGCATGAACCTTGCTTCTCCTGAGTTCATACCGTTCGTACTTTCTTAGATAGTGATAGTACTGTCTCTCAACAGTGATAGTGTGTCTTGGTTTATCACTAACAACTATTCCTTCGAATACTCTACCGTGTACTTTTGCATGGCCATGCCATGGACACTTCGGATCATTACACTTTTCCGCAGGAGGCTGTATTTTCAATCCAATGTCTCTCATGCTTTTCACCTCTTTTTTAACCTCATCTCAGGCCTTCCAACCAGTTCTTCTCCCTTTATTCGAATTTTTTTATCGCCAACTTCAAATTCAAACTCTGCAACGATTTTTGGGATTGCCCACACTTTAGTTCCAAGGATTGTGAGAGTGTTTTTAGTTTCATCAATTACATATCCCTCAATTCCTATCAACCCTGGATGAGAGCTCTTGATCACTTTAACTTTCAATCCTATGAGTTCATGCATGAGCAATGTCTTTTTTGTCATTCTACCTCTATCAAGTCCTCTGAAAATCCAAAGTTTGCCAATAAGCGCTTCACCTTTTCTCTGTGGTCTCCTTGAAGCTCTATTCTTCCATTTTTGGCTGTTCCTCCACATGCCAATTTCGCCTTGAGTTTTTTTGCTATCTCATCAAGGTTAAACTCTTTCTCATCAATACCCTCTATTATCGTTTTGAGCTTTCCATAGCGTGCTTTTTCAATATAAACTCTTATCCTTTGCTGTTCCTTCAATACTTCTTTAAATAACATCTCATCCAGGGGGTTCACAATCCTAGGCACTAACCATCACCTTTTACTCCTC
>Ga0180300_10000294_pt1 | contig 21351 bp, 20 predicted proteins | sample GuaBasSediGuay15_FD_121798 | JGI IMG/M metagenome (GOLD analysis project Ga0180300, IMG submission 121798) | Subseafloor sediment microbial communities from Guaymas Basin, Gulf of California, Mexico - Guay15, Core 4569-2, 21-24 cm | ecosystem: Environmental > Aquatic > Marine > Hydrothermal...
ACTATTCTTTAGGCATTTACGACGTCGAAAGCGGGACAATAGACTGGATAATCGACGACCCGAGCAGAAACATAGAGAGAATATACAGTCCCATAAACAGCAACCACCTTGTGTTGATAGAGTATGAAAGGGCAAGGGTCAGGCCATCGATAATAGACTTAGAGACCATGGAAGAGAAGGTTCTCCCTAGAATCAGGGGCTCTCTCGTACCCATTGGCCCTGTCTCAGAAGAAGAGTGGGTGGGGTTATACTACTCTTCTACTCACCCGCGAGAGATCGTTAGATTCGACATAAATAACGTTGACATCTCATACTTCCAATCGTTAACTCACGTTTGGGAAAGAACCAAGATTAAACCAGAGCAACTTACTCCAGCAGAAGATTTCGAATGGAAGGCTAAAGACGGCCTAAAAATTCATGGATGGCTCTATCGTTCCAAAAAGCCCAGCAAAAAGGCTATAATCTATGTTCATGGTGGACCAACTGCCCACGCTAGGGACGACATTTACGCTCAGATTCAATACCTAGTCTCCAGAGGGTTTAACGTCCTTGCGCCGAATTACAGAGGATCCACAGGTTACGGGGTAAAATTTGAGGACCTTATAAGGGTTAACGGATGGGGAAGCGACGAGCAAGAGGACATATGGGCTGGGATTAAGGCACTTATTGAGAGAGGAATAGCGGAAGAGGGGAAGATAGGAATTACCGGGACAAGCTATGGTGGCTACTCGAGTTGGTATGCCATCACCAAGGCTCCGGACCTCGTGGCAGCCGCAGTTCCCATCTGCGGGATGACAGACTTGGTGGTTGATTACGAGACAACTAGGCCAGATCTTCGACCCTATTCAGAGGAGATGCTTGGAGGGAGCCCTGAAGAGGTTCCCGAACGGTACTATGAGCGTTCTCCAATAAACTTCATCCATCAAATCAAGGGCAAGCTTTTGATAGTCCAAGGAGCCCAAGATCCAAATGTCACGCCTAAGAACGTTGAAGAGGTGATAAAAAGGCTGGATGCCGAGGGAATTGAGTACGAATTGCTTATCTTCGAAGATGAGGGTCACGGAATACTAAAAACCAAAAACCAAAAGGTTCTCTTCAAGAAGATGGCAGACTTCTTTTCAGAAGCCTTAGGATAAATCCATCTGGAAATTCATTCATTTTATTCTTAATAGACAAAATGGCGACATAACCCATGAGAGCATAGGTGGGAATATTAAGAGAGGAGGAATACATGGCCCTTACCTCCCGAATTAAGTTTCCAAGAGGGTTTGATAGGGACCTAAAACTAGTTCTAGCATCGCTTGCATGTAGAAGAGTCGTTATGGGTTTTCTTGAGGTAGTGAGGGCGATTTATTTTGCGTTTTTAGGTCTTAGCCCCGCCCAAATAGGCATACTTTTCATGATCCCAATAGCTCTTGGAGCTGTTCGATCCATTCTCTTCGGGTTATTAGCTGATAGATATGGCAGTAAGATCTTCATAGTTATCGGAAACGTGTTTTCTACTCTAAGGCTTGTTATTTACATATTTTCAAAGGAGTATTGGATGCTAGCCCTTGCTCAGGCCATTGGAGCTTTTGGAGAGGGTGGAGGACCTGGGCAGCCCTCTGTCTCAGCTCTAATCACAGACAAGACATCTCCAGAAGTTCGAACGCATGTATTCAGCACATTGGCTTTCACAAATGCAGCTGCCGCGACTTTAGGCTCAATGATGGCTGGTCTCCCTGTTCTGTTTGAAAAGAAGTTAAATATCGGGACAATTTCCTCATATGGGCTTTTATTCTGGATAGGAGTAATTTTCTCCTCTCTAGCAACGTTTTTAGTTATTCCCATAAAGGAGAAAAGGTCAAAAGAAGAGATGGGAAGAAAAGCCCGCGGTCTGCTCCCGAAGAAGTCCTGGGGTGTTATAGGGAAGTTTTCTCTTGTTAGATGCATTGGAGGTCTTGGCTTTGGGATGATAAGCCCTTTACTCCCGTTGTATTTTTACATGAAGTTTTCAACAGGGCCGGAGATCCTCGGTCCTTTTTATGCTGTATCCAGGTTCATCTCCATGTTCTCTTACCTTTTCATCGATAAGATAGTCTCTATAATGGGAGAAGTGGGTAGCATAGTGATGTCTCGCCTAGTCTCACTTGTTGGTATCCTCTTACTACCCATAGCACCAAATTACTACGTAGGAGGAGCTTTGATAGTTTTGTTTAGGACCATCCTATTGTTTACCATGCCGGTGAGGCAGTCTTTCATCACCCTAATCGTTGATCCATCAGAAAGCGCATCTGCCGTTGGGATTAGCAACACGGCAAGGATGGCAGTCAGGTCGGTGGCTCCCGCTATTGCTGGCTACATGTTTGAGGGCATCAGCTTGAATCTACCGTTTTTCCTGGGTGGTATGCTGGTGGGATTGAATGCCCTTCTATATCATGTCTTTTTCGGAAGAAAAGAAGTTAGTAGCAGCAGAACAAATAACAGCTGATTTATTCTTATTTAAACTCGATCAATCCCGAATAATTGGTTTGTTAAGGTATGCTGTTTATAGGGCTTTTCCAAACCTATTAGATACTTGTCGATGATCCCCCTTTTTCATAGCATTTAAGCTTGGACAAACTTAAATCCCTAAGGTTCGTTTTATTGGAGGTCTCGGCTTATGAGTTCTCAAATAGTTGAGTTAATGGACAAAGCAGTCCAATATGCCTTGGAAATTGGAGCTGACTTCGCCGAAGTAAGGGGGGAAGACACGATAACAGGAGAAGTCAAAGCTGTAAATGATGAAATACGAACGGTTTCAGAAGTTCGAAACCTAGGGATCGGTGTGAGGGTCTTTTACAAGAAAGGAACGGGCTTCTCATTTTCGAACGTTCTTGATGAGGAGTACATCTACCGTACTGTTAGAACTGCTATGAAAATAGCAAAAGCCTCAAAAAAGAGGGCTTTGATCAAGCTTGACTTGGCAGAGGTCGAAACTGTGGAGGATAGGAAGCAATCACCCGCAACTAGACACCCAAAAGATGTCTCGCTCGATGAGAAGAAGGATCTGTGCCTAAGACAGTGTAAAACAGCAAGGAATGTGAGTGATCGGATAGTAAATGTCATAAGTTCTTTCATGGAGTACCATGGAAGGCTTCATTATGCAAATAGCGAAGGAACGAAGGTATCTTATGAGCCTCTCTTGATTGGTTTGAGCATTGTATGCGTTGCTAAGGAGGGAGAGACGATAGTTGACGCTAGTGATAGATACGGAGGCTCATTTGGGCTTAGCGTCTTTGAAGAAGAGGCGCATACGCCTGAAAAGATTGCTGAAAACGCGGCTAATTGGGCATTGGAGAAATTGAGGGCAAAATCGGCTCCTGCAGGAAAGTTTTGCGCTCTTATAGATCCAAGGCTGGCTGGTGTGCTGGCGCACGAGTCCTTTGGGCATCTCTCAGAAGCTGACATGGTGATGGTTGGAACATCACCGCTAGCCGGCAAAATTGGCCAATATCTGGGTTCAGAGATGGTAACAATAGTTGATGAGGGTTTACCAGAGAGAGGGGGTTATAGGATATACTTTGATGACGAGGGTGTGCCATGCACCAAGGTCGAGATTCTAAAAAGAGGGAAGTTGAACTACTACCTGCACAGTAGGGAAACAGCAAAAGCCATGGGAATGAAGCCCACTGGAAATGCTAGGAGCCAGGACTACTCCTTTGAACCAATTGTAAGGATGAGGAACACTTACTTCGATGCCGGAGACTGGAAGCCAGAAGAAGCCTTAAGCGAAATTAAACGGGGAATATACGCAATAGATACTGCTGGCGGACAAGTTGAAGCCAGTGGAACCTTCGTGTTCAAGGCAGTTAAGGGATATTGGGTAGAAAAAGGCGAGCTGAAGTATCCCCTACGGGATGTAGCCCTAACTGGAAACATTCTTGATCTCCTCAAAAAGGTTGACGCGGTCTGCAATGACTTAGAAATATCCAGTACCCCGTTTGGAGGTTGTGGAAAGATGGATCAAAGGGTCTACGTTGGCACAGGAGGACCCCACATAAGGGTAAAAGAAGTCCTTTTTGGAGGTGCTCGTTAAGTATGGAGGAACTTTTAGAGGTTGGAAGTAAGGCCGTAAATTACGCTGAAAAGCTCGGAGCTGATGAAGCTGAACTTTTCCTTAGCCTTGAAAACCATACTTCGTTGAAGTTCATCGGAGGCATATTCGCCTCAAGAGGAGGAGCTGTAAAAGGGATAAAGGGGTCTTTGATCAAACTTGCAGAGCCATGGATTAAGAAAAAGGGTGTACCACTTATAACAAGCGGGATCAGAGCAGGAGTTGGAGTAAGAGCTGTAGTAAATAAGGCAATGGGCTTCTCGAGCGTCTCAAGCTTGGAGGAAAGCCAAGTTTTAGCAGCTGTGGAGGAGGCAGTAAAAATAGCCAAAATAAGACCTCCAGACCCTAACTGGGTTTCTTTGCCTGAGCCTAGAAAGCCTTCTGGTCAAGGCGTGTTTGACAAGAGGATTTTGGATTTAGAAATAGATGAAATTCTGGATTTATGTGTTAATTGTTGTGTAACTGCGGGAGACTTGGACAAAAGGGTTACGCAGACCATGGCAATGGTTTCCGCGAGATCTCTTTACATTGGCGTAGTAAACACTCAAGGTATTGAGGTTTGCGATAAAGGAACCTTTTTCACAGCGTTCATAAGCATCAAGGCTAAGTCCGGAGACGAGGAGACATCAGGCGGCGATTTCCTCTCTTCAAGAACGTTCAATATAGACTTGCGGGACATCTCGATTAGCGCTGCAGAAAGGGCACTAGAGTGCTTCAGTAGAAAAGCTTTGCGTGAAAAATACGTAGGTCCAGTCATATTTGAAAATATGAGTTGGAGTGAGCTTTTCTCAACCATTTTCACCTATGGAATCTCTGCTTTAAACGTTCAAGAGAACCGATCAGTTTACAAGGACAAGATTGGAGAGCAGGTTGCTGAGGATTACATAACCGTGATAGATGATGGGACGCTTGAAAACGGCTTTGGGACAAGCGCAGTAGATGATGAGGGTTGTCCAAGACAGAAGACTCCAATAATTGAGAGAGGTGTGCTCCGTAACTATCTGTACGACAATTATTCCGCAAAACGAGATGGAAAGGAGAGCACAGGTAATGCCAGTAGGCAGAGGCTCTTCGGAACTCCTAGTTACGCAAATCAGCCTTCAATAAAACCATCAAACCTCTTAATAATGCCTGGAAAGGGGAACTTAAACGAGCTAATAGGCGAAATAAAGGAGGGAATACTTGTAAAGGGCTCGTTAATAGGTGCTTTACATTCTAACGTATTGACAGGGGATTTCTCTGTAACCTCCAACAACACATTTAAGATAGAAAACGGGGAAGTTTCGTATCCGCTTAAGCCATGCACTGTGGCTGGAAACCTATATGAAGCACTAAACTCAGTATTGGCGTTAGGAAATGACCTAAGATCATTTGGGAACATCATTTGCCCATCAATTATCGTTAAGAGAATCGTGGTTTCAACATAGCTCCTTCTGTCATCACCAAATAACCCATTTCCACATCTATTACTACAACACTCCAAATAAGTTCTTGTCCGATAAGATCTCTATTTTTCGGGGTCAATAAGACGATATAATACAAATTGTGTTTTCGATCGTCCTAACAACCAGAGAGGGTGCTAGGGGTATGTTGAGACCAATGAAATGAGTCTTAAGTAATAATGTATTTAAGATATTGTGTGGATATTTGGCTGTAGACTTGAAAATGATTGAAGACATGTTAGAGGATTTGCCTGATAACGTTGCCATAAAATTGGCCCAGAGGATTTTAAGGGACGAGTTGGACAGAATTAGAAGGGTATTTCCCTATTACCTGATTATGATCATAATTCTTTACTTGGGGATTTTCTTCGTTCGCTCAGATATCTTGAAGGTTTTCCTAAGCCTATATCTCATCATCATAGGCTTCTTTTACTTTGTAAGATTGGACAGAGAGTTAAGGAAAGCCAACTACTGGATAGAATACGTCTTTTTCATCTCATCCGAAAAGGAGAGGGAGAGGAAGAAAAAAGTTCCCCTTAAGGCAGCCCTCAGAGAGACTGTTTCCATAACTAGAGAGCTTGAGAACCTTTGGAGGGTAAGCTCTCTGTTCTTATTCCTGTTCATGGCGCTTCTGGCCCTGTCTCAATACATGACCCTTCTCCGTTAGTAACGAGTAAACAATGTTCAATGAACATTGTACAACGAAAAACTTCATATCCTGTCTATCCCTGCAAAATGGCTTTATTCTGCTGAAGGAAATTGGGGATTCTAATGAATTGTTTATCTAGAAGGATTCTGCTCCTTCTTCTTGAATACAGCAATCCAAGGACTGCCAAAATACTTCCTTTCTTCTTTAGTTGTTCTTCTGTAGTCCTTAAACTTGCCTTCGCTGTATCTTGTAAATGTGACAAGTAGAGAGTAAGGTTTTCTTGAGTACAAGTCAAGTCTGTTTGAGAGATATGTGGTCACGGTATATCTTCGCTTCTCACCAAATTGTCCAAACCTTTGAACTAGTCATTCCCAATCCTCAGGATAAAGAACCTTAAAGACCTCAATGAAGTCTAGGACAGTAAACGAGATCTTCGGTATCCTCTTTATCGTCTCTTCTATCTTCTTCTCGTCCAAAAGAGAGCTCATGATAAAATAAGGAGCTTTTGTCTCTATTAAAAGAGACATATCAATCTTCCCAGATCTCACTCTCATGTTCCACAAGCAATATATCAGAGCTTTAGATGTCTAATTTTCTGGAAAGATCTTTTATCTAAATGTTTTTTATTTATTCTCAAAACTGCAAGCATAAGATGAACAGAAAGATCCTATTCGCCCTTGTATTATTTATCCTAATTAGCCTTCCATCCCTAAGTAGCTTATCAACTCAGTCCGATGATGGCAATGTTGTAGTAATTTCGATAGATGGAGCAAGAGCTGATTTCCTATTCAGACTGATGGAAGAAGGCATGCTACCAAACCTCCAAAACTTGGCTTCGAGGGGCTCTATGGCGGCATTTTCTGTAAGCGTCCTTCCATCCTTAACCGCAGTAGCCCACGCCTCAATCTCAACAGGAGCTTGGCCTGGGACGACTGGAATTGTCAGCAACTACTTCCATGTGGTTACTGACCCTATATACAAGGGCACAGACGGATTTGGAGCGCCCTTAAAGGCCGAAGCCATATGGATAACCGCTATTGAGAACGGAAAGAGCGTCGCAACAATAGGCTGGCCTTGTACAGATGCTGATGATCCTGAAAGGAGAGGTGACTGGACCGTATCTTGGGGCACAAGGGATGCTTATTCCTATAGCAAGGACATAAAGTCTTGGTGGTGGAAAGATGCAAACTGGGTTATGGGGGATGTTATCTCTTATAGTACACCTAAGGAAGCTTACTTCTACCTTAAAGTTGGCTGGAAGAAATATTACGTCAACATACTGGCAATTGACACTACGGACGATTTAGAGGAGAACTATGATGCGGTTTACTTCGATGACGACAAGGATCTGACAAACGGATATTATGGAGGACCTCTCAGGCTAGGAGACTGGTGCCCAATAGAGCTACCTAATCCAGAGAGGAGCGGCAGCTGGGTAAAGATAATGGTGTTTAAACCGGACCTTTCAGCTTTTAACCTGTTTCTAGGAGCTGTGTGGCACACGAATGCTTACCCAGAAGAGCTGGAAGAGTATATAAACGATGAATTCGGTTTCTTCCCGGGAGACCCAGATTACTATGCACTAGAGCACGGATACATAGACGAGATCACATATCTAGAACAGGCTGAGAGGCTGGCTGATTGGCTTGCAGATATAACCATATACTTGATAGAGGAGTATGATCCAGACCTTGTCCTTGCGTATCAGCCTCAAGTAGATGAGTGCGAGCACCAGTTCCTTCTAGTTGACCCAAGACAGCTTGGCTACACGCCGGAGAGGTCAGAGGAATACATTGGATACTTGGAGTGGGCATATGAGCTCGCTGATGAAAACGTCGGAGGGATAGTAGGGGCTGCTGGATACGACTCCACCTTCTTCGTGATCTCGGATCATGGCATGGCACCAATACACACGGTGGTCTACATCAACGAGATACTAAAGGAAGCAGGCCTTCTAGTGACTTATACAAAAGGAAGCTGGACCTACATAGACACATCAGCCACAAAGGCATATGCATTTACCTCAGGAGCTGCAGCTCACATATACATAAACCTAGAGGGAAGAGAACCCACGGGCATAGTTCCTCCAGAGGAGTACAGGGAGGTCCAACGTCAGATAGTGGAATTACTTCAATCAGTCAGGGATCCAGAGACGGGTGAGGAGGTTTTTGATATAATAACCATCAAGGAGATGACAAAAGCATTCCATCTCTACAATGAGAACACTGGAGACGTCTTTGTTACGACTAGGAAGGGTTACACCCTAAGTTATCAATATTGGGTTGGGATCCAGTTCGAACCATCAACGTATTACGGCCAACATGGATATAACCCGCTCATTCCAGAGCTTTATGCCACATTCATAGCCTGCGGACCCAGAATAAGGCACACCATTATAGCTCCAATAAGGATCATAGACATAGCACCAACGGTATGCTATGCGCTTAACATACCTCCTCCAGCCGACGCAGAAGGAAGGGTTCTGCATCAAATATTCGTTCACCATCCCTAAAATCCCCTTTCCCTTTTCTTTTTTTGAGAGAACGCAGTTTTGCGACTCTATGTTGTAACAAGCGAGTCCAGCTCAATCCTGATTAATCTCTATGAAGCAATCTCCTGATAGCCATCGATATAGCTAGAGCTAATGGTATGAATGCAACAGTTAGAATTCCCGCCTTCTCGTGAGCAAAGGCCTCAAAAACAAGCTTTCCCATTTCTATAATGTAAGAAGCTATAATTAGCACTTCGAGCTTGTGAAGGATCTCCTGCAAGTTTACTAGCCTTGCAAGCAGGTCTTTTGATCAACCTACCTCTTTAAAGGCCTTTTTATGATTGAAGCCATCCCCTTCATAGGTGTTTATTTGATTTTTTGATGTCTTTGCCCCCTGAGTCCTTTTATCTGCTCTTCTCCTTTTCGTATTTTCTCCTAAGTTCTTGGTAGGTTTCTTTGCTTATTCTTCCTTCCTTAAGGGCTTTTTCAAGTTTCATTATTTTCTCATCTATTTCGCTCGTTGAAACCTGTTTAGCTCCCTTTCTTTTCATCATAAATGCGCCTATTATAGTGAAAATGCCTATGAGGGCGCCTATACCCAAGATTTTGCCAGAGATGCCTTGAGACGGTTGAGATGCTGATGAAGTCGGTGTCGGTGATGAAGGAGTAGATATTGGAGGCGGGGAAGTTGATGGTGTAGCTGACGGGGATGGTTGTTGAGTTGGCGGTGGTGATGGGGTGCCAGCTGAAACGCCTCCGGACCTTCCCATAAACTGTGGGCATCCCCCATCCCCTCTCCAGCAGTGATAAGCTATGTTTAGCAACTTAACAAATTCTCCAGTTGCTTTGCAGTGACCCGCAGCCGAGGGATGGTTATCTGGCTGTCCATCCCAGAATGTTGGGTAGGCAAGGAAATCGTTTGGATAGCCTATTACGTGTTGAACCTGTCCATTCCAATATCTATGGTGATTTCCTGACTCTGCTCCAAGATCGTTGGTGTTAGGATCCCCTCCGTTTGAGGTTAGAACATTGTAGTAATCGAATACAAACACGTTATTGTATGGATAGTCATCAAGCCAGTGGTATACTAGCCAGATATTTATCGCCCTTAGCTTTGCCGCCATCTCCGGATCTACAGCCTGATCATGAGAGGGAGGAGTTGTTATTAGGACGAACATCTTATCCTGCCTAGTGGCAAAATAATCTAAGAGATCCCTGTAGAGGCCCTTAATGTTGCTGACTGTGTAGTAGTTTGCTCCGCTGCATTGGGGGTCATCGCAAAGGCCTTTTCCCCAAAGCGGATTTGGTTGTCCTTTGGGGAGCGGTGGATCCTCAGGGTTACCTAATATGTACTGACCGCTCGAAAAGCAGGACTTAAACATTATTATTACGTTTTCTCCCCCAGGATCTGGAATAGAGTTCTCACCTGTGGTGTAGCTGGATGTGTAGAGGGCCTGGAGGTATGTATCCCTGTGTGGGCCCAGGAACCAGTTGTACCAGTGTCCTATATCCGTGTGATATCCTATCGGGTTCCCGTCATTAACGTCCAAGTCAGGTGGGCCCCAGTCATAGTTTGTTTCGGTAACATAGTAGTTGTTCTGGTTTAGTGCCTCTCTAAGGCCTCCTATGTTCAGCCAATCCTCACCAGTTGAATGGTGGATGAAGGCCAACCTTACTGGAGCGGAGGGTGGATTTGGGTTAAGAGGCATGGCTGGACCAGGGGAGGTGGTCAATGTTGATGTTAGAGAAGAGATTGCTAATAGAATTGAGACTGAAAGGGAAAGAAGGGCCATATCCTTGGACTTTTTGATTTTCAAGAAACATACGCCTCTGAACTTCTTTGGAGAGAAATCCCTTGGATAAAACTCTAAAAAAGTTTAGGTAACAGCAATTTATTGAAATAGTAACAATTTTGGAAAAAGAAATTAGGTGCCCTACTCTCGCACAAAGATGGCATGTTCAAATTTCTAATTCTTTCTCTACAAACCTAACAATTTTGCTGAATTCAGGATCTCCTACGATGTCTTCGACCAAGAGTTCAATCTTTGTAGTTCCAATTCCAAGTTTTTCTGCCCAAGCAATTTGATTGTGCTTTTTCACATCCACATTCTTCAAGGGCTCGGCCCCTATTGTCTTTAGTACCGCGGCCCCGACAGCATCTGTCGCAACTCTATCTCCAGAAGCTATGATTACTCCTGGCTTCCTCACCTCACCTTTAGCTGGGCCACCTGAAACAAACGCAAGAGTGCCATCTAGAAGAATTAGATCTGCAGGAAGGAAAATGTTGAACTCTGCTATCAATTTCCTTGCGTTTTTACCATCTCTATGGACCCTCATTCTGTTTTTCGGGTGTATGGCTCCCATTGTAAGCTTTAGGGCCATTGAAATGCCTCCAGCTGGAGCATGGGTTTTCATACATGGAAAATACAGTATTCTCTCAGCTTCGTAGGCATCCTTTGCAACTATGACGCCCTTTTCCCAAAGCACCTCTTTCTCGCTCCTTACTAAGACCCACTCTCCCTCGTCAAAGAAGCTAACTTTGACTCCCTTCTCCTCAGCTACAGCCAAGCTCCCGTTCCTCCTCATCGTTTCCCTAGTTGGTAACCAATTTGGACCCGACATCTCCCCCTATGAATGGCTCAATTCCCACATCTCTGATTAAGTCTATGGCAAAAGAGACTGTTTCTGGGTGAGTTGAGGCAGGAAGCGGATCATGACTGTTAAAATTGGGTTTAATCATCACCTTTTCCTCTGCTCCTTCTAATGCTGGCTCCACTCCTCCTATAAGTTCAAGCGCTTTTCTATATCCTTGAATCCTGTCATTGGCCCTAATTAACGCAACGAGGCTTTTTTTACCGTCTTTATATTTGTTTTCTCTAGATTTTGCCATTTCTTCGGACAAATAATTTGCTCTAGAAACCATCATCATGAATTTAGCTAAACTTAGGCTAGTCTTCATTAACCTTCTAAGAGAACTCCATTCTTAAGATTTAAGCTCATTTATGATTGTCCTATAAAAGATAGACTCATTTTAAGCCCAGTTCTGATTCGATTTTCCTTAACTCTGACAGAATTTGTTCATCTTCTACCATACTAACTCTCCAGAAGATGTCTTGGACAGTAATACCTTTATAGAGTATTCCTGATGGGACAGCTCTTACCGTATCTGCAGAATAAATAGGGACTTCGTAGCCCAACCAATCTTTCATTTCCTCTTTAATCATCCTTACTGAAAACTTGTACACGGGATCTTTTTCGGTGCCCCCATAGGACATCAGGATATCAATTGCCGTCTCAACATCCTTTCTGCTGACTTCTGGGATTTCAGCTTCTCTAACTTTTCTCTTGAGGTATGAAAGAGAAATATACTGCTCTGACGGAAGATGAGTCATGTAGACTGCCTTAACTCTTAATCCATACTGAGATAGAGCCTTAGCTACATAAGGAGCTTGAAACACAGAGGGATATGTGTTGTGTTGTCTGAAGATCCCTCCAATCACAAAAAGCTCTGCTTTCTGGCTTTCCAGCATTTTAAGGTTAGGCAACAGATTTTCTACATGTATAAAGGATCCATCCCTTGTTTCAGTCCCATCGCTTAAGAAAACATACGCCGTATCCTTGTACTCAAGTGAAATTGATATCGGAGGCTCTGGAGGGCTATGAGGTGCCTCTCCAAGGCAGACGAACTTGAACTCTCCATCTTTCAAAACAACCTCTGAGAATTGTTCTCTAAGTCTCTCAGTGGATGGGTCGATCCATTGAACTCTTCTTCCCTTCTCTGGTGCCATATACCTTATTAGATCTTTTACATCTCTCTCCAGTCTTTGACTGTAGACGATGGATCCTGCAACTACAAGCATGAAGCATTTTCTCGATACAAGAATGTGCCTGAGCTTCCAATTAGTGGTCGAGTTAATCAGAGCTGGCAGGCATCTTGGCGAATGATCTTCATGAGGATGGCTGTATATTGCATACCATGAGCTGAGTTCTTCCATATCAAAAATGCGGGAGAAATTCGGGGGTAGCACTGTATCGTGCATGATGATGGTTGCAAAAGGATTTGGGATTAAGATCATAGCGGTGGTTGGTGGAGAAGCCCAACCGAAGCGGTCAAGGCTTTTCCCACAAGATCCAGGAATTATGACTCTAGAAACCTCTTTTGGATTTTTGATCCATTTCTCCAAGTAACCAAACAGCCTCGTTAGTTGAATCTCACTTATTCTGGCGAAGAGAAAAGGAGAATTTTCATAAATTATTGAACTCAGGGCCCTCCCCCTACCCGAGGTAACCACCAGATGTCTTAAGGCCCTATCAAGCGGAAGGAGCTTTCTAAGGATGTCGATGGCTTTCTTTTCATCCACAATAGTCCAAACCTTAAGAAGAACTTAAAAACGATGTTGAATGGATGAACTTAAGGCTTAATAGAGGCATTTTGGCTGAAGTTAAACCGAGAGGGTTCTCTTTCGTCCATATAATGCAGGATGCATGGAGAGGGACATGAAGCCACTGGCTTTGCTAACATATCTGCTTTTGGCATTGCTACTTTACATACTAGTTTTGGCAAGGGTTTTAAGGAGATTTTTTAAGATGCCCTGCCCTCATCAAGCAGCCTATTTAATAGAAAACCCTGTACGAAAGGTGTTTTTTGGACCTGAAAAGATCTTGAAGAGGGCAGGGGTACTCCCAGGAATGAAGGTTTTGGAGCTGGGTCCAGGCGGAGGGTTCCTAACAGTAGAGGCAGCTAAGATGGTTGGAGAAGAAGGTGAAGTTCATTGTATCGATATTCAGCCCGAAATGATCAAAATTTTAATGAAGAAGGTGAAAAAGATGGGATTATGCGAAAAGGTAAATGCGATAGTGGGAGATGCCGCAAATTTACCATATCTTTCGGGAAGTTTCGATCTGGTCTTTATGGTAGCAGTTTTGGGAGAGATATTTGACCAGAAAGGAGCAATTAACGAGATCAGAAGAGTATTGAGGGAAGGAGGCATCCTATCTATTACAGAGATTCTGCTCGATCCAGATTATGCGTTAGCTAGGACGGTTAGAAGACTCTGCACAGAATCAGGATTCGAACACCTCGATACCAAGGGAAATGTATTTTGTTACACAGCAAACTTCATTAAGAAGGGATTTTAGTACAATGTGTTTCTGAGATTTTGATTTTTGGGTTGCTGAGTAGAGCTGAGGAAATGATACATATCTTCGTTCAGGATTAGTAAGGTGATTTCTCATGGAGCAAAGCAGGGCTCGAGAAATTCTGAGACGCATAGAAAAAGAAGCTAAGAGAGGATACCTTCCTATAATAGGACCAGAGAGAGGAAAGATCTTGGTCGACTTAGTTCGGAAAGTTAAACCAAAGAGAGTACTTGAAATCGGCACCTTTATCGGATATTCAACTATTATGATGGGCAAAGAGCTTGATAGCGATGCAGAAATAATCACTATAGAGATCGATGAGGATGAAGCGAGAATAGCAAGAAGAAATATAGAGATGGCGGGCATTAAACCAAAGGTCCAGGTGATTGTTGGAAATGCCCTGGAAGTAATCCCTAAACTCAGTGGAGAGTTTGATTTGGTTTTTATAGATGCTGCGAAGAGGGAGTATCTTGACTATTTGAAACTCGTAGAGAAAAAACTGCATAAGGGCAGCATGGTAATAGCGGATAATGCTGGTATCTTCGCTCACTCGATGAAAGATTACCTTGGATATGTGAGGAAATTAGGAAAATACAAAAGTCGATTCATTCCTGTTGGAGATGATGGAATAGAGGTCAGTGTAAAACTTTGAAGGTCTCCCATGATCCTTAGGAGAGAGTCCTTTATCTCCAGGAAATCCTATTAAACCATTCGCCATTGTTTACCTAGAAAAACCCTTGCAAGATACCAGATCAACCATAACCCCCACAATTTATCAGGTTGAAGTTCGCATTTGGCCAATTCCTATGAATCGAGGTGTCCTTTTTATAGAATTCTATTAGTATTTCCTCAAGATTTTGTACAATCCAAGTTATCTGGGAGTTATGTTGTGCGATGGCCGACTTTATTGCATTCAAGTACAGATGAAATTGGTAGCCGTTGAAATAGTACAACGCGAAAATTGCTTGAAAAAGATTCTTATATGACTTTCTGGTCATTAGAACTAAAGGCTTGATGTTTATTGGCTAAGGATGATGTTATGGAAGGCATAACGTTATTTCTCGCAGTGCTAATCTCTATAGGGATTGGAGCCCTGTTTTACGGATGGAACAACAGATGCCCTGGGTGCAAAAGGCTTTTTGCAAAACAATTTTCGATAAAACTAGTAAATCGCAGCCTTTTGAAAGAAAACACATATGAACTACATATTTGGAAGAGAAACCTGCTAACAGACTTTAAGATCGTTCCATTCAAGAGAGTCTACTTTGTAAGAGTCTATCTAGATCATTACAGGTGTAGTAGATGTGGTTATGAGTATTCCTTAGTGTCTAAAGAGCTGACCTTTAAGGACGTAGAGCTAGACCTAGAAGGATCTGACCACTGATTTTGAAAGACTTAGCTCTAGACGGTGGAAGCCTTGTGGCTCCTATATCTAATCTCTCTAAAAAAGAGAGATTATGACGTGAACTGGGTACCTAGCATCTTCTTGATTCTCTCTTTTAGGTCATTGAGCCTTCTTCTGTGGATTTCGTCCTGAAGAGGGAAATAAAGGGGGTTCGTTTCTATCTTACTTATTATTTCCATAAGATGTTTCTCTGTCAATCCTTTACTAAGTAGAGATTTTATTTCTCCTAAAGTTGATTCTAGCGTTCTGCCCTCTATTCCTCTAACGTACTCAACCAAAAGGTTCTCTGCCCTTCTCTTTGCCCACTTCTCATCCCATGAATACATTATGACATCAGCTACCAACAGAGGAACTCAGAGATAAAAAACCTCGTCACCTCTGGATTCTTATCCTCTATAGTTCGTCATTTTCTCTTAGAATCCACATACCGCTTGATGTCATCGATAGTGTCAATATCGATTAGGACTTCCTCTTCATCTACTGGTATGTACAGGATCTCGTTCTTATGCCTCCTCACCACAGATTTAAGGCCCATTTCTTCCTCGCTTATCCCTAGAACTTCATCGAACATTGTTTTATCGAAAAGGATTGGATGTCCTGCCCTTTTACCGTAGCTCACAACCGCTATCTTAGGCCTGTTTTTCTTGTAAATGTTGATGAGATGGTTTATGACGCTCCTGGAAATGAAGGCGACATCTGCCGGGTGAATGATAGCAGCCTTACCAAGATCCTTGACGTGTTCTTTTATTTCAATTTTATCGGTGCCAGCAGCGCGCATAAGTCTACCATAAAGCCGAACTGTGAGAGACATAGAACCTAATTTTACAATGTTCTGCGACATATAAAGGGAAAATATCCTGCCCTTACACATATCATCCTTTGAAAAGCTTCTTCAAGTAGGCTAGAAGCGGCCTTCTATTCAAGAATACATGAATTGGCACTAGACCTATCATAATGAAGCCAGAATAGTCGTGAATCGATATCCATCGCCGTTTTGTGAGGTCTACCATGATAACTCCTCCAGAGCCTTTACCAGAAGGAGCAAAGTACAAAATGACTCCCGATATCGCTACTAGCACACCTAAAAATAGTAAGGAAAGGGTGACGGATATTCTCAGCCATATGGTGCTCCTTGACATTTCGTTTCAGACGTTCTAAAGGTACTTGGTTATTAGCGTTATGGACAAATTGTTAAAGTAATGAGTTATCTTATGAGAGACCAGATATCTCGGCAGATTTCACTTGTTTGAAAAGCTTTATCTTTTTACGAAAAAAGTCCTTCAGCAGGTGATCCTGTTGATAGCTCTGAAAGGTGGGAAGATCTTAACTATAACAAAGGGAGTCATTGAAGGTGGTACAATCCTGATAGAAAATGGAAAGATAAAGGCCGTGGGCAAGGACATCCCAATCCCCTCTGGCACCGAAGTAATAGATGTTACAGGAAAAGTAGTCATGCCAGGGATCGTCGATCCCCATACTCATGCCGGTATAAGTATGGAGGAGGTTGGTTGGGAAGGAAGAGACCATAACGAAATTACAGACCCAGTAACTCCCCATTTAAGGGCATTAGATGCAATAAAACCTGAGGATCATGGTTTTCAAGAGGCAAGGGAGTATGGCATAACAACGACTTGCGTCGTACCTGGAAGCGCAAACCCGATTGGTGGCCTAGGTGCGATTGTGAAGTGTTATGGGAACACTGTTGAAGAAATGCTTGTCAAAGAACCTTTCTGCCTGAAAATGGCATTTGGGGAGAACCCGAAGAATGTCTACGGCCAGGGGATGAAAAAGGCTCCTTACACGAGGATGGCTGTTGCGGGCCTAATAAGGGAATGGCTTACAAAAGCTCAAAACTATATGAAAAAGAAGGAGGCAGCAAAAAAGAAGCCCGAGGAGTGGGAAAAGTTCGAAAAGGACATAAAGCTAGAAGTTCTTGAGAAACTGCTTAAGAAGGAGCTGGTTGCTTATGCACATGCCCACACATCCTACGATATCATGACGGCAATTAGGCTCTCAGAAGAGTTCGGATACGACATGATACTTCAGCACTCAACAGAAGCCCATCTTGTTGCAAAAGAACTGGCAAAGAGAGGAATAAGGGCTGTATGCGGTCCTCTCTTAACTGCAAGGTATAAGGTGGAGCTTAGGCATAGAACCCCTCAGACCCCCGCCATCTTGTATAAAGCAGGTGTAAAAGTCGCCTTTACTGTAGATCATCCTGTCCTGCCGCCTAAGGTCCTTCCAATAAGTGCTGCCGTAGCTGTAAGGGAGGGTATGCCTGAGGAAGAAGCTCTAAAGGCTTTGACTATAAATCCTGCAGAATTCCTTGGATTGGATCATAGGATTGGCAGCATAGAGGAGGGTAAGGATGCAGATCTCATCGTTATGACAGGGCATCCCTTAGACATAATGAGAAGCAGGGTTGAGATGACTTTCATAAACGGAAAGATAGTGTATGAAGCTAAGAGCTAGGATACTTTCCCCTCTCCTCTTCTTTTTCGGCCACATATCTGCTAAGCATTTACTCGATATCTATCAGGTATTTGTCTTCCTCAATGATCTTTTTTCCATCAATCAAAACGGTTGCTCTTTTTATTATACAATCTATGTGAGTTTTTGAGACCCAATCAGCTCTAGTTTCTTTTGGATAGGGGTTTCCAAAAGCCAAATGAACTCTTGCCTTTTCATCTTGAAGTAGAATTCCTACTAGAGGCATTTCTATTAGTTCTAGGTTTGTAGGCAGGGCTATCTCTCCTGCTCTATTGCTGTTTTCGTCCGTCTGGAGGTAATCCTTGAGATCTGCTTTTAGCTCATCTAATTCGCACTCTATGCTTTTTATGTTAGCCCTCGAGTCTACTATGTCGATGTGAACAGGAGTATCCTTTTCAGCCTCCGGTTTCGTCAAGATCCCGTATTTTTTGGAGAACCAGTCTCCTAGCTCGTCTGTCACGAGATGACCTTCTGCCCTAAACGGTGCTGTAAATATCTCCCCTTCGGGCAAGTTCCCCCACTGTCCTTTTTCGTGGTATATCCCATCTGAAGGCTTCCACCTCCACTCAGGATTTAACTCAATTACAAGGTCGGTTCCGGCTGGATTTGTTATCCTAAGCTCTTTTACATCTTTTAGGATTTTTTCTAACCTATTTGTAAAGGCTGAGATTCTCCTGTAATCAGAGCACATTCCCTGCTCCATGAGAAGCCTGGTAACCCCTGGCATGTGTGCATGTCTTGCATACTTTGTTGCGAGTAACCTGAATGATCTTCTCATTGGAAGTTCACCCTTTTTGCTTTCTGCAGCCCAGAAGGTCACATTAGCCCAGGGTACTGCCTTTTCGATTTCTTCAGGAAGCGCCGTCATAGGTCTCTCACCGTAGTGCTCTAGAACAAACAGCCTAACGTGCTGAGTTATTCCTAATGCAGCCCTTCTTATAGCATTGCCAACTTCGTACTGAAGCTTGTCCGTTACAATTAGGACATGTTCTCCTGGTTTAACGCCCATGCAAACTTCTACAGCGTTTCTTGCTCCTTCATCTAAAGTACCCATCTTCCTCACCACCTAGCAGCTTCTGAGAGAATAAATTAAGCATTGCCGCTGATCAGTTCTGTTTATCTCTTTCCTTTGTTAGGATGCTTGGGTGGTAGCTTGGCCAGCAAGCCCAAGATTCTAATCGAGAACGGTATTATTATGGATGGAACGGGTAATCCGTGGTTTAGAGGCGATGTCGCAATAGAGAACGGGAGAATTTTAGCTATAGGAAGAGTGAAGGACTTCCAAGCAGACATAAGGATAGATGCGACGAACTTAGTGGTTTGTCCAGGATTCATCGACATCCACGGGCACAGCGACCTAGCCGTAATTGTAGATCCAAGGGCCGAGAGCAAGGTGATGCAAGGGGTTACAACCGAGCTTGGGGGGAACTGCGGTCATTCTCCCGCCCCACTAGAGGGGTATGCTCTAGAAGAGGAAGAAAGATCTGCGGAGAGGTATGGGATAAAGATAGACTGGAGGAGCTTTGGCGAATACCTCGATAGGATAGAGAGACAGGGTTGCTCAATTAACTTCGCATGTCTTCTCGGTCATGGAACCGTTAGGTGGTGCGTCGTAGGTCCAGATGACAGGGATCCAACCGAGGAAGAGATGGAGAGGATGAAGGAACTCGTCGACAAATCAATGAAGGAAGGGGCATTTGGACTATCAACAGGGCTCATGTATGCACCAGGATGCTATGCAAGCACCGAAGAAATCATAGAACTTGCTAAGGTTGTGGCTAAACACGGAGGGATTTATGCCTCTCATATAAGGAGGAGAGGCGAGGGAATAAGGCGCTGGGGACTCATAACTCCCAGAATAGACACGCTCGTAGAAGCAGTAAGAGAAACCATAGAAGTGGGAGAGAGAGCGGGTTTACCCGCTCAAATAAGCCATCACAAAGCAATGGGCAGGGTAAATTGGGGCAAGGTCAAGAAAACACTTGCTATGGTTGAAGATGCCAGATTGAGAGGGGTAGATGTTACGTGCGATCAGTACCCATATACTGCTGCAAGTAGCAGCCTAGCCTCGATATTTCCAGCATGGGCAAGGGCAGGAGGAACGAAGAAGCTCATTGAGAGGTTGAGAGATCCAGAAATAAGGGCAAAAATAAGGGAAGAGACCATTGAGAACATGGAGGGAATAGGAGCCGAATACGGATGGGGCGATGCATACATCTCTTACCTTAAATCCGAAAAGAACTCACATTTGATCGGTAAGAGCCTTAAAGAAGCTGCAGAATTGCTTGAAAAGGATCCATTTGATGCCGCAGCTGATCTTTTAGCAGAAGAAGAGGGATCGGTTGGAATAGTCTACTTCGCAATGTGCGAAGAGGATGTAATAACAGTCATGAAGAACAGGAACGTCATGGTGGGATCCGATGGTTATGCCCTCTCACCGAAAGGAATCCTTGGAAGGGGAAGACCTCATCCAAGGAGCTATGGGACCTATCCGAGGGTATTAGGAGTTTACGTTAGGGAAAAGAGGGTTATTCCTTGGGAAGAGGCCATAAGAAAGATGACATCCATGCCAGCTCAGAAGCTAGGGCTTTTCGACAGAGGCCTTATAAGACCCGGAATGTGGGCCGACATCGTCGTATTTAATCCAAGGACGATTAAAGACAGAGCTTCTTTCGATGAGCCGCATCGATTTCCTGTAGGAATCGAGTACGTTTTAGTGAACGGGGAGATTGTGGTTGATAGAGGAAGTCACACCGGCCTAACTCCTGGAACTGTTCTAAGGCATGGATCTTGAATTCAGACCTCAATGCTTCTCCTCAGCATGACAACGTCCTTACCCAAGTAACCCTCCCTAACGAAGCCGTGGATCGTAAATCCCAGGTTTAGATAAAATGATATGAAAAACCTCTCATCCGCAGGCACGGAAGTCGTTAAGTACGAAGCACCCGGAACTTTCTCCTTTATAACCTTGCTGAAGTGGTCTAACAGCATCTTCTCTAATCCAGCAATAGATGCCTCCTTGCTAAGGACATGTATAAAGACTATGCTAGGTGGTAAAGAGGCTGTACCAGTAATGATGCCTGCAATTTCGTCGTCCTTCTTCGCCACCACAGACACTTTCATAGGACCCCATATCATCCTAAGGATCCCTTCTTTTCCCTTTATAGCTGGAGGAAGCGTGCCTTTAAGGGACTTAAACAGTACTTCTGCGCATCTTTCTGCATCTTCAGGTTTTAACTCCTCTAGGACATACTCTGAGTTATCCAAATTACTCACCCATTAAACTCCCTCGCTTAACTTAATTATGATTTCTACAAAGGCGCAGACCTATTAAACAGTATGTTGATCAACGGAATTTACACAATTTTGAAAAGTTATTCTTTCAAAATAATCATATGTCCTCTAGTAAGCTGAAAGGTGATCCAATTAAGCTTTTCTGGGACCAAGCAAATTGTTGGAGGAAACTAGTTCTTCTAAGGCTTCTAGATGTCCTTAGAGAGAATTTAGCTCAGAAATATTTGAAGGAGATAGCACAGCTTCAAAATCCAGATGGTGGATTCTCTAAAAACAAAGGAGAGGCCTCACGTGTTACAGAAACTGCTGAAGCAATAATAAATTTCGTCAAATCTGGCGAAGAATCAAGTTCACAAAGAATACAGA
>Ga0180300_10000295_pt1 | contig 21318 bp, 41 predicted proteins | sample GuaBasSediGuay15_FD_121798 | JGI IMG/M metagenome (GOLD analysis project Ga0180300, IMG submission 121798) | Subseafloor sediment microbial communities from Guaymas Basin, Gulf of California, Mexico - Guay15, Core 4569-2, 21-24 cm | ecosystem: Environmental > Aquatic > Marine > Hydrothermal...
CCTTTAGCCAGAACTATGTCAACTGGCTTCTGGATCTGTACAAGGTGGACAAGAAGGCCTTCACCCGGGCCATAGCCTCCTTGCTCTTCTTGGGGGGCACGGGCAGTATTCCTTTCTGGAGGACTATCCAGAAGGAGCTGGCTTCCCATGGGATATATCTGCCTGATAGCAACTTCCTTATCTACGGTTCCCATGCTCTTTTGCACTTGGATGTTCCTATGGATATCTCTGAGAGCCTCAACCCGTTTCCCATCCTCTACCCACCTGAATGGCTCCTTGGTCCTACTCTTGGCCCAGCTCTTTCCATTATTTCGGCCCCAAGTATGGAGGCAAGGGCAGAAAGGGCCAAGGACATCGCAGTCAGCTTCTTCCCACCTGTGAGGGCCTTTACCAAGGGGGTGCTCTACCCAACTCCCAAGACCCTTGCCGGCAGGCCCCTTGGAGAGCGGTCTGTGCTTGAGCAACTCCAGCTTTCCCCCTCCCTTGAGGCCAGACGGTGGAAGTACATGGACATGTTGACCCACCTCTATTACACTCTCAGGACTACCAAGAACGCCAAGAGAAAGGCAAAGATCAGGAAAACCATCAGGGAGCTTATCCAGAGGGCAAGAAAGGAAGGTATTAAGCTCACCCGCAAAGATATATCCACAGTAAAGGGGAGGGCAACCCAGAGGATACACTACGAGCAACTGCCGCTGAGGGAGAGGGCATACAGGTAAGAGAAAATTTTTGTATTGACATTTTTGCCTGAATGTGGTATATAGGGAGGCACGAGGAGGGGCGATGGAGGAGGAATTACTGGAAAAAACGAACAAAGAATTTAAAAAGGTGGAGGCTACCTTACGGGAGAGACTCCGACGTTTAAGAGATGAGCTGTATGCCCACCGTAGCAACTTTATTGGCAACTCATTCTGTGCCGCACTTCTACTTGAACTTTCATTGGAAGTGGGAAGTCTAGCCGACGTCCACTTAAGGCCAAGTAGGGAGGAAAGGATAAGGGGAATTGAGCGCCTGTTGTCTGCTCTCCATTTCTTGTGGAGGGTTTCCTTTTGGCATAGGGATAAAGCTTATCAGGATTTTTATAAGATGTTGGACAAGGTGCGTAGAGAGCTACAGGAAGTCTTGCAAGATTACCTCAAGGGCTTGGAAAAGGGGAAGTCAAATGGCATGTAAGTTCAGGCGGGAGGAAGAGTTGAAAAAAGAAATAGAGGAAAAGTTAAGGGAGGTAGAGGATTTGAAACCCATCCTCAAGTGCCCTGTCTTACCGAGCACTATCCGTGTTGTTCTATGGCGCATTGTAGGAGCTCTTGCTTACATATGCTTCACCTATTTTGTGTGGAGGTTTGGATCATAGGAGGGCCAAATGGCATGTAGGGGACTCGTGGGGGAATCCACTAAGGTGGCACTTGTTGGATCACGGAATATAAATGACATGGATTTTGTAGAGCGCCAGTTCTTTTGGGTATTGCGCAAAGAAGAGGTTGATGTAGATGACGTTGTGATCGTCAGTGGAGGGGCAACTGGGGTTGATACCTTAGCCCAAAGGATAGCAAGGAAGTACGGTTTGACTATTGTCATTCACTATCCGCAATGGTGGCGTTTCGGGAAAGCCGCCGGTCCTATGCGTAATGCAAAGATAGTTAAGGATGCTGACGTCGTTTTGGCTATAAGAACGGCGGTAAGTAAAGGCACTGACGATCTTATCAGGAAGGCTCATATTGCAGGGAAGAAAGTGTATGAGGTACTTTATGAGCTGAAGGAATAGGAGGCTCGTGGAGGGGCAAGATGGCATGTAAGCTGAGGAGGAAGGCGGCGGGCAAACCGTGTATCCATTATATCAAACCCGGCCTATGTGCCCTCCCGCAGTTCTTTAGGTGCATTGAATACGTTGAGAAATTTGAACCCCAGCTGTCCTATTCCTCCCTTATGTCTTTCCTCCGTTGCAGGCGCAAGTGGTACATCGAGGAGATCCTCGGTCTTGAGCCCATAGAGGAGATGATCCCCCTGCCCTTGAAGCGGGGACGGGACATGCACTCTCTTTTGGCGGCAATGTGCGATAAGGATCAGGAGAAGGTGGCTCCTTTTATACTCAACCACAGGGATGAGCAAGAGGCTGTGGAGCTGGCGAAGATAACGGCACTTGGAAATGCCATGGAAGAGCTGGGACTGGTGGAGCCTTTGAGGGGAAAAACCGAGTGGGAGTTTACCCTTATGGAGGAAAAGTTGCCGAGGCTCCATGGGTTCATAGACGTGGTAGGTGGAGACTGGTTCGCCGAGTTCAAGTACACAGGGAGGCCTCAGGAGTACCTCCATCCCACCTTTGCCAAGTCCCAGTTGGCCATCTATTTCCTTGCTCTGCCTGATGCTGACAAGGCTCTCATGAGGCCGATCCGGGTGCCACAGATGAGGCCGGGGGTGAATGAGGATCTGAATAAGTACACGGACAGGCTCAAGGAGGATATCCTGAGGCGTCCTGCCTTTTACTTCCCCAACTACGATAGCAAAAGGAAGATCTGGGGAAGCACCGTGTACCGGACGGAGATTGAATTCGAGGAGGTCAAGGAGAGGCTCAGGTGGGCTGTGAGGGAGATCAAGAGGATGGTGAAGGAGGGAAGTTATTTCCGGAACGAGACTGCCTGCTTCTTCCCTGACCAGTGTCCATATCTTCAGCTTTGTGAGACTGGGCTTGCTTCTCCTTTGCTTTACAGGAGGAAAGGGGATAAGCAGGTGGGGAATGGGGAGACAAAGCCAGAGGAGGTGGCATGGTAGAGAAGGCCATAAAGGTGGCAGAGGTAGTGGCTGTGGTAAATTATGAACCCGGTCTTAATACCCATTTGGTTGATCTACAGGTAAGGTGGAATGGTGGGAAGGTGCAGAGGAGTTACCGGGTACATGGAACCATGTGGGAGGAGGCGTTAAGTGTGGCTTTTAAGATAGTGAGGGATGAGATAAGGAGGCAAATAAAAGGAGGGATAGCATGAAGCCCAAGTTAAAGGTCAAGAATGAGGCAAAAGACTGGGCAGAGGCACTGGGAGTTGACAAAAAGAGAGCAAAGGAGAAGATTACTGCTGTTTGCAGTAGCTTCGGCCCTTCCACATCTGAAATCTTGGCTAAGCTATGGGAGGAGGCTGAGACCCCTGGGGAGGCAATGGTTATGGCCTTTTTACTTGGATTAACGGAGGGGCTGATAAGGATAAAGGAATCAGCGGATCTGATTGTGAAACGATTTGAGGAGGGCTAAAAATGAAGATATGGAAACCAGGTGAAAAGCAAAGGTCCAACACCCCCCTTGTGCTGATCTATGGGGAGACCAACGTTGGCAAATCCACAAGCTCCCTTGCCTCTTTGCCTGAACCCATCTTGGACATCGTCACCGAGCCCCGTGATCCTGAGATCGCTCTGAGAGCCATAGGGCGGAAGGTGGATGTGACCTTTGTGATGATTGAGGATGTGGAAGAAGTATCGGATTTCCTTGGGGAAAAGAGTCTGGAATTGAAGCAGGGCAAATTTCCTTACAAGTCCATTCTCCTTGACAGCGGTTCTTATTTGCTCAACGTAGCCATGATGATGAAGGCAGAGGCTCAAACGGCAGAGGCAGGGGTGTTCAAGTCAAGGCAGAAGGTAGGGGGAGTTGTAGTGGAGAAGTTCGAAAGGCCCTTTATTGACGAGACCAGACTGGACCAAAGCGCCTGGGGAGCCATAGGGCGGCACATGATGAGGATCACGGCCCTGCTTGGAGAGTTCGCCCGCAATGGGGTTGTGGCTGTGATGACAGCACTTCTGGACAAAGAGCCCAAGTGGGACAAGACTGGGAGGCTTAAGGCTGCACCTGCTTTTGCTGGGAAGTACTATGCTGTTAACTGCCCCTCTTACTTTGACCTCATTGGGCTTGTGACTACCAGGACGGATGAGAAGGGCGAAGTGGTCTATCCCCCGCTTGTATCCTTTGGGTCTCCCAATGATGACTTCGTTGCCAAGTGGACTGGGCCGAGAGTCAATCCTGTGGGGGTGTTGGACTTTAAGAAGATATTGGCTGTGTTCAGGAAAGGGGAGGGAAAGGAGGGGTAAAATGTATAAGACTTGGCGGTTCAAAAACTCTATCTTAGGAATTGCTTGTGTAAACCAAATTGCTTTTGGTAGTGGGGTAAGGTGGTGTCTCCATGAAGCCCGTCCCCTTTGTAGCATTTGTGCTTGGCTGAACATAGGTCCTTTGCATATATGGTTTGGATGGGACATACATGGGAGGAGGAGGTAAGATGTACAAGCTTTGGAGATTAGGAAATTTGGCACTGGGAATTGCCACGGTGAAGCAGTTTGCCCTTGGTGGAGGAGTAAAGTGGATTATCCGTCCCTACGGTGCTCACTATCGCCACATTTATGTTTGGCTTGACATAGGCCCCCTGCACATGTGGCTTGTATGGGAAAAGAATAAGCTTTAAGAACCAAACTAATAAAAGGAGGTGTAGGCATGAGGATCACGCCGACGAAAGACAAGGTAGGAGGGTTTGAGCTTCCTCCGGAGGGAGTATGGGAAGCAGCGGTACAGGTGGTAGAGGAAACGTTCAGGAGTGAGGAGGAGCGGGCGGAGTTTGATGCCCTGAGCGATGCGGAGAAGAAGAAGGCACCTGTTAACAGGATCAGGGTGCAGTTTGGCCTTCTGGAGGGGGAAGGGGAGGGATTGCCAGTCTCTCACTTCTTCAGCCTGAGGGGCAAAAAGGGAATGGCGGATCTGCTGAAGCTTCTCTATGTCACAGGAGTGCACAAGGCAATTGAGAAGAAGTATGGACTGCCTCCCATAGAAGAGGGATGGGAAGACAATGTGATTAGGTCGAGGAAGATGTTGAATGAGCTTTCCACCTCCTTGGTGGGAGCCACCTGCAAGGTGGAGATAGAGCACATAGAGCGGAACGATCGGGTTTTTGCCAACATAGTGGACTTTTTGGAGGGTGGTTCCGCAGGGCCCAAGGTGGAGAGTGGGGAAGAAGAGGACGAAGGGTGGTAATCAAGCCGGAGATAAGGAGGGAGATGCCTACTTTAGGGCTTCTCCCTCCCCCCGATGAGGGGTTCTGGATCGTGGTAGATACAAGAGAGCAGGCTCCCTATTTTAAGGATTACTCCCAGGTGGTAGTAAGGAAACTGGATGTGGGAGATTACAGCCTCAAGGGATTTGAGAAGGAAATAGCAATAGAGCGGAAAGGGGTGAATGATTTCCTGACATGCGTTGGTAAGGAAAGGGAACGGTTCCAGAGGGAGCTGGAGAGAATGGAAGGGTATAGATTGAAGGCTCTGGTAATAGAGGGCACAGAGGAAGACATCTATACCTCTGGATTCTCTCAGCTCCCGGCGGCCACCATCCGCTGGTCTCTTATGTCTTTTATGATCCGCTATGGGCTTCATGTTATACTTGCACCAAGGAGGCAGGCGGAAAGGTGGGTTTTTGATATGCTTTATTATTACTATACCAGGAAGAGGAAAGGAACTCTGTGATGGAAGAGGATAAGGTAACAAGGAAGGGACCGTCTATGCCTGATGAGCTAAGGAGAAGCAAATTCCTGATCATAAGGCTCAGGGAGTGGGAAAAACGCAGGCTCTTTGAGCTTGCGAGGAGAAGTAGGAAAACCGTCAGTGACTTTATCCGGGAAATGATCTTTGGGAAGGAGGAATAGGAAATGGTAAGGAAGATTAAACCCACAGAGGGAAAGATTGGAATCATAGACTTTGAGGAGGTCCAGAGGCACATAGAGGAGATGGCAAAGAGCGATAAGCCTCCTGTGATAGTTTCCTCTTCCGATCCAAAAGGACACTCCATCCTCATCCGGTTTTCAGCCCCCAAGTGGTGGGCGGGGGTAGCAGAGAGGGTAATGACCCTGTATCCTCAGTGCAGATCCATCACTGATGCCTACAGGGCCTGCTTTTACGCCGGACTGGTGTGGCTGATAAAGGAAGCAGAAAGATACGATGTGGAAGTTGACGACTACACCAGAGAGCTTTACCTCTACAACCGGATAATTGAACTGGAACTCAACCGGAGACAGATGGCAGATGTGGTGAGAGACACGGTCTCCAAACTGTCCAGCGCAGCCGAGGAAAGACTCATTACAATGGAAGAAATGGCCACTGTAAGAGACAACCTCGTGGACAAGCTCGCCAAAGCCCTTGAGATTTCCAAAGAGGAAGCTCATTTACTGACTGCCCCACCGCAAAGAGGCAGACCAGCAAAGAAGCAAAAGGCAGAATAGTAAGAGGGCATATTAGCAAATGGCAAAGGAGACAGGGAAGCATATTAGCAAATGGCAAAAACCCATTGCTCAATGACCAAAGGACAAAAAAGCAAGAGGAAAACTTAATGCTAAATAGCCAAATAGCAAAAAGGCAAGATATAAGGCAATGGCAAGATAGCCAAATAGCCAAAAAGCGCAATAGCAAATGTCAAAAATCAGACCCAATGCATGATATATATATTATAGTATTAAGGCTTAATACTGGTATTATATATATCATGCAATCGGGTATATTTTTGACATTTGCTTTTTTGCTATTTTGCTATGTTGCTTTAGGAGGTATTGAATGAGGATAGTAAAGGTTGTGGTAAATGGGCAGGTGGAGTTAGCTGAGGGGGTGTATTGGGGGCCAAGGGATACGGTAACGGTGCATTTTCCTTCTTCTGCGGAGCCTTATTGGGAGATTTGTATTCAGCGTTCTGATGGGAGAAAGGAGGTAATAGCGGCAGATGGAAGGATTACGGTTATGTGGGAAGAGGATGGAGGGGGAAGTTCTTTGGAGTAGGAATGGAGGAAAAGAGGAAAAGAGTAAAATGCCCCGTATGTGGAAAGTGGGTTAAGGATTATGAAAGGGGGTGGCATCATTGTTATGTTAGGTGGATTAGGCAGGTGGAGAAGAAGCTGAAGAGTTTGGAGGAGGCTTTTCTGGAGGGAGGGAAGTATGGAAGGGAGGTTTAGTGAGAAGAAGACTATATCTGAGATTCTTGAGGACTTGGGGATTGATGAGGATAAGCTGGTGGATAAGTGTGAGAGGCTTAGACAGGAGAGTGCCAAATGGACTGATATAGCATTGGGATTACAGGAGATGGAAGAGCTGAGGGGAAAGGAAGAGTGGGTTAAGATACTTGTTGCCTTGATCTTTGGGTTTTCTCTGGGTTGGCAGAGGGGGTTCCAAGAGGCCATCGCAGAAAGTCTCTTGAACAGGGTAGTGGAGGTGGTCCAGTGAATGTTCCTTTTTCCAAGTTCCAAGAGCTATATCCACAGCAGAAGGAGGCCCTGGAGTTCATAGCCCGCTCTGAGGCTCCTGTTATAGGGATATCGGCTCCTACAGGATCAGGAAAGTCGCTCCTCGGCATGATGGCCTCCGAAGTGCTTAGAACTCACAAGCAGGTGTACCTTTGCTCTTCTCGTCACCTCCAAGATCAGTTACACCGAGATTTTCCCGAGGCGGTGGTGCTCAAAGGGAGGAGGAATTATCCATGCCTTCGGTTCAGTGCTTTTGATCTCACGGCTGAAGAGTGTGTGAAGGAAGGGTGTGAGCATGTGGATCGGTGTCCCTATGAGGAGGCTAAAAGGAGGGCCAAGGCGGCAAGGTGGAAGGTGATGAATTTTGCCTACTGGTTGCTTGAGGCTAACTATGTGGGGGCGTTTTCCAACCAAGACTTGGTAATCATAGACGAAGCGGATCTGCTGGAGGGGGCACTTACTGACTTTGTTTCCCTCAGCATTTCCCGTAGGAAGATGGCCAAGTTGGGGCTTAAGATGCCCAAGTTTAAGACCAAGTGGGAAGCCTTCTTGGACTGGGCAAGGGGAGCTAAGGGGGTGGTGGAGGAAAAGGCAAGGGCCCTGAAGGTGGAAGGGCAGGAAGACCCGGAGGTGATGAAGGAATATGTGAGCTACAGGAGGCTTGTACAGAAGCTGGATTTGCTCATCAAGTGCCTTTCTCCTTCCTGGCTTATGGAGGATACAGGGTACAGGATCACCTTCAAGCCCTTGTGGTTGGATAGGGAATTGGTGGACAGGTTTCTTCTCAGGCATTCTCAGAGGTTCCTCCTTATGTCTGCTACTCTTCCTCCCAAGCCTATCTTGTGTTCCCTTCTGGGCCTCAGGCAAGGGGAAGTGGATTACCTGGAGCTCCCCTCTTCCTTTGACATTTCCAATAGGCAGGTAGTCTATAGGCCTGTGGCAAACTTGAATAAGGAAAATCTGGATGGGCAGTTGGGAAAGCTTATAGGAACAATTAAGGACATATTGAACAGGCATGAAGATCAGAGGGTGCTTATTCACTCTGTATCCTATTCCCTTGGGACCAAGCTGTACGAAAGCCTCTCTTCCCTCTCCCGCCCTGTATTCTTCCACAGGACTTCAGAGGGCAAGCGACAGGCCATGGAGAGGTACATGAGCCATCCCGATGCTGTGATCATAAGCCCATCTCTGGAAAGGGGTGCAGACCTTAAGGATGACCTGTGCCGTGCGATCGTGTGGGTTAAGTGTCCTTTCCCGAGCTTGGGGGACAAGTTCACCTCCCTCCGGTTTTATTCCTCCCGCTTTGGGCGCCTGTGGTACAAGTACCAGGCGGCCTACACCCTTGTGCAGGGAGCAGGGAGGGGGGTGAGGCATAAGGAAGACTGGGCAACTACCTACATCCTTGATGGGCAGTTTGAGAGGCTGCTGAGGGATAGGGTTGGGCTATTTCCCAGGTGGTTCAGGGAGGCTGTGGTATGGGAATAAGGATGAAGAGAAGGAAAACTATCCTTACAAGAGGGATGAAATGGATAGTGAAGCCTATTTCCTTTGGGGAATAGCAGTGGGCATTGGGCTGTGCATCGTGAGTTTTTCCATTGTTTATTGCCTTATGGACAGGCTGGAGGAGTGGTGGTACAGACACAGACGAGGGAGGAAGCCATGAAGGTGCCAGAGTGGATTAGAATAGAAAGGGGGAAGCAAGAGGAGATAGATGGGATAAAGCTGAAGTGCTTGAGGTGCCAGGCAGAAGCGGGGATCTACACGGATGTGAAAAGGCTGAGGGAGGAGTTCGTCAGGGACTTCGTGGAGCATCATAGGAATTGCAAGAGGTGTGAAGGTGGGGTTTGTGAATTGTAGAAGGAAAGGGGGGGGATAAGGATGCTTCCTCACTTTGAGCAACTGCTTGGAGGAGTAGTATGGCTTTCAGTTACTTCTACTCCTCAAGGAACTAAAGTGAAATGTCGGCTAAAGGGAGAGGCTGTGGTGAGGTAGGCCAAGGGCAGGGATCTTGATGAGGCGGCGGGGAGGATTCTGAGGGGAGAAGTGGAGAAAAAAAATAAATAAGAGAAAGAGGTAGGCTACCGGATGAAAGGAGGGAGAGATGAAAACTATTCAAACAGAAGGAAAAGAAGCAGGTGCATCCATTCCCCCAAAAATCAAAATAGGCGGGCACTGGTTTAAAGTAGAATTCCAAGATAGGCTCACCAAGGCTTATGACAAAGCGGGATCAGCCAATTCTTTCTCAAATCTGATTATCCTCAATGCAGAGCTAAGTTCTTCCAAAAGGTGGAGCTGTCTTTTGCATGAGATAATACATGAGCTGAACTGGCAATTGGATTTGGGACTGGAGGAAAATCAAATTGCTGGGATAGCGGAGGGATTGTTTCAGGTGCTGACGGATAATGGATTGTGGAAGTGGCAGAAAGAAAAGAAATAAAAGGAGGATAAAATGGAGATCCCGGAAGGCCGCCATTGCCTCAACTGTAAGCACTGTAAGGTTAGAATTCCCATAAGCTGGTCTTCACCTTTGGGCCGTCTCATGTGGGAGAATGCCTACATCTATTGCTCCAAGTGGTATTGGCCGGACAGGAAAAAGATCAGGTTTGTGGTCAAGATGAATGGCAAGCCTTTGCCCTGGGAAAAGAGGTTACAGATGGTGGACACTTTCCACTTGGGGCAGGACTGTGTGGATTTTGAGGAGGCATAGGAGAAATGTTGAGAGGATACTTCCGCTGTCCTTCTAAAGTAACACTTGAGGAAATAAAGCTTAGTGTTCCACCTGAGATTATTGACTCTATTGCCAAGGGAAACAATGTTCAGAGAATACCAGAGAGTATGAAACGGGTAGAAGTAGCTGAACTGCCGAAGAAGACCCTTCCACCCGTGAATGCTGAAGGCGTGGACGCCTATGTTCAGCCTAAGCGGAGAGTGCTGGAGGTTAGGAAGTGGCGTTGCACCGTTTGTGTGTCTGATAGCCTCGGTATGTATGGTTATGCGGTTTCTGCCTTAGCAATGAAGTGCCGTCAGGAGTTTGTTCGTTATCGCCGTATCTTCTTGGGGAAGGTAGAGCTGAGGAAAAGGGTAGATCGTCTGCTTACATGGTCCCTGCGTAGTAGATTGCGCTACTGGTGGCTGCGCCTTAGGAGACGCCCTATTGACTTCAGGACTTTCCCGGGGCGGAATGGGGTTGTGTTTATCTTGCTGGTCAAAGCAGCGGTGGAATAAGCAAAGGGGGGGAGGCGATATGGATATCTACCAAATGCCAGATGGTAAATAGGCTGCTATTTTCTGTGGCTTTATAGGTGACGGATTTTCTTCCCCGGGGAAGCTATTGAGTGGATTCTACAGAAGGTAGAGGAGCTATTGGTAGGGCTTACATTTTCGGTGGAAGGAGCCGTAGATACAGATGAGAAAGGAGGGTTAGGATGAAGAAAGGTATTTTTGTTGTGTTTTTGGTTGTCGTTTTTCTTTCCCCTACTGTTTCTTATACTTGGGAAAGTGGCTTCTGCCTCCTAATGGCACAGGTGGGAGTACGGGCTATGAAGGTGGGTTATGAAGGAGGGAGTTATACTACTTGCTACAATTTGCTTTCTGATATGATGGAGAAGAACCAGAAAGATCCCATTTTCCCTAAGGGCTATGAGTATTTTCTTCCTCACCTTCTGGATTATGTGGTCACCTGTTGCGTAAAAGGAGTGGAATTAGCCCGCGCGGAGAAGCCATTTTGTGAAGATGAGTTCTTGCGGATTCTGTATTACAATTGCCTTGGACAGGAATAAAATCGGTTGCCTTCAATCCCATTAGTTTTCCTCTCTCCCCTCCTTCTCTTAGGAGAAGGCCCCTGCCTCCCGGTAAGTGGAAGCAGGGGCCCAATCCCCCCTTAGTCCTCCTGTCTTTCCTTCGCCTTCTGCAGGGTGGTATCGCTGATGTCGTTCATCAGCCTTTTAGTGGCCTCGATCACCCGATGGCGGATGACCTCAGCCGGGTGGCGGACATCGCAGAAGCCTTCCTCCCGCCGTGTCCAGAAATGGCCGTTGATAGCGACGGTTACTGAGATTTTTACGTTCTCCATCTTTCCTCCCTCCTTTCTGGTTTTATTCTTCTGGCTTAGCCTTTTCCATAAGCTCAACCACGTTACAGGCCCGGTTGATTGCCTGGTGGATCTCCTCTAGGCAGAAACCGGCCTCCCTCAGGTCTTCCTCTGTGAGCATTTTTCCTCCCTCCTTTCCGTCTTTATTCCTCCAGTTTCCTTCCATCCTCTGCAAAATATGAGTGAGACAGGTAGCACAAAGAGTGACATTCATCTCCACGACCCCTCTATCTTGGTCCTCCCAGCACTCAAGAAGAGCAACCCTCGTTCTCCTCCCGCACAAAGTGCAGATTCCCCCTTCGATGATGACTTCCATCTCTTTCCCCTCCTTTTTCCTCAAACTCCTCAATTATCCCCGCCAAGCAGGCCCTGCAGTTCCAGCAGATGGCACTCATCGGGGTGAAGATCTGGAAGGCCTCCTGGGCGGGCACCTGTTCACCGAGCCAGAAGCAGTCCACCTTCATCGTCTCACCTCCTTCGGCACCACCAGAAGCCCCTCCCGTGCCAGAAGGCGGGTCGGGACCCTGAGCACCAGCCTCCTGTCCTCCCTCGGCCCCAGCCTCCTGATCCACACCGGGAGGCACTCATAGAATGGCCACCAGATAGAGTTTACTTCCTGTTCAATTGGCGGGTAGTACACCCTGACGGTGGGATCTGAGAAGGCCAGCTCCCAGGCCTGGCGGGGCTGGTTAAACCTGAGTATCGCCCTTATCTTCATTTTCCCCTCCCTCCTCTTGCTTCTGTGTGTGCAGGGTAATTCTTATCCCGTCCTTTTGCCAAGTATAGAAGGTTGCTCCATCCGTTCTGAAGGTGCGCACCAGCACAAATCCCGCTTTTTCTATGTCTCTCCTGGCCTCTTGGCTCAAAAAACCCTGCAATACGACCTCATTTTCCCAGATGTTTGAAACGTAGAAGTCAAGGTTAAGGTCTCCAAGTACTTTTTCAGTCTCCCGGACTTTTTCCTTAAGCTCTCTAATCCTCATCTTCTTCCCTCCTTTCCCCTTCGTCTGCTATCCACACCAGTTCACCCCCGCAATCGGGGCACCTGAACCACTCCCCCGACCAGCGCTGTCCGCACTGGGTACAACGCTGGTGGAGGTCCTCCGGATCTGCCCACCTATCCAGAAACCGGAGGTATTCATCATAAGTTCTAAACACGTTATCACCTCCTCTCTTTTGCTTTATTAAAGGCCCTAAGAGCTTTTAGAGTTGTCATGGCAGCGAGTTCCACGTATTGCAGTTGCTCTTTCCAGTTTTGTGGAAGATAAGGAAGGTATGCTCCCCACACGTGGAAGGTGAAGTTTTCCTCAAAGTAAGGGTTGGAAGTGCGGAAGATGTCAAAGCGGAAAGCCGGAGGAGAGAGGCTTATGAAATAGATCCATTCAAGGTCAGCTTGGAAGCTGGGGAAAATGGTATCCGCCGCTTCTTCTGGAAGCCGTCCCGGTGTGTAGGCCTCAAAGTCCAGTTTGGCGAGCCCAGCTATTTGCTCCTCATTCTTTCCTTCCTTTAGCAACTGCACCAGCTCCATCCCCAAGCCTGTGGGATACCCGTCACAGTGGCGGTAATAAAGCCTCCAAGACCCATTTCCTTTTCCCATTGCTACTACTGCCCTTGTACTCATCTTTACCCCTCCTTTCTGTTAGTTTCCTTAAGCTGTATTTTGTTTTGTATATACATCCCTTTTCTATTTTTCTCAACCCTCATTTCTCCTGTTTATTCTTTCTCCCGACCGATGTCGGGCAGTTAGCAGGCGAAAACCTCCCAAATTCTAAGTTTTTCTTCCTTTCTTTCCTTTTCCCCTACCCCCTCCTTACCTCATTTACCCCTTTCGTGCCCCTTAACCTCTCATTTTTGCATTGTTTATACCCTTGTGGTAAAAGGAATAACAAGGAGGTGAGGAAATGGCAAAGCAACTGAAGGAGGTTAAGGAGGCCCTGGCGAAGGGGGCGAAGTACGCAGGCAATAAAATCAGGCAGAAGGCCCGGAAGGAGGCGCTTAAGATCATGTGGGCCCAGGTGGAAGGCCGGGAGTGGGCGCAGGTCTGGGAGTGGGTGCCCTACGTGTGTAAGTTGCTGTGGGCGACGGGGCATGAGGTGCCGGATATTCTGCGGGTGCTGGAGCAGGACATAGAGAGGCGGCGGCTTAAGGTGGCGCGGGTGTATTCGGAGTTTCAGGCTGGGCGGCTGCTGACGGAGGAGGAGGTGCAGAGGCTGTGGCTGTGGTATCGGCAGGCGGTTTATTTATGGGATTATGAGAGGCTTAGGGGGAGGCGGCTGACGGCGGCGAGGGAGTGTTTGGTGGCCTATCGGGAGTTGCAGAGTTGGATGGCGCAGAAGCACTTTAGAGAGGCCCGGGAGGAGGTGGATCAGAGGATAGTGGAGGTGGTGGAGGGGATCATGTGGAGGTTGCTTGAGGAGGCGCAGGATTCTTCAATGGTGAAGTTTTACCTGCGGGCCCGGGATAAGCGCTATAGTGCTCGGGTGGAGCTTGAGGGGGAGGTGGAGCACCGGGTGACTTTTGAGAACCTGCTTGAGCGGCTGGAGAAGGGTGAAATGGTGCTCGATGCTGAGGTGGTGGAGGAGGGGCGGGAGTTGCCAGGTGGGGAGGAAGAAGTGGTGGAAATTGGTAAGGAAATGACCAAAGCGAAAGGAGGAGAAAAATGACAAGGAGAAGTAGAAGGCAGGGGAATATGGACCTTTACCTTAGGGCCTTTCCCAAGTGCCAGCTTTGCGGGGACTTTGCGGCAGAAGTGCATCACATTATCCCTTTAGGCAAAGGCGGAGAGGATAGCTTTAAGAACTATATTTCTCTCTGTCACCATTGCCACCGCCGCAAGGGACTTCATAGTAAGTGGGATGAGCACCAAATAGAACTTTTGACGAAGAAGTTTTATAGTGAGTTGGAGGTCTTAGGAGAAACATCAGACGAGTATAATGATGAGGATTTCGCAAATCTACTAAGGCAACACTTAGCTGAGGAGAAGGCCGAGAAACAAAAGATTTAACTTTTCCCCGCCGCCAGCCCGCTTGAATGCTCAGTTTTCCCCCTCCCGTTCCAGATGTATATACAAAAGGTTGGGGTTTGCTTGACAGGAGGGGAGGGAAGGGGGTAAATTAGGGGTAGGAAAAGCCCAAGGGAGGTGTTAGGTGTGGGATCAAGGAGGAAAAGGGGGCGTTCGGGAGACCGGGTTGTGGGAAGGTCCCGGGGAAGGTGGGGAGTTGTGGGAGGGATTGTTGGCTTCGGGCGCAAGAGGGGGTCGGTTGTGGGGATTCCTGCGTGGGTTCCCCCTGCTTTCCGTGATCCGATGATGCTTTTGCCTTCTGATATAAGGAGGACGAGGAAGCCGAAGTTAAGGAAAACATAAATGGTAGAAAAAATAATTAGTTTTGGAGCCGGGGTTAATTCAACAGCAATGGTTCTTTTGCTTTATGAGCAGGGAAAGCGATTCCCAATTATATTTGCTGATACAGGTTGTGAATGGCCTGAGACTTATGAGTTTTTAGCTTTGTTTAACGACTATCTTCTTAAGACGTGGGGAACTCAGGTTTGTAGGGTACAGAGTGAAAGGGGTAATATGTATCAGTGGTACTGGGAAAGGCGCCAGATTCCTTTTATAAAAGCAAGGGTTTGCACAGGGATGTGGAAACTTGAACCTATTGCAAAAGCTTTCCCGGGGGTAAAAGTGCATTTGGTGGGCATCAGTATTGATGAGGTACACCGGGTCCGTCCCCGTGGCAGATATGCCCAACTGGAATATCCGCTAGTAGAGATTGGTATGACAAGGCAGGACTGCAAGGCGGTCATTAAGCGCCATGGGCTACCGGTACCAATCAGATCGGGTTGTTTTATCTGTCCTTTTCAGTCACTCAGAGACTTTACAAAACTGGCTGAGCTTCATCCAGACCTTTTTAATAAAGTCGTTGCTTTAGAAGAGCGATCAGGGAGGTGGTTGAAGTATGAAAAACCTCTCAGAAAACTGGTGAATACACAGCAGCTAAGTTTGCAGATGGAGGTGAATTAAACTTAAGGAGGTGTTTCCGGATGGCACGTGCCAGGCGCAAGAGGATAAGCCCCTTCAAGTTCACCGCCACCGAGCGCTACTACGCCAAGGGCCGGGGCCGCAAGAAGCTTCCCCGATCTGCTTTCCTCCTCCCTTCCAAGCGCAAATTCCCTTACAAGACCGCTTCAGGTGCTGTTTCCTGCCGGATGCTCAAGGCGGCTATCACGAGGGCGGCCCAGCATGGCTATGCGGCTGTGAGGGCGAAGGCCAAGAGGCTTTACCAGCGCTACTGTGCCCGGAAGGCGGCTTAGGAGGTGGCCCCGGCAGGTCACCAGGCAAGGCTGGTGGCAGTCCCGCGCCGGGAGGGATGGGCTCCTGCCGGGGCTCTCAGAAAGCGTGAAGCGGAGGCACTATGAGGATTCCCGATTTCAGGCGCTTCGAGGTTTACGCTCAGTTCCTGAAGGTCAGGCACAAGACCGAGAGGCGGCTTATTTCTTTCCATCCTGACAACTGGTACCCGGCTCAGAGGGCCTTGCACCAGACCATCGAGGCCATAAGGGGCAGGGGACAGCCGGTGTGGATTCTGCTTCTGAAAGCCCGACAGGAGGGATGCTCGACCTTTACCACCGCCCGGATCTTCCACGCCACAGCCACCCAGCGGAACACCAATAGCCTGATCTTAGCCGACAAGAAGGATCGGGCAGAGTATATCTTCGAGATGTGCAAGACCTTCTACGATCACCTACCTGATGTGCTCAAGCCGACTCGCAAGTATAGCAACAAGAAGGAGCTGGTTTTTGACACCCGGGATGGCCATGGCCTGAAGTCGGGCATCTACATTGCCACAGCCCTTGACCAGTTCACGGGCCAGGGGATGACGCTCCATAACGTTCACGTGTCCGAGGCCTCCTCATTCCCTTACCTCGGCCTTGTGTTCACCACTCTCCTGCCTGCTATTCCTCCCACCTCCGACACGATGGTGATAGTGGAGACCACCGCAAAGGGGGCCGGCACCGAGTTTCACGAGGAGTGGCAGAAGGCAAAAGCAGGCCAGAGCGTTTTCGTCCCCGTATTCTTCCCCTGGTTCATCCATCCGGAGTACCGCAAGAAGCCACCAGAAGAAGAGCTGAGGCGGGGAAAGCTGATCCTGACCGAAGAAGAAAGGCGCTTGGTCAGGCAATTTCACCTTGATGATGAACAAATCTACTGGCGCAGGTACATGATCGAGCAGGTCTACCGGGGAGACGAGGAGAGCTTCGCCCAGGAATTCCCCGCCACAGACGAAGAGGCCTTCATCGTCGCCGGCAACTGCTACTTCGACAAAGCCCGCCTCAAGGAAGCACTTGTCAACTGCCGTGATCCTGTGAAGCAACTGGAGGTGGATGCAGCTCTTCGGGGACCCTACGATCTCGTCTACCGCCTCAGAGAGCATGACCGGGGCCGGCTCTGGGTATGGCATGAGCCTCAGAAAGGGCACAGGTACCGCTTGGGAGTAGATGTAGCAGAGGGCAAAGGGCAGGACTACTCGGCAATAGAAGTCTTTGACGAAACCACTATGGAGCAGGCGGCTGAGTGGATGGATAACACCGTTGACCCTATCTCATTCGCCCGCACCATAGTTGCCATTGCCAAGTGGTACAACGAAGCTGTGGTCGCCATTGAGATCAACGGCCCTGGGCTTGCCACTCAGAACGAGGCTAAGCGGTTCTATTACAACTTCTACTTCCACCAGTACATAGACCGCTTCACCAACCGCCGGACGGACAAGCTCGGATGGCTCACGACTCCCACTTTCAAGCGCTATCTCCTGAGCTACATGGAACACGTAATTGACCACGGAGTCTGGAAGTTTAATTCCTCCCGGCTTGTGGGGCAGTTGATGACTTTTGTGCACTCGGGAGATCTGGCAGAAGCGGCGCCAGGTACCCATGACGACCTCTGTATGGCGGCAATGATTGCTCTCTACACTGCCTATCAGGACGGCACCATCTTTTGGGACAAACAGGACACAGGAGGTGAGAGAATAATAGACCAGAAGCGGGACATCCTTGACCTTTCTCCTCCGCCGGATTATGATAGTTGGTGGGAGGAAAAGGAACAGGAAGAGCACTGGTTAGCTTTGTGAAAGGAGGGTAAAGATGGCAGTAAAAGGAGCAATTCTTAACGTTAGGCCTGAGGACAGGGATCTGGTGAGGGAAGTGGCAGAGAAGAGAGGCACCAGCATGGCCTCGGTGATAGAGGAGATCTTTGAGGTGTACCGCTCCCACCTTGCCGTTTCCCAAGATTCCACATCCCAAAGCGCTTTGGACAAGGACTACATCAGGCGAGACGACCTTGAAGCCCAAGCCCGCAATATTGTCCAAAGCATGTTCCAGCCCATAGATGCCGATTACTTCTTTGAGCTCTGCGATTTGCAGTACAAGATCCCAGCTCATTTCCTCCTTGCCGGCATCTTGAGGATCGCAAGGGAGCAGGGGCAGTGGACTGCCTTTATCCTTGACCCGGCCTGGCAGTCTGGAGGGGTATGGCAAAGGGAAGTGGTGTGTAAGTACTGCGGCAAGAAATTCACTCCCAAGCGGATAGGCCAGATTTATTGCTCCAACGAGTGCGCTGCTAAAGATAGTCAATCCGCTGCCCAAAAGGAGGTCGCAAATGGATAACGCATTGACCATCCTGCTTCCCTTTCTCACCATCATTGCCATTTTGCTCTTAGGCCAGATCTTTTTGCTATTTGCTATCTTGCGCAAGCTGGACCATTCCGAGGGTTTCCCGTTTCCCTTACCCCGCTTTTCCTCTCCTCCGCCACCTGAGGAGCAAATCATAGCCCCAAGCGAGGAGGAACGGGATCTTTTGGAATGGCAGAGGGAAAAGAAAGCCAAAGAGGAGGTGTCTTAATTGGATCTCAACCAGTATTTGGATAAGATTTACCAGGAAGCTAAGTTCGCAAAAGAGGAAGTGGCCAAGAACTATGACCGCTGGCTCAACCATTACAGAGGGCAATTCTGGCCCTCCAAGCGCCCGGACTGGCGGGTTTCAGCGGTTATCAACCACTTGGCAGAGCTGATCCAGCGGGAAGTAGCTTACCTCACCGACAGCCGCCCTGTGATCCGTGTGGTAGCGAGGAACGACCATCTCCAGCCTGTCGCCGAGGTGCTTGAGGACATCATCGCCGCCCTCTGGGAAGAGCGCAACTGGCAGCAGAAGCAGCAGGAACTCCTCATCTTAGCTGCCATCTTCGGAGCTGCCTTTGCCCGCTGTGTTTGGAACCCCCAGTTAGATGACGGCAGGGGCGATATTGACATCGTGGTAGGCGATCCCCGGGTTTACCTTGTTGATCCTTTCTGTCTCCGGGCCAACCAGCTGGATGAAGCTGAGTACATTATCCACGAGTATGTTGTTCCCAAGAGCGTCCTTGACGAGCAGTATCCCCACTTGGCTTCCAAGATAAAGCCTACTTATGGGGCAGAAGAGGAAGAGAAAGGCTTCAAGCACTTCCTCCGCAAACTCCTCTTTGGCACAGAGAAGGAGCAAAGGGCCATTCTCCCCCGTTGCCTTGTGCAGGAGTTTTGGATCAAGGACAGGAGCCGGGTGGAGCTTGAAGATGGCCAATCAGTGCGCAAGTATCCAGGAGGCAGGCACATTGTCCGTGTTGGTCACCTCATTCTCAAGGACGAGCCCAACCCCTACATAGACGAGCGCTTCCCAATTGACATGTTTGACTGGAGCTTCAATCCCAATAGTGCTTGGGGAATTTCCGAGGTTGAGTATCTCCATAGCCTCCAAGAGATGTACAATAAGCTGATGGCTATCATAGTGGAGCATGCCATTCTCACCTGCAATGCCGTCTGGATTGGCGAGGAAGATGCTCTAAGCCCTACTGCATGGACTCGCCTGACCAACAAACCAGGAGCTATCGTGAGAGTGCGCCCGGGTAAGACCTTGCGCCGGGAGCCTCCTCCACCTCTTCCCGCCTACATCCAGAATGCAGTCAAGTACCTTGAAACTCAGATGCAGGTGTTAAGCGGAATGACGGATGTAATGCATGGAGAGAGAGGAGCACTGACCTCAGGGGTGGCCATTGAGTCGCTCCAGATCGCCGCTCAGGCTATCATCCGCCTCCGTGCCCGTTCCTTTGAACAATTCCTTGCCCGCATAGGCCAGAAGCTGATATCAAGGATCTTTCAGTTCTACACCACGGACAGGGTTATCAAGATCCTCGGGCCAGATGGAAACATCAGGGAATACGAGTGGGTGAGAAGGCAAATCATGGACCCCATCCTCAAGTACTACGAAGGCGACTACCGCCAGAAACTTCATTCCGCCTTCCGGGATCTCCAGTTCAAGGTGGTCGAAGGCTCCTCTCTCGCCATGAACAAGATCCAGAAGGTCATGATGGCCATTACCTTCTACCGCATGGGTGTAATAGATGAAGAGGCATTGCTGGAGATAGCCGAGTGGCCCCACAGGAAAGAGATTTTGGAGAGGAAAGCCCAGATGATGCAGCAGCAACAGGGCAGGCCCACCAAGGTGGTAAAAGTCCCAGAGCCCTCAAGGCGAATGGAAGCTGAGATGAGGGCAAAAGGAATGTCAGGAGAGGTGTTGAAGCCATGAGAAGGAAGAGATGTCCAGGTGGCAAGATCAGGTCTAAGGGCATGGGTAGAGGCCTTGGTATCGGTAGGGGCAGAGGCCCCATAGGAATTCCTATTGGCAAGAAGAGGAAGGCTGCTAAAAGAGCAAAATGAATCCTAAGCTACTGACCCCCAGAGATGTTGAGAAAATGATAGAGGAGGTGCGTGCCATTACCTCCCGTTATGGAGGGTGGCTTAAGCTTGAGAAGATTTACGAGAGACCTAATAGGCTTGAAAAGGTAGAACTGCATCTCCTCTTCAAACTGCCATATGGGGACAGACTAGAGGCTTGACACTTGACATTGTGCTGAAGATGCTTTAATCTCTTAGTAAGGCACAGGTAAGACATAACGCCGTGAAGGGGAAAGTTGCCTGTAGAGGGTAGCTTTCCCCTTTTTGTTGCCATGGCTTTGAGTGCAGCGGAAAGAGCAAGGAGGCGCAGGTTGGCCAAGAGAGTCCTGCTTCCTGCCGCCATTCGTGCTGCAGGGCGAAAGGGGTTCTATGCCACAGCTATTGCTCTTGCCCGGCATACTGACAGGATTTCCGATCCCCGCCGCCTTGCAGGATGGCTCAAGGCGCAGGCCCGGAAGCGGGGATGGCTCAGGCCTGAGCACATGCGCCGCTCAAGAAGTAAAAAAGTCAGACGCCTCAGGAGACAGTACCTCCGGGCAATGAGGCGTCTAGGAGTGAGGTGATAAAAATGTCTAACGGTTGGGGTGCTTTCTTAGGTGGTCTCCTTGGTGGCCTTGGGGCTTATGGAGTGGCGAGGCTCCTGAGGAAGTGGGATCAAACCCAAAGGCAGAGATCCCGTACCCGCAGGCTTCCTCCCATTCCCCAGTGGCGGCCGCCAGAGTTGAGGTATTTGGGTAAGAAGTCCACGAGCTGGAGCAGGCGATGGCTAAGCGGAAGGTAAACCGCAGGGCCTTGAGGCAGATGAAGCAGAAGCGGGCCAGAGCCAATACCCAAAAGCGGCTTGAGGCACGCCTCGCCAAGAGGCGTCAGAAATCCAAAGTAAGGAGGTGAGAAGGGATGGCCACCAGAAGGCAGATAGCCGCTGCGAAGCGCAATATCAAGAAGGCTATCGCTGCTCGGAGGAAGCTTGGGCGCAATCCCAAGGGCAGGGGCTAATGGGTAGTCCCCAGAACACAAAAGGAGGTGTGTGATGGCAAAAGCGAGGAAAGCTAAGAAGGGCCGCAAGAAGGTCCGCAGGGTGCGCAGGCGTAAGGCCGTAACCCGCATCATATGACCAGGGTGAGGGGGAGCGAAAGTGTTCCCCCTCGTGATCTTTGAAAACAACATGCCCGTTCTGTCCGGTTCCTGCATTCGAGCCGGTTCGGGGACAAGGCACAGGCC
>Ga0180300_10000296_pt1 | contig 21293 bp, 18 predicted proteins | sample GuaBasSediGuay15_FD_121798 | JGI IMG/M metagenome (GOLD analysis project Ga0180300, IMG submission 121798) | Subseafloor sediment microbial communities from Guaymas Basin, Gulf of California, Mexico - Guay15, Core 4569-2, 21-24 cm | ecosystem: Environmental > Aquatic > Marine > Hydrothermal...
GGTATTAATGTCCTAATCCACCACCTGGGGCATCCGCTGAATTTCAGGATCAGTGAAAACATCACTTTCATCTCTGCTTTTAGTGGAAAATTCCGACACCACTGCTCCCTCATCTCCTGCCTGAAACCAGTGCAATGTATTTGGGGGTAAGGTATATTGCTCGCCGGGATTTAACACGATCTCATGCCATACAGTGTACCATTGCTCTCTGCCCTCTGGTGGTTTGGCTTTAGGATTAGGAGTAGGTTCACCAGGAACGTAAAGATAAACCTGACCCCAGCGGCAGCGAAAAGTTTCTTCCTTACCTGGATCACGAATTCCTTTTTCGACTATTGGGGGATGACGATGTTCCGCACAGGTCTGGCGGGGAAAAAGTACTAACTCCTTGGCACAAACTCTGTCAGTATTCACGTAGGTAAGAATTTCCAGCCCCGTGCGCTCCAGTTCGCCTAGCCCAAAATCAACCACCTCAATACGCATCTCCTCCTCAGGCGTTATTACAATGCCTGCTTTGCGAAAATACTCTAACGTGCGCTTTCGTGCTTTTTCGTATTGTTCTCGTGTAATCATGGTAAGAACTCCTGCAGTTTTTTGGCATAAATTATTATCTCCTATAAAATCTTAACTTACTTCCAAGGTAAGAACCTGACAGAATCTATCCATACTTGATCCATTTTATCAACTCTGGTAGATTGGGACGTTTGCCGTACATCAAAATTCCCACCCGATAGATTTTCCCCACTAGCCAGATCATTGCAGCAATCGAGAGAATCAAAAGGACAATGGAAGCTAAGATTTCATAAAAAGGTGGCATTTGCACAGAAATCCGCATGAACATGACGATGGGTGAAAAAACGGGAATCAAAGACAGAACTATCGACAAAGTACTATCCGGATTACCGATAACATACACCATCATCAAAACAGGAATGACCAAAAACATAATCAAGGGCATTTGCAAACTTTGAGCTTCTTGTTCTGAGTTTACCATTGCACCCAGTCCAGCATACCAAGTAGAAAAGAAAAAATAACCCAGTACAAAGAAAACTACAAAATAGATCAAAACTGAAACAGGAATGGAAGGTAGTTTGATTTCTGCTGCTGGTACCGAAAAAATGGAAGTCACTAAACTACCAGCATAAAAGCTCAAGAAAGCAAGTATTGATACCCAGATGAAAATTTGCGTCAAGCCCACTGCTCCCACGCCCAGGATTTTTCCTGCCATTAAATGAGAAGGTTTTACAGACGATACTACCAACTCCACCACTCGAGAGTTCTTCTCTTCAATTACACTGCGCATAACCATCACGCCGTAAAGCAGCAACGCTATGTAAAGTATCATCGCCAAAACATAGGTAATACCAAAAGTGAATCCAGTATCTTCCTCTTCCTTCCCGGCCCTCACCTTGAAGGTCTTCAAATTAACCGTGCGTACCATCTGACTAATCTGAATCGGATCAAGACCGGTTCGTTCCAGGCGAATTCGAGTGATAACCGAGGAGATAGCACGTTCAATGGTTCTATTCTGCTCAAAATTGCTAACATTCTTGGCATAGAATTCAGCATAATTTTTCTGAAACACATCGGTAGGAATCAGAATGTAACCATCAATTTCCTTTTTGTCTACCTTCTTCGCTAATTCGATTTTTGCTATCGATAAGTTTCCTGGTGTTACTTCCCACAGCGAGAGCTGATAAAGGCGTGCCCCGGAGGTAGTAGTATCGTCCAATGCTGAAATTAACAATGGATACACCTGCTGCGAAAGATCAAGAACTACAAGTTGACACGGTTTCTCCGATTTGAACAGTGCCAGAAACACTGGTACTGCAATAATAAACACCATAAACAACGGTAGTGCTATTGTCCCAATAATGAATCCCTTGGTTTTTACCCGGGTCATATACTCCCGCTTTAACACCGGGAACATCTTGTTCATAACTTCCTCATCATTTAGTGAGTGACATATTCCCTCTCGATCTTTGGAGAGTCCTCACTTCAGATCGTTAATAACTAAAAAACTTTAACCACTTTCTGAAATTGATTAATGAGGGTTAAAAAACCGCTAAAGCGGTTTCTTAACAATATCGGCATCTGGAGACGCCTCTTACATCTGCTCTTAATTCGCCTGGAGAAATGACCAGGCTGAGGATTGAACCTCGTATTTTATTTACCTGACACCACATCAATAAAAATCTCATTCAAAGAAGGTTCTACTACTTCGAATCGATGTATTTTTGCTGTATCCAAAGCACGAGACAATAGTGCTTGAGGATCGGCACCTTGGCACAAATGAATCTCCACGTATTGACCATAGTCGTCATGGCTATCCACTAAAGTAGAATCATCGAGAAAATCTGCTTTGCCTTCGTATTCCATTACCACATGATTGTGTCCATAGCGCCTTTTCACTTCCTGTAAAGCACCATCCAACACCCTTTGACCCTTATTAATCAGACAAATGGAATCACACATCTTCTCCACCTGTTCCATCAGGTGAGTAGAAAAGATGATGGTCTTTCCCTGTTTTTTCTGTTCCAATATGATATCTTTAATCAGGTTAGTATTAACTGGGTCCAACCCAGCGAATGGCTCATCCAAAATAATAAGTTGAGGATCGTGGAAAATGGTTAAGAGGAATTGCAGTTTCTGCTGCATGCCTCGTGAAAGTTCCTCTGCTTTTTTATCCTGCCATTTAGCCAGGTCGAGACGTTCAAGCCAACAATCAATTTGTTTCTCAATTTGGGTCTTTGGCACTGCTTTCAATTCAGCAAAGAAAAAAAGAATGTCTCTTACTTTCATCTTGCGATAGAGGCCACGTTCTTCCGGCAGGTAACCAATCTGGTCACGAATTCCCACTGAGTTGTTCTGGCCAAATATTCTAATTTGCCCACTATCTGGCAGAATGATTCCCATAATCATGCGGATGGTAGTAGTTTTACCCGCACCATTTGGTCCCAACAAACCAAATATTGTACCTTGAGGTACCGTTAAACTAAGATCTTTGACTGCATAGAAATTGGCAAAACTTTTACTGATTTTTTCGATGGTAAGAGCTTGCATAGATTTAACCTTTCTTAATTGCATAAGTTTTTCGAACCTGAGTTTAAATCATTTTTTAAATAATCTTGGGTCAATATCAGTATTGATTTTAAACTCGGTTACCACCGATTTCACGTATTTCTGCCTAGCAGCACGGTCACAATGCGAAAAGGAATTTTGATACCAGAAACTTTTAAGTAATCAGAAAATACCTCTTCTACTTCCACCGGACCCATCATGGTTGTCTCTCGATAAGCTTGTTTTATTGGTAGATGAGTTTTTGCATCCAGAAACATCGGAAATGAGAATGGCATTGGTTCTAATTCCTTCCACCTCTTCTTCCCCTAAATATTACGCTTTTAAATTCTTGCTGTCGCTGGCTCGAAATAGGCTAATAACATTGCGGAACAGGTCAGCTTTCATTTCTTTCTTTTGGGATTCAGTTAAATTTTGAGTCTCTTGTAGACCTGCAGAATCCCCTACTATAACCTGTACCATTTCCTCAAAGGGCAAAGAAAGAACCTGCCGGATTTATCTGGGAAAACAACGGTCTCAGTACCAGGAACGAGCATTTCATCCTGGGGAGTAGTAATGTGTTATTAGTTTTTACCCCCACATTCTGAATAGCTTTAAACGTCTTCAACCCTCCAGAAACCTCGACGGTTTGCATCAAAAGCTCTCTGCCTCTTCGCAAGGATTCAGGGCTAGCTTCAGGCGCAGTTTCGGTTTTCGGCTCTGGAATGGTGATATCGAGTTCGTTTACTGGCCCGAGTACTGACAACGGTTCATCGAAATCTTCTTTATTTCCTACCACCAGAATCTGCAACTTGTCTGGATGCAAGTGTTTTTTTGCCACCCGTAATATGTCGGCTTTGGTAACCTTTTCTATGCCCTTTTTGATACGATCGATGAAATTGAGCGGATAACCGTAATAAGCATAAGTCATCATGCGGCTAACGATTTTGGACTTGGAATCGAAGTTGAATACAAAACTATTGAGATAAGTGTCTTTTGCTCTAACCAGTTCCTCATCGGTTACTTCTTCCTCTGTAATACGTTTAACTTCCCTCAACATTAGGCGAATAGTGTACACCGTGGTTTGGGACTTAGTTTGAGCACCACAACTGAAAACTCCTGGGTGATCGTACTCAGCGCCAAAGTAGCCCCAGGTAGCGTAGGTCAGACCCCTATGAGTACGAATGAGTTTGAACATGCGGTCGTAGGAGAGAATCTGATTCATAATAATCAAAGCAGGATAATCAGGATCATCTTTCCGACCTCCGATGTGGCCCATGAGGATATGGGACTGGTTAACATCTGACTTCTGGATGAAGTTGATCGAGTAGTTGTACTGGTAATCCACCTTTGGTTTGGGTGGAAAATCGATCTTTGCCTTTGGCCATTTGGCAAAGACTCGTTCAATCTTTTTCTTTATGTTTTTGGCCTTGAAATCTCCCCAAGCAGCAAGAATAATGTTATTGGGATGAAAATATTTTTTGTGGAATGCGACTAAATCGGCGCGGGTGATAGCATCGATGGTGACGTATTCTGGATAACGAGCATAGGGATGCGTTTTCCCATAGATGAGACAATTAAACTCACGATTAGCAATCTCCATGATCTCATCGTTGCGACGGGCGATAGAAGTACGCTGTTGTAACTTGGCCAGATCAATTTTATCCTGAGGAAAAGCCGGATTCATTAGGATATCGGCCAGGATCTCTAGCCCCTTATCAATATCCTCCTTTAGTACCGAGAAATAGGCGTAACCGGAATTCCGACCAATACCTGTTTCCACTGTTGCTGCTATGTTCTCCAACTCTTCGTCCAACTGGTCTCCCGGTCGAGTTGGGGTGCCGCCGGTACGCATCACAGTACCGGTAATGGAAGCAAGTCCAACTTTGTCGGCTGGTTCATAAATAGAGCCCACACCAATCAGTGCCTTCAGATCGATGGTGGGATATTGGTGATCTTCTACCAAAAATAGCTTCATGCCATTTTTCAAGGTCACTCTTTCAACCTTGGGCATTTTTATTTCATTCAGTTTGGGAAAAACAAATACATCCTTGGGACCTTTTTGAGCAATGGTTTCGTTGGTCAACAAAAAGGTCAACAGGATTAATACCCAAATAAAGCTAACGAACCCTTTGAGCTTTCCCATGGTTTTGTCCCTTTCTTTTTAGGTTGAAATAATATCACGTTGCCCCTCCTGTTATCGTAAGTGTCAATTAGTTCATCACACATCCTATCAAGAATTTATTAGCTAAATTAATCACCCTTAACAGTCACAATCTGCCCGATAGTACGATTCTTCCTCACCAGATACTGTTTGGCCACTCTTTGAATATCAGCAGCAGTAACCTTGTCTACATCCTTGAACATTTGGAATAACAGATGCCAATCTCCCATAAGCACCTCGTTGGAAGCCAGATTTTGTGCCATCCTGGCGTTGGATTTCATCCCTTCCAACCAATCTTTTTTGAAGTTTCGCTTGAATTTGTTCAATTCTTCTGGAGAAATCGGTTTAGTTTTTAATTTCTCGATTTCCTCATCGATAAGCACCAAGCAGTCCTCGGCTGTATGACCTTTTGATGGTACAGCAAAAATCACGAAAAGATTGGGAAATTTGTAGCCGGGAAATCCGTTGAAGGCGTAAACCGCGGTAGCAACTTTGGTTTCCTTGACCAATCTTTTGTACAACCACGAAGTCCGCCCACTTCCCAATACATTAGCTATGGCATCAAACACGAGGTCTTCCGGATGAGGATAAATAGCAGGACGATGATAGCCAATATATAATAATGGCTGTGCTTTAGCCTCTACTTCGACACGACGTTCCCCCGGCTGTGGAGGCTCTACTGTGCGTATTGGTTCTGGTTTGGGACCGCTGGGGATACGCCCAAAGTAGGTCTTGGCCATTTTGAAAATTTCATCGGCTTTGACATCTCCAACTATAGCTACTACCATATTGCTGGGGATGTAGTACTTCTTAAAATAGTTTATCACATCTTGACGAGTAATGGACTGGATGTCCGACATGTGGCCAATAACTGTATGATGATAGGGATGAGCTTTGAAGGCAGCCGCTAAAAATTCCTCGTAGAGTTTCCCCGCCGGGCGGGTGTCAAGACTTAGCCGACGTTCCTCCATCACCACATTCCGCTCCTTATAGAATTCTCGAGGAACGAAATTTAAAAAACGATCTGATTCAATAGCCATCCAAAATTCCACTTTATTAGAAGGTAAACTGCAGACATACTGGGTGGCATCATTGCTGGTAAAAGCATTTACATCTTTAGCCCCGGCCTTGCTTAACAGATCGAAAAAATCATTGTTGATTACATAGCTACTGGCCTGTTGCTGAGTTTTTTCAAACTCAGCTTGTAAACTGGCCAGCCTGGTGGAATCGGCGGCAGCCCCTTTACGCTTCTCTCGGTTCAATTCTGCGTAAATACTATCCAACCTTGCCAATACGACTGTCTCAGCCTCATAGTCAGTAGTGCCAATAGTCTTAGTGCCTTTAAAAGCCAGATGCTCCAAGAGATGGGAAATACCTGTAATACCATAGGTTTCATTGACAGAACCCACATCGGCATAAGTATGAAAAGAAACCACTGGAGCATCATGACGTTCAAGCACAATGAATTTCATGCCGTTGCTGAGAGTACACTCTTTCACCTGCTTTTCGATATTTTGGAAAGTTTGGGACCAAACTGATCCCACTACAACCAGGCTTGCAATAATAACCAAAAGCAAGCACCGTCGAATCTGTCTCACAAACATGGTTTGCCTCCTTTGCCAATGAACCATTCTGAACTGATCTTGTTGTTAAATATGCAATTCAATTACATCCCCGTCCATAAGGATGTAATCCCTATTTATGCGTTGACCATCAAATTTTTCTGCTCCCCAAACACGTGCAAATTTAAGTTTTTCAGCAAAATCTTTATGCACAGCTTTTGCGAAATCTAAAAGGTTACTCCCTTTTTTGAGGATAAATGGCCGGTCAAACTCGGCTTTGTGACCTGGTGGTTTGGAGTACACCCTTACAATGTTCAACAGCCGAAAAACCATTTCTTTGAGCATCTCAAGCCCCTCTCCTGTCTTTGCTGATATGGCCAGGAAGGGGAATGTCCTGGAGTAGAGTTCATTAACAATTTTCAGATTTTCCATTGCCTCGGGCAAATCGACTTTATTGCCTACCAGGAGCGTTCTTTTATGAGCGATGCTGAGGCTTTGCGATTCTGCAGGCGACTGAGCAATCAACTTGATTTTGCGTTGGTACAATTGTTCCCGTACATTCTCGATCTGTTCTAAAGGATCAGACGCAGACAAGTCAAATAAAAGCAGTACTGCGTCGGCATTGCGGATAAGTCCGGGCACCCAACTTTCCATGTATTCTGCACAGATTGGCGGCAGATCGACCAGTTGAATTTGCACATCCTGGTAGGTCATCATGCCTGGCTGTGGTACTCGAGTAGTAAAGGGATAATCAGCAACTTCAGGAGTAGCGTGGGTAACTGCGGTAAGTAATTGCGATTTTCCCACATTTGGCCCACCCACCAGGGTAACTTGTCCTGCCCCTTCCCTTTCCACGTAGAGTGTAAAGCCACGCTTTTGTTTCTTCTTCTTTTCTAGTTCATCCTTCAGCCGGGCGATTCTGCGTTTGATATCAGCCTGTAGCTTCTCAGTCCCTTTATGTTTAGGAATGGTAGCCAACATCTCTTTAAGAGCCGACAACTTTTCCTGAAGCGTTTGTGCCTCTCGATAGCGCTGTTCGGCCTCAAGATATTGTGGTGTAAGATTGGCAGGCATAGGTGATTAATCGGGTATTACTATCTTATGAGCAAATACCAATCATAATTCTTACTCAATGATTTCCCACCCTCTTTTTTGAGCCAATCGCCGTAGTTTTTTGGAAGGATGTACTGCTACCGGACATCCAAATAATTCCATCAACGAAACATCACTGTAACGATCCGCGAAAACGAAGGAGGAAAGATAATCTAGGGAACGATTGGCAAAATGCTGAGACAGAACTTTTACCTTGTCCTTGCCATAGGGATGCAAACCGATTACTCGTCCAGTAAAAATACCATTTTTTGTTTCTATTACCGAACCTATTACAACATCCACTGGCAACATGGTCTGCAATTCCAGTAAAATAAGCTGTAGCGTTCCAGAAAGAATCACAACACAAAATTTCTGTTGTTTTAATTGTGTCATGCGTTCTACCATCTCAGGACAAAGACGGGGTTGCAGGAAAGAAACACAAAATTGTGGTAGAATTTGTCGAAAAGCCTTCACATCTATTCCATAAAGATATCCCTTGTTGCGTCGGACGGTAGTCAGCAACCCCTGAGGTAACAGATTCAAAGCCTCTCGAGCAAAGTTTAAAAGCTGAGCTGATTTAAGAAGATGCTGGTACAACAAGTAGCGAAAAAGTTGAATTTCGGCAGAAGTATTACGCAACAAAGTTCCATCTAAATCAAAAACTGCTAACTTAAGCATGGAGAAAACCAGGAAGATGCTTGGAATCAATTTTCATTTTTGATCGCGCGCGGAAACCGCTTGGCCAGTATATATTCCCGCCCATCCCACAGTACTGGTAGTCCGCGCACCACACACATGACAACTACCACATAGACGATAATTTTGGCAACCATTTTCAAGAAAGCAAATACTGGAGCATTAAGGCCGAATAGTTCTTGCTCTATACCCTTGTGAATGGCCAATAAGGCACCAAGGTAGCAAAAAACCACCACCTTGGCTACACCATAGACAGCACGGCTGAAGCGAGAACTGGTCAACGCTCGGGTAAAAACCGATTTCATCATAGTCTTCTTACCAAAAGCAGTTTTCCCCTCAGCAAAAGCTACGCTCCGCACCGTGTCTACCAGGAAACTTCGGGTAATAACAATTACAGGAACCCAAACAGAAATCATGTTAATGGCAGCAAAGTAAATCCAATAGATATTTTCTACAATTCGATCACCAGTAATATCCAATAGGGCGCCAAGATCAGAAGCTACTTTCAGCCGTCGAGCTACATAACCATCCAGGGAATCTAAATAAATCACCAAAATAGTCAACATGAGTGCTGCAATAGCTGAATAGAACTTTAGACTAAATAACCAGATAGCCACAAAAGCAAGGATTACTCTTCCGATGGTAATAGTATTAGCAGTCATTGGCCAAAACTCAAAAAACAAAAACAGAAGTTGCAAAATTATTTTGTTAACAATGTAAGAAATAGAAAAATTAAAGTCAAGGGGAAACCAGCAACCAATCAACAGATTTAACGCCATTTGGTGTCTTGTTAACGCAAATGCTTCTAAGTTCACAAATACGGTTAAGGATTTTTAAGATAGAATCCGATATATTTGTAACAGATACCTCTCACTCAAGTACTTCCAAAAGCAGAGAGTTACAAATAAGTTATTTTAGATATCACTGTTTGATGTCATAACAGGTATGTAAAAAGTACTTGCATGTGTAACAATCCTTTATTATAATTATATTTTAAACTTCAATCTCTTTGAGTAAAGATATTTCAAAGTTGCTGTTTCCCTTAGCCTATAAATATTGCTTGGAAAAGAATATTAACCAATTCAACATAAAAAAGGAGACCGCCTGATGGAGGTAAAATTAGAAAATCTCATCGAAAAAATCAAGAAGGAAGGTGTTGAGCAAGCGCAAAAAACATCTGAAGAAATTATTAATGATGCCAAACAGAAAGCAGCTTCTATCATCGACGACGCAAAACAACAGGCGAACAAAATCATAGAAGAGGCAAAACAGAAAGCCACAAAGTTACAACGTCAGGGAGAATCGGCTTTGCAGCAAGCTTCACGCGACACCCTCCTGCTAGTAAAAGAGAGATTAATAGCTTTGTTCGACAAAGTGTTCAAAAAAGAAATCTCAAACGCCCTTTCCCCCGATTTCACTCAACAGCTTATTAAGACAATTGTCGAGCAATGGGCTCGGGATTCACAAAAGGAAATCCTTGTTAGCAAAGAAGACAAGGAGAAAATTCAGGAGCTATTGTTTTCCAGCCTGAAAGAGGAACTAAAAAATTCCATAATCATAAAAGTTAGTGATAGAATTTCTAAAGGATTCCGAATAGGCATCAAAGGAGAAGATGTCTATTATGATTTTACTGACGAAAGCATAACCGAATGTCTCAAAGAATTTGTAAGCCCATCCCTGAAAGAGATATTGAATAAGAAAAATGGATAAATACTATTATTTTGTCTCACAGCTTCCGGTGCTATTTTTTGACCAAGAATCTTACATGTCGACAGAGTATTTCTTACAGGAAGCAGAAAAATGGTTGAGTGCAAAAGACTTTAGAACCTTATCTGCTGTTGACATAAATGATTTTTCTTTAGACAAAAAGTGCCCGCAAGTGTTAAAACAATATAAACAGTTTGAATTCAATCTCCGCAATGATCTTGCCCTGTGGAGAAAAGCCCAACGGATGGGGCAGGAGTACAAGCCTGTAAACTTTCCGGTTTCTGTGATCAAGGAAGGAAACCCCTTAGAGATCGAAAAAAAATTGCTACTTCTCAGATGGAACTTAATAGAAGAGAAACAACAAGAGCATCATTTTGATTTAGAGTTTCTTATTTTGTATTTCTTGAAACTTCAAATACTGGACAGGCTATCTTCATTTAATAAAGAAAAAGGGCAAGAAATATTTCAAAAAATATCTAAGGTGGATGTATGGACGAGCGAACTGGAAAAATAATGGCAATTAATGGAAACATGATAGCGGTTACTCATGAAGGAAACATTATTCAAAATGAAGTTGGATATGTAGTGCATAATGACGAGAGGCTGAAAGCAGAGGTAATAAGGATTCAGGACCACACTGCCTTCATGCAGGTATTTGAGGACACCAAAGGACTGAAAGTAGGCGACCTGGTTGAGTTTTCCGGAGAAATGCTTTCGGTTCAACTGGGACCGGGCCTTTTAGGGCAAGTGTTCGATGGACTGCAAAATCCTTTGCATGCATTAGCAGAAAAGTATGGTTTTTTCCTCTCTCGCGGCGTTTCGCTTGATGCATTAGATTTTACAAAGAAGTGGCATTTTACTCCTTTGGTCAAACAGGGCGATGTGGTTTCTAAGGGTGTGCCCCTGGGCTATGTTCCAGAGGGAATATTCAAACACTACATCATGGTTCCTTTTCATTACCAGGGCGAATACACAGTAGAACATGTTGCCCAGGAAGGGGATTATCTAATAAAGGACACTATTGCCCGGCTAAAAGACGAACAAAATTCAGTTATTGAGTTAACCATGTATTTCGATTGGCCGGTTAAAATTCCAATATCAGCATATAGAGAGAAATTTGTCCCCCAAGAACCGTTGGTCACGCAAGTGCGGATCATTGACACGTTTTTCCCCCTTGCTAAGGGAGGAACGTACTGCATTCCTGGACCATTTGGTGCGGGGAAAACAGTGCTACAACAGATAATCAGTCGCTATGCTCAAGTAGACGTGGTTATTATAGCCGCATGTGGAGAACGTGCAGGAGAAGTGGTTGAGACACTAAGAGAATTCCCCAAGATCACCGACCCTCGAACAGGAAAATCCCTGATGGAGAGAACGATTATTATTTGCAATACAAGCTCCATGCCGGTTGCAGCCAGAGAAGCATCTGTGTACACCGCAACAACATTAGGTGAATACTACCGACAAATGGGATTGGATGTTCTTTTATTAGCTGATTCAACTTCTCGTTGGGCACAGGCTATGCGAGAAGTTTCCGGACGGTTAGAAGAGATACCCGGGGAAGAAGCCTTCCCTGCATATCTCGAATCGCGCGTGGCCGAGTTCTATGAGCGCTCCGGCATTGTCGAACTTCCAAATGGCGAAAAGGGAAGTCTGACAATAGGAGGAACAGTAAGCCCCGCTGGTGGAAACTTCGAGGAACCGGTAACTCAAGCAACACTCAAAGTGGTGGGTGCATTTCATGGACTTTCTAGAGACAGAGCAAACGCACGACGATTCCCTTCCATTCATCCGCTTGAAAGTTGGTCAAAATACAAAAGTTTTATTCCCTCAAAACTGGTAAATGAAGCTCGAGAAATTCTCTTCAGAGGAAATGAAGTCCATCAAATGATGATGGTGGTTGGCGAAGAAGGCACAGTTCTGGAAGATTTTGTAGTCTATCTAAAATCAGAATTCTTGGACAATGTGTATTTGCAACAAAACGCTTTTGATGAAGTTGATGCTGCTACTTCAGTAGAAAGACAGAAATACGTTTTCCAAAAGGTTCACGATGTTCTTATGAGAGATTTTCCCTTCAAAGACAAAGAACACGCACGAAACTTCTTCTATCAGTTACGACATTTATTTATCGACTGGAATTATAAGAAATGGGGTTCAGATGATTTTAAGAAACAAGAAGAATCGATAACCAACTTTATTGAGGGATATTTCAAAGATGAAGAAAGTCTATAGTAAAATCTCCAGTGTTACGGGCAACGTTATTACAGTAAAAGCCAAAGATGTTGCTTACGAGGAGTTAGCAGAAATTTCAACAAAACGGGGCACTTCTCTTGCTCAAGTAATAGAATTGGATGGCGACACTGTGTCGCTTCAAGTTTTTGCAGGAAGTAGAGGAATCTCGACAAACGACGAAATTCGCTTCTTGGGACATCCGATGAGAGTTCCTGTTTCTGAAAACATGTTGGGCAGAATTTTTGATGGAAGTGGAATGCCTCGTGACAATGGCCCTGTTTTAAACGAGAATTTTATTCCCATCGGTGGACCTTCGGTCAACCCTGCTAAAAGAATCATACCTAACCGAATGATAAGAACAAATATTCCTATGATAGATGTTTTCAATTCTCTTGTGGTTTCTCAAAAGTTGCCCATATTCTCGGTATCGGGTGAACCATATAATGAGCTGCTGGCACGAATTGCCCTTCAAGCAGAAGTCGATATGATTATTCTGGGTGGAATTGGACTTAAGTATGACCAATACATGTACTTTAAGAACGAATTAGAAGAGGGAGGCGCACTTCATAGAACAATATTCTTTGTCCACACTGCATCAGACCCTATCGTTGAAGGACTTATGGTGCCCGATTTATGTTTAGCTGTTGCAGAAAAATTTGCTCTGGCAGGAAGAGATGTCCTGGTCTTGCTTACTGACATGACAAACTTTGCTGATGCACTAAAAGAGATTTCAATTACTATGGAACAAGTCCCATCAAATCGGGGATATCCAGGCGATCTGTACAGCCAATTAGCCAAACGATATGAAAAAGCTGTTGATTTTGAAGGAGCAGGATCAATTACTATTTTGGCAGTCACCACTATGCCTGGAGACGATGTTACCCATCCTGTTCCCGATAATACAGGATACATAACTGAGGGACAATTCTATTTGCGAAATGGTCGAATCGAACCTTTCGGTTCGTTGAGCAGATTAAAACAGTTGGTGAACAAAAAAACTAGAAAAGATCACCGAGCAATAATGGATAACATGATACAGCTGTATGCACAGTACATGGAAACGGAAGAAAAAAGAGCCATGGGATTTCGTATGAGCCCCTGGGACCAAAAACTTCTAAAATATGGCAAGATGTTCGAAACCGAAATGATGGATTTAGAAGTAAATATCCCCCTCGAACAGGCCCTGGACAGAGGTTGGAGAATCCTGGCAGATTGCTTCAAACCTGAAGAAACTAATTTACGATCTGATTTAATCAAAGAATTCTGGCCAGTAGGATAATTCTTATGGCTAAAATAAGATTGACAAAAAATGAGCTTAAAAGACAAAGAGAAACTCTGGAAAGGTTAAATCGATATCTACCAACTCTGGAGCTGAAAAAGCAACAGTTACTCCAGGAAATAAGAAAAATCCAACATACTATCGACTTGCTTCAATCAGAAATTGAGCAAGTAGACAGGCAAGTGTTCGAATGGGTTGATGTCTTCGCAGAAGAAATTGATTTACAGAGCTTGTTTAAGGTTAAGGAAATAAGAACCGTACAGGGAAATGTAGCAGGAATAGATATCCCCCTGTTTGAAGATATCGAGTTTGAAGAAGTACCTTACGATTTCTTTGTTCTTCCTCTATGGGTAGATAAAGCCCTTGAAGTCTGCAAAGAACAAATCATGCGCAAGGCAAAAGTCCAGATTGCAGAAAAGCAGCAAGAAATCCTGAGAGAAGAATTGCGCATCACTGTACAAAGAATTAACCTGTTTGAAAAGGTGAAAATTCCCGAGGCAAAAGAAAACATCAGGATCATTCAGATATTATTAGGGGATCTTCAAACGGCCGAAGTGGGAAGAGGCAAAATTGCAAAGGCTAAGATTGCGAAAAGAAAAGAAAGGGCAGCTGCCGCATGATTGTTAAAATGCAAAAAGTGACCCTGTTGGTGGGCGCCCAACACAGAGAAGACGCTCTAAACAAATTAAGGAAACTCGGTGTAATTCACGTTCATTACGTAAAGAATCCCGTATCAAAAGACATCACTTCTCTTGAAAATGAGTTGAGTGATCTGGAAAAAGCGCTGTCAGTAATCGGCGAAGGTAAGAAACCCTCAAAGAATGTCGGTACTGACGAAGCTTCTGCCTACGTGAAAGAAATCCTTTCTCTTTCTCAACAGAAAACTGATGCATTGCAGAAACTGGAAGAGCTGGAAGAAAAACGAAACTGGTTCGACTACTGGGGAGCCATTTCCCGCGACTCTGTGGAAGATTTAGAGAAAGCTGGCATCTTTATCCATCTCTACGTCACGAATAAAAATGCACTGAAAAAGCTGCCGGAAGACAAAATAGTATATGTTGTAAGAGAAGAAAAAAATACAGTTTATGTAGTGTTTATTTCTACTGATCCAAATGAACGGCTGGATTTTAAAGAAGAACTTATCCCTGAAATAGAAATAGCCACACTGGAAGAAAACATTGCCCAAATTAAAAAGGAAATTACCCACATCGAGCGGCGCTTAAATGAACTATCAAAAAAACGAGACCATTTAATTGCCTATCGTGATGATTTAATAAAAAAGTTGGAATTCTCCAAAGTAAAATACAGTATGGGTGAAGAAGAAACAATTTATTACCTTCAAGGATTCTGCCCTAATGAATCCATCTCTGAGGTGAAAAAGACTGCCCACAGAGAAGGCTGGGCTTACATTTTCGAGGATCCAGACAATCCTCATGAGGTACCTACGCTAATTCGAAATCCCAAATGGCTGCGAATTATCGACCCTGTATTTAAGTTTATGGGAACACTGCCTGGTTACAATGAGTACGACATCAGTTTCTGGTTTCTTCTTTTCTTTAGTATCTTTTTCGCTATGCTTATTGGTGACGCTGGATATGGCCTTCTTATTTTGCTACTTAGTTTATTTGCCCAAAAAAAAATCAAAAATGCCCCCAAGGAGCCTTTCTTCCTGATTTATGTGCTAAGTGGGACAACTATCATCTGGGGAGCAATAACAGGAACGTGGTTTGGATTTGAAAAAATCGCTCAATTACCTTTCTTGAATTTCTTGGTGATCGATAAAATAAATAGTTTCATAGACACTAACCAACTTTTTATGATGCACCTTTGTTTTCTTATCGGGGTAATCCAATTGACAGTAGCACATGGAATAACTGCTTTGAGATACATTAATTCCCCCATCACATTGTCTCAGATAGGATGGATAGGAATATTGTGGGGGTTGTTTTTCGTTGCTGGGAAGCTTGTTTTGAATAAACCTCTCCCAGGGTTTTCGTTAGTGTTTTTAGCTGGTGGAATAGGGCTTGTAGTTCTGTTCTCCAACTTTCAAAAAAACATAGTAAAAGGAATATTGATTTCCCTTGGGGACATACCGCTAAAAGTAATCAGCTCTTTTTCCGATATTGTCTCCTATCTGCGACTATTCGCTGTCGGGTATGCCACGGTTATTGTTGCTTCCAATTTCAATAATATGGCTGCTCAAACGGGATTTCACTCTATCATAAACAGCTTTATTGCGGCACTGATACTTCTGGGAGGTCATTCCTTAAATATTCTTTTGGGCTTAATGGCGGTTATTGTGCACGGCATAAGATTGAACATGCTTGAGTTTTCGGGACATTTAAATATGCAGTGGTCAGGAAAACCGTACGAACCATTCAAAGAATAAGGAGAGTTACAATGATTCAAGGATTGGGTGACATGAGTATTTCCTTAGCGTTAGCAGCTGTGGGCTCAGCCCTGGGAACTGGAGTTGCAGGAATGTCAGCTATTGGAGCGTGGAAGAAGGCTTTTTCTCAAAACAAAGCAGCACCATTTATTCTGATCGCATTTGTGGGGGCACCCTTGTCGCAAACCATCTATGGGATGATACTACGGAACGCCATCCTTAGTGCTAATCTTCCACCTGAAACTTACGGGTTGCAGGTAGCTATTGGTTTGCTTGCCGGGTTTGCAATAGGTATGTCGGCTTTCATGCAGGGCAAAGCCGGAGCCAAGGCTGCCGATGCGCTGGCCGAAACTGGAAAAGGATTCGGTAACTACATCATGGTGCTGGGTGTAATCGAAACGGTAGCTTTGTTTGTTATGGTTTTTACCATGACAGCGCTTCCCAAGCTGTAAGTTGTAATTTTTTAACAATGTTCAACTTCTCAACCTTTCATCCCAGTTAATGCAATTCCACGAATGAAATAACGCTGGGTGAAAAAGAATACCATTACAATTGGTAGCATAACAACCACAGCAGCAGCCATTTGATACGGCCAGTTGGTAGAATAAATACTGTGAAAGAGGGCAATTCCCACCTCCACTGGCCGCATTTCCATTTTATTTGTCACAATCAACGGCCAAAGAAACTCCTTCCACATTCCCATAAAGGAAAAAATCCCCAGCGTAGCTAACGCTGGTTTGGAAAGAGGAAGAATAATTCTCCAATAAATCTCCCAATTCGAGGCCCCATCAATTCGAGCTGCATCTTCCAAGTCCCGAGGTAAAGTCAGGAAAAACTGACGCAGCAGAAAGATTCCCCACACGCTATTTAGAAAAGGCACGATCAATGCCCAATAGGTATTTAACCACCGAAAAGCATCGATCAATAAGAAAGCTGGAATCAAGGTGACAATACCTGGAATCATCATAGTGGACAGATAGATGGAAAATATTTCATTGCGCCCGCGATATTGCAATCGAGCAAAGGAGTATGCGGCCATAGAGCAAACCAACAATTGACCAATAACAACGCTAATACTTATGATTAACGTATTTAGAAAGAACCTGGCAAAAGGTAGCATCGTAAGAGCATCTTTGTAATTGTGCCATAGGAATCGATCCGGGATAAATTTCGGCGTGGGGCTGTAAACTTCTAACTCGTCCATAAAGGAGGTCATAACCATCCACAAAAATGGGGTCAGCATGGTAATGGCCAAAAGCAGTAAAAGGAAATAGGTAATGACCTTCAGAGCACGCCGCTTCAATTTTTTCATAATCAAGCCTCATTATTGAAATTCAAGCCTTCGGACAGAAAGATAAAATCCCCCAATTTTTCCATAATCCTAACCATATTCTACTCTTCGCCCCACTATCTTGAACTGGAGATAAGTTACAACTAAAATAATCAAAAACAGAACCCAACTCATAGCGGACGCATATCCCATCCTAAGGTATTCCCAGGCATTTTGGTAAATATGATAAACCACCACATCGGTAGCGCGGTTGGGGCCACCAGCAGTCATCACATAAACCGAGGTGAAAACCTGGAAGGAACCAATCATCGAAGTCACCAACACAAAAAAGGTAGTGGGCTTGAGAAGAGGAAGAGTAATAGACTTAAATCGCTGCCAGGGGCCGGCGCCATCAATAATAGCTGCTTCGTAAAGAAAATTGGGAATCCCTTGCAGCCCAGCCAGAAAAATGACCATCTGATAACCAATACCCATCCAGATAGTCATAATCATAATCGACAGCAAAGCTGTCTTGGGACTGGAAAGCCAGGGGCATGGCCCGAGCCCCAGAAGTTTCAGAACAAAATTGGCTAACCCATATTGGGGCTGATACAACCACTGCCATACCAAAGCGATGGCCACAAAAGAACAGACACTGGGCAAGAAATAAAGGGTACGCAAAAAATTGACGCCACGAATCTGCTGGTTCATCAAGATGGCAACAAAAAGAGAAATTGACATCCCTACCGGAACTTGTAAGGTGTAAAGTGCGGTGTTTTTCATCGCCTTCCAGAAAAAGGCATCCTGCAGCAGTGTTTGAAAATTTTTCAACCCAATAAAAGGTTTTTGGGGAATCAACACATTCCATTGGTGAAAGCTTAAATAGAACGAGAAAAACAGTGGCACAAATACAAAAACAACCAGATGAACCATGGAAGGAGCGAGAAAAAGGTACCCTTCCAGAAGTTGGCGACGCCTTTCCCCATGAGTAGAAAGAACATTTAAAAGCAACCCCACAACTACTATTCCTACAATCAAGTAGAGAAAATTTAAAACTTTTGTTCGCCCCCTGGTCTCTTTGGCTGATATTTCCACTCCCCGGTATTGAGCTAATTCAATATCCATTCTTTTGGCTGCTTCGGTGAAAGTGGAATGCATGGGTTTATTACCAATCATTACTTCGTCTACTGCTTCTTTAGCAATGCTTTCAATCCGGCTATAAGGTTCTACTAAAGTTCCCCAGGGTTCCCGTGCATATTGAATTTCTTCATAGAAAACTTCTTCAAGTCCATAAGGATCTTGCTCTGCTTGTTCTTTGGCTACTTTACGAACAGCAGGTATGGCTATTCGGCTTTCCAAGCGGATGCGAGCTGCCTGTTCGCCTGCCAAAAAGATTGCCAATTGCACCGCCAATTCTCGATGCGGAGACCCCTTCGGTACACACCACCCGGATTCGTACATCACTGTGATGTGTTTCTTCCCTTTAGGAGTTGGTAGCGGTGCTACCCCTACAGAGAGTTTCCCACTATCCAGATATTTTCTCAAGGTCGGCATCCACCAATGACCACTTTCCATCATGGCAATGCGTCCGGTGTAAAACAGCCCTCCTGTTCCACCCAATGAGGTTAGATATTCCCCAAAGGGAGATACTTTGTGAACATTTCTTAAATCAATCAAGAATTTGAGAGCTTCTTCTGTCTCTGGGGAATTAAAATAACCCAGCGCTTGAGTTCCATCTGGGCTTAAAATATCACCACCATTCATCCAAACCCAGGGAATCCAACTGTAGGGTTGATTGCTAAATGAGGTTCCAAATTGGTCGATAACGCCATCGTTGTCAAAATCTCTGGTTAGCTTTTGGGCTAAGAGAAGATAATCTTGCCAGCTCCAGTTTCTGGGAGGATAGGCATATCCAGCCTCATCGAATAGTTTTTTATTATAGTACATAACCATGGGGGTAAAATCCTTAGGAAGTGCATAGAGCATCGAATCGCGCATTGCCAAACGCAATACATTAGGAAAGTAAATAGAAAGATCAACGCCATATTTCTGGACGTACGGCATCAAATCTACTAAAATGTCCTGATTAACAAAGGCTGGAATAATCACCGAATCCAATAGAAAAACATCAGGAGGTGTACCTGCGGTAATGCTGGTAAAAATCTTCTCCTTGTAACTGGAGGGAATAGTCTCCATTTCTACTACAATCCCAGGATGACGTTCCATGAATTTGGCCACAATCCGACGTTCTAATTTCAACTCTTCTGCCCCTGCCCAATTAGCCACATGAAGAACAATATCTTCCCTGGCCAGTAACAACCACGGAAAAGAAATACCCATGAGAAAAAAAATAATAACCTGTCTGAACATTAGTCACCTTTACTCAGAGATTTGAGTACCACAAAGTCAATCAAGGAAAACTTTATGGTTACCTCAAATTCAAAATGTGTTGGTCAGACGTAAATGAATTTTGCCATTCAAGAGATTATCTCTTTCCCCCAATCCATAATCCAAACCAATGATACCAAGATTAGTTTTAGTACGCAAACCCAGACCATAACCCCATTTAAAAGTTTCATAATCGGGTGCATCTATTTGAGGACGAAAGATGTAACCGGAATCTAAAAATAGAAACACTCGTGCCTCGTGACCTAATAGGAATCGATACTCCAAGTTTATCCAGGCCAATCGCGAGCCCCGAAATTGCTCCTCACGATAGCCACGCAGAGTTTTAGTACCCCCCAACCGAAATTGCTCTTCCAAGGGAATAATTGACTTTGAATAACGTACTTCACGAGCGTGCAGTCCGATAGCCACTACCTGCCATCGCCATAGGGAGCAGAAATATTCTAAATCCAAGTAGATACGCTGAAAATGAATACTACTCTTCTTCTCCTCTGGAGAGAGAGGCTGCTGATTTTTGCGGAGGAAGCTTACACTAGTGCTGTAGAACGTTCCCTGCCTGGGATTCCAGAAATCATCGCGACCATCATGACTCAGCTCCAAAGTAAAACGGAAAGTCCGACTTTTATGAATATGAAACAAAGTTCGCCCTACAGAATCCGGCAATACAAACTCTTGCGCCAATTTGGTAACAAAAGTAATGTTTTCAAAAAGGCGCATCTGCAAACCCAATTCCCAAATACGCCTGATAAAAAGAGTATCTTGCACCACTTGCCGAAATCCTATTTCAGCCATTATGGGAAAATTGAGAACCCAGGGTTCCAAATAATGCAAGCGCAATTCCTGGGAATTAACATTCTTGCGTTCCCAGAAAGCTGCAAACCGACGTCCTGTACCCAGTAGATTTGAAAAAGTCCAATCGATCAGGCCGGTAAAATATCCTTTTCGATTTTTCCTATTAGGAGTGTAACCTACCACTCCGTTAAACATTGCGGCATTCTTCTCCTCGACTTGCAATTTAATCACTCCTGCACCGGTAGAATCGAATTCAGCCACGGGTGGCTGTACCAGTTGGATGAAAGACAAACGTTTCAACTGGACAGGTATTTGCTCAAAGTTTCTTTGAACAAAAGGTTCTCCTGGCTTAAAGCGTAGCTCCCGAGTGATTACATTAGTATGAGTAATTTTGTTGCCGCTGACAAAAATTTTAGTAATCCGACACAGTGGCCCCTCCACGATTTTTATGAACAGCTCCGCACCCTCCTTGGATGGCTCATAAACAACACTATCCAAAACCACCTGACAAAGAGGATAACCATGATTAGCATAAGTTTTCAGTATTGTCTGGAAATCTTGCTCCAGAATTGCTTTACGCAAAGGCTGAGAAGGCGAGCTTTGTAACCACTGGAGTATTTTGGGGGTGGAAAAAACTGAATTGCCTGTAA
>Ga0180300_10000297_pt1 | contig 21286 bp, 22 predicted proteins | sample GuaBasSediGuay15_FD_121798 | JGI IMG/M metagenome (GOLD analysis project Ga0180300, IMG submission 121798) | Subseafloor sediment microbial communities from Guaymas Basin, Gulf of California, Mexico - Guay15, Core 4569-2, 21-24 cm | ecosystem: Environmental > Aquatic > Marine > Hydrothermal...
ATAACTGTTTTTTAATCTTGATAAGGTATTTACATCTTTTGCCTGTATATCCTGCAATACAGAGTTGGCAATCTTCTGGATACACCCTTTTTATGCCAACCCCGTATTTTTGAGCTAAAAATTCAATGGTCATAATCGTCACCTTATTATTTTGTTGTACCAATTATTTTTAAATCTTTGGTTAATCTGGTTAATCCTAGGCATCACCAAAAATGATTTTAATAGGTTTGCAAATTATTATTCGCCCGCCAGCCATGCGTTCCCTGAGTGGTGAGGGGAAATCCATAAGGCGGGCAACAATACTTTCGATTAACTTTTATATCGTTAGAAAGAATAAAGACAATGGAAGCTTTGAGAGTCTCTCAAATTTCGACATCAATGATTAGAAGGATGTTTGAGATTGTTGAAAAGGCTAAAAAAGAGGGAAAGGATGTTGTAAGCCTTACAATTGGTGAACCTGATTTTGATACCGATGGCATTATACTAAAAAAAGCGTATGAGGCGATGGGGAATGGATATACACATTACACATCAAACTTCGGTTTAGATGAGTTGAGAGAAGCTATTGCTTCCAAATACAAATTGGATGCAAATAACGTGATGATTACTGCTGGAGGGAGTGAAGCTTTATTAAATGCGAGTTTAGCTTTCATTGAAAGAGGGAGTAAAGTCGTGATTCCGTCTCCATCATTCCTCTCATACTTTACCTACACAAAACTGTGTGAGGCTAAGACCCTTCAAATTTTGACACATGAAAACAACTTTGAGGTTGATGTTGACGAATTAAACGAAATCATGGATAAAGACGTGAGCATGATTTTTTTGAATTACCCCAACAACCCAACAGGGGCAATAATGGATGAAAAAGATTTGAAGGCAATTGTTGAGATTGCCAAAGATTATAACACAATCGTTTTGAGTGATGAAATTTATGATAGCATTTATTATGACAAAAAACCAACAACATTAGCAGGTTATGAAAACACCATTGTTATCAACGGCTTCTCAAAATCTCTGGCAATGACAGGTTGGAGAATAGGTTATGTAATTGCAAATGATGAGTTGATGGATTCAATGCTTAAAATACATCAGGTTAACGGTGTTTGCGCCCCTGCCTTCACTCAAAAAGCAGTTGCAAGTGTTATTGCTGAAGAGAAAGACAAGGAGATTACACAAAAAATGATAAAGGAATTCAGGAAAAGAAGAGATTTTGTATATAAACGCCTAAAATCAAAATTCGATATCATTAAACCAGAAGGAGCATTCTACTTTTTCGTTAAGGTAAATGAGGATTGCATGGAATTTGTTGAGAAAGCGTTAGACAAAGGAGTTGCATTGACTCCTGGCATACCCTTTGGAGATGGCAATGAAGAGTACGTGAGGATTTCCTACGCTACATCTTTGGAAAATCTGGAAAAGGCAATGGATAGATTAGAGAAGTTATGAAGGGTACCAAAACCACAAACAAATCTATAAACCTAAAAATTAGAAAAGCGAAAAAGGATGATTTAAACGATATTTTGAGAATTTTATCCTTATCATTTGAGAGAGAGTTAAACAAAATTTTTGGAGACGTTGTTGAAGGTAGAGAAATCCTAAAAAGGGCTATGGAAAGGTTAGATGAATTGAAAGGAGTATACGTTGCTGAGTGTGTTAACTCAAACAAAATTTTAGGTTGTGTTAGTATCTCAGCCAAAGAGATAGATAATAAACTTCCCATTGGTAGGGAGGCGATAAAAAGCCTTGGATTTGCTAAAGGTACAAGAGCAAAGCTGTTGTTATCTTTTTTTAAAGAAAAACCGAAGAAAAAAGATATTTGCATATACTACATAGCAGTCTCAAAATTTTATAGGAATATGGGGGTAGGAACAGCATTGTATAGAAAAGTTGAGGAGTTGGCAAAGTTAAACAATAAGAACAGAATAAGGGTCTGGGTATCTGTTGAAAACGATGTGGGAATAGATTTTTTTCTTAAAAAAGATTTTCAGATAGCAAAGATGATAGATAGCAAGTTTACTAAGAAATATTTTGATCAAAGATACTGGTATTTGATGGAGAAAATACTTTAATTACAATTTTCTTTCTCCGTTCTCCATGATAGGGGCAGAAATGAACATTTACGTATTTAATTTCTGGTAATTCCTTCTTTAACTTATCAACAATCTGATATGAAAGCTTATCGGCCTCTGCAATTGTCATGTCTCCATCGATCGTTACGTGCATATCGAGGTGTATGTCATTCTCTCCGATATAGATAGAAATCATGTCGTGAACACCTTTAACAAAATCCAAGGATAACAACACCTCCTCAACTTTATGGTAAAACTCGTCGGGTGGCGATAATCCAAGAAGAAATCGAGCATTCTGTTTTATAAGTCTAATTGAGTTGTAGAATATCATCAAGGAGATCACTATTGTAACCAAACCGTCGAAAAAAAGATAGCCAAAGCTTACAATAACAATACCAACAATCGCAGCTACAGTTGACAAAGAATCATTTAAACTTTCGATAAAAACTGTTCTACTTAAGATCCCTGGCTTCCTTAAATAAATAATAGATGCAAAAATTAGAATGAATAAAACAGCTAACTCAATTAAGATTACAAATTCAGTATTTGTATAACCATCTCTTGAGTTGATAATTTTGATAAAACCTTCCTTAAAAAGTTCGAAGGAGATAATTGTAATAAAGGATACACCTACAACCAAGGATGCAATATTCTTTGCAAGTCCATGCCCAAATGGATGAAGGCTGTCAGCAGGTTTTTTAGACAAAATTCCAGAATAGGCTAAGATTAGAATTGAGGCAACATCTGTAATTGTATGCATGGCATCAGCAAGGAGGATTAAATAACCTGATATGACAAATCCGAAGATTTTTAGCATTAATGTGATGGTGTACAAAACGAGAATTCGCCACATATCTAATTGAAGTTGAAAGAATTTAAAAAATTTAGTTTTTGAGAAAGAATTTTAGGTGTTTGCTAGAACAGCAAAACTTTAAAATCATTCAATTTAGCAAGATGCATGGATATAGAAACAAAAATTTCATTGATTACAAGAAATTCAGTTGAAGTGGTTTTAGAGGAAGAACTAAAACAGCTTTTGGAGACTAAAGATAAGCCAAGAGCTTACGTTGGGTATGAGCCAAGCGGTGAAATTCATTTAGGACATATAATGACTGTAAACAAGCTAATAGACTTACAAAACGCCGGTTTTGAGATTGTGGTGTTATTGGCTGACATACATGCTTATCTTAATGAGAAGGGTAGCTTTGATGAGATAAGGGAGGTAGCAAATTACAATAAAAGAGCATTTATAGCTTTGGGTTTAGACGAAAGTAAGGCGAAGTTTGTTTTGGGAAGCGATTTTCAACTTGAAAAGGACTATGTACTTGATATTCACAGAATGGCAAGGATAACTACAGTAAATAGGGCAAGAAGAAGTATGGATGAGGTTAGTAGAAGAAAAGAAGATCCGATGGTTTCTCAGATGGTTTATCCACTGATGCAAGCACTGGATATTGCCCACTTAAAAGTTGACTTGGCTGTTGGAGGGATAGATCAAAGGAAAATTCACATGCTTGCAAGGGAAAATCTCCCAAAATTGGGCCATCCATCCCCCATTTGCTTGCACACCCCAATTTTGGTTGGTTTGGATGGAGAAAAAATGAGTTCGTCAAAGGGTAACTACATATCGGTAAGGGACTCTGAAAAGGAGGTTGAGACTAAAGTAAGGAAAGCATTTTGTCCTGCAAAGCAGATTGAGGAAAATCCGATAATTCAGATCGTACAACACCACATCCTCCCCAAGTTTAGTAAAATTGTTGTAGAAAGAGATGAGAAGTTTGGTGGAGATTTAGAATATAAATCTTTTGAGAACTTAGCTAAGGACTTTATTTCTGGAGAACTACATCCATTAGACCTTAAAAAGAGTGTAGCAAAGTATTTAAACAATATTCTTGGAGATGTAAGAAAAAAGCTAGAGGTGTCTAACTGAGCGAAGAGGAAGTTGTTAGGGTAAAGTTACCAGATAAAAACAAGGGGGAGATGTTTGCTGTAGTTGACTCAATGATGGGTGCTGGGCACATCAAAGTTAAATGTGAAGATGGTAAAGAGAGATTGGCAAGAATTCCTGGTAAGATGCGAAAGAAGATTTGGATTAGGGAAGGAGACATAGTTATAATAGTTCCATGGCAATTCCAAGACAACAGAGCTGATGTTGTTTGGAGATATACAAACCCGCAGGTTGAGTGGTTAGAGAGGAAGGGTTATTTGAAGTTTTAATTTCAACTTAGCAATATATAAAAATTATAGAACCTTCTTAATTGCTTCTATATTTGCCTCAACTTCTATTGGACTTCCACAAATCTTTATTACTGTCTCAGGATCTTTGAGTAGATGTCCTGTTGTTATACAAACAACTGTCTCATCTTTCTCAATTCTACCTTCTTCAACAAGCTTAATGAAACCAGCAACACTAGCAGCAGATGCTGGCTCAACACCAACTCCCTCTTTTGCTGCTAAAATTTTCTGGGCATTGGTAATTTCTTCATCACTAACCTGTGTTACCAATCCCTTTGATTCGTAAACGGCATTCAAAGCCTTCTTGGCATTTACAGGATTTCCAATCCTTATTGCTGTCGCAATTGTTTCTGGAGTCATTGCTTCAATGTCTTTTTTGTGATTAACAAATGCTTTATAGATGGGGTTAGCTCCCTCAGCTTGCACACCTGTCATCTTTGGTATAGAATCTATTAATTCAAGCTCTTTTAATTCTTTAAAACCCTTGAAAATTGCAGATATGTTTCCTGCATTACCTACTGGCAATACAACTCTGTCAGGAACTCCAATTTCATCAACAATTTCAAATGCTATTGTTTTTTGCCCCTCCAACCTAAACGGATTGACAGAGTTTAGCAAGTAGAATCCTTCTTTATCACTTATCTCTCTCACCAAAGCTAAGGCTTTGTCGAAGTTACCTTTAATCCCTATAACTTTTGCCCCATGCATTAGAGCTTGGGCAACCTTGCCTAAAGCAACCTTCCCTGCTGGTAGTAATACGTAAGCGTTCAACTTAGCTTTAGCAGCATACATTGCCATTGATGCTGATGTATTGCCTGTTGAAGCACAAGCAACTGCTTTTTTCCTTAACTCTATTGCCTTAGTTACACCAACAGTCATCCCCCTATCCTTAAAAGAGCCAGAAGGATTTAAACCCTCGTGCTTTATGTAAGCTGTGACGTTTAATTGTTTTTTAAGATAATCAGCTTTATACAATGGAGTCCCTCCCTCTTTTAAAGAAATGGGATCTATTTTCACTGGTAGTAAGCATTTGTATTTCCAAACTCTTAAATTGCTCCCATCGAATTTAAAATCTAAATCAACACTTTCCAAGTCTATTTTAACTTCTAAAAGTCCACCACATTCGCATGTGTATAAGTCTTCTCTCTCGTATTTCCTATTGCATTCAATGCATCTTAGCATGAAATCCATAGATGTCTGTTGCATCTGCAATTTAATAATATTTCCAAAAACTAAATTAAAAAAACTGTTGAAACATCATTATTATAATATGCAAACTAATCAAAGTTGTTACAAAAAAGTTATAGATTATTCTCGAGGAATGCTTGTGGGGTCCATCATTTATTGATAATGAAGTAAAACTTTAAAATAGAAATACATGGGAAATAACCTTCACAACTTCCAGAAAGGTTATTACTTTTTCCACTGACAAACTTCAATGCATTTAACTCTCGATAAATTTTTTCCAGTAATTGAGCAAGAGGAAAAAGATGACTTTGAGCGTATTAATGAGATTAAAGAGTACCATTCCCGCCTTTTTGATGCTTTAAATGAGGCATATGAAATTGCTAAGATTGCAAGAAAAAAAGGTTTTGATCCATCATTGGATGTTGAGATACCAATTGCAAGAAACATGGCTGAGAGAGTGGAGAACTTAATTGGGTTAAAAGGCTTAGCTAACAGAATTTTGGAATTGGAAAAAGAGGGAATAGATAGAGAAGCAATGTGCTTTAAAATTGCAGAAGAGATAGTTGAGGGAAAATTTGGTAATTTTGATAAGGAGGAACTGGTAGATAAAGCTATAAGAACTTCCGTAGCAATTTTGACTGAGGGTGTTGTTGCTGCACCAATAGAAGGAATTGCTAAAGTTAGAATTGACAAAAATTTTGATGGAACCTATTTTTTAAGAATTTATTATGCAGGACCCATAAGAAGTGCTGGTGGGACAGCCCAAGTTATATCTGTTTTAATTGGTGATCTTGTTAGAAGAAAGCTTGGATTGGGTAAATTTAAACCAACAGAGGAGGAGATATTAAGGTACATTGAAGAAATCCCATTGTACAAAAAAGTAGCAAATCTGCAGTATTTGCCGAGTGATGAAGAAATAAGGTTGATTGTTTCTAATTGCCCCATTTGTATTGATGGAGAGCCTACGGAGGATGCTGAAGTTTCTGGCTATAGAAATCTGCCAAGAATTGAGACGAATAGGGTTAGGGGTGGAATGGCTTTAGTTATTGCAGAAGGTGTAGCATTAAAGGCTCCCAAACTTAAAAAGATGGTTGATGAATTAAACTTAAACGGATGGGAGTGGTTGGAGAAATTGATTAAAAAAGACACAGAGAAGAAGGACGTAAAACCGAAGCCAAAGGATAAGTATTTGTCAGACATTGTTGCTGGAAGACCTGTCTTTAGCCACCCATCAAGGAAAGGCGGATTTAGGTTGAGATATGGGAGGGCGAGAAATTCGGGATTCGCAACGGTTGGCATAAATCCTGCAACAATGGTGATTTTAGGAAACTTCATTGCAATTGGTACACAACTTAAAATTGAATTACCAGGAAAAGCTGGAGGGGTTGTGCCTGTTACAAGCATTGAAGGTCCTACTGTAAGACTTATAAATGGAGATGTTGTAAAAATAAATTCGATAAAGGAGGCAATTAAATATAAAGATGAAGTGGATAAAGTATTGGACGTTGGGGAAATACTGATCAATTATGGGGATTTTCTGGAGAACAACCATCATCTACCGCCTTCCTCATATGTTTTCGAATGGTGGATTCAGGAAGTTAAGGATAAGATTCCTAGAAGAGATTATAGAAAAATAGATGAGGATGAAGCTTTGAAGTTATGCGATGAGTACAATATCCCTCTACACCCAGATTACACGTATTTGTGGCACGACATAAGTGTTGAGGAGCTCAATTATCTTAGAGACACAATACCCAAGGCAAAGATTGAAGGCAAATATGGGAAATCTTTTTTGGTTATAGATTTAGATGAAAAACTCAAGGAAATCTTGGAGAAGTTGCTTGTTGAGCATAAGATTAGAGATGATAAAATTGTCGTGGAGAAGTGGAAAGCATTTGTTAGATGCTTAGGCTTAAACTATGATCTAAAACCAATTTTGCATTGTGAGGGCGGAGATGTTTTAGAGTTGGTTGTTAAGCTTTCGGGGTTAGATGTGAGGGCTAAGGCTCCAACTAGAATCGGTGCAAGGATGGGCAGGCCAGAAAAAGCTAAAGAAAGAAAGATGAGCCCCCCACCACACATTCTATTTCCTTTAGGGCATGCTGGTGGGAAAACGAGAGATATTAAGAATGCAATAAACCATACAAGCTCCTACAATGCCGTAAAAGGTGAGATTTTTGTTGAAGTTGCAACAAGAATTTGTAAAGAGTGTGGTAGACAAAGCTTTTGGCTTAAATGCGAATGTGGAGGATTGACTGAGCAGATTTATCAGTGTCAAAGTTGTAAGAGTAAAACAAAAAATGAGATTTGTAAATGTGGTGGTGAAACTAAAGGCTATCAGAGGAGGAAAGTTAATTTAAAAATATTGTACGACAGAGCATTAGAGAATTTGGAGGAAAGGAATGTTTTTGGCACAATTAAAGGCGTTATTGGAATGACATCTAAGAACAAAATCCCTGAAAGGCTTGAAAAGGGAATTTTAAGAGCAAAACATGGTGTAAGTGTGTTTAAAGATGGAACGATTAGGTACGACATGACCGATTTGCCATTAACCCATTTCAAGCCTAAAGAGATAAATGTATCTGTTGAGAAGCTTAAGGAATTGGGGTATAGTGTTGATTATAAGGGAAATGAGCTTAAAAATGAAAATCAGATTGTTGAGTTGAAGTGTCAAGACATAATCTTATCAAAAAGTGCTGCAGAGTATTTGGTTAAAGTGGCAAACTTCATTGACGATTTACTCGTAAAATTGTATGGATTGGAGCCATTTTACAATGCTAAAAAGCCCGAAGATTTGATTGGGCATTTGGTTATTGGCTTAGCCCCTCACACATCTGCAGGTGTTTTAGGCAGAATTATTGGATATGCAGATGTTCTAGCAGGTTACGCACACCCCTACTTCCATGCTGCTAAAAGAAGGAATTGCGATGGGGATGAAGATTGTGTAATGTTGCTTTTAGATGGACTAATAAATTTCTCAAAGTCTTTTCTTCCCGATAAAAGGGGAGGTCACATGGATGCTCCGTTGGTCTTGACAGCAATTATCGATCCGAGAGAGGTTGATAGTGAAGTTCACAACATGGATGTTGTGGAAAACTATCCAATCGAGTTTTACGAGGCAACATTGAGATATTCTGATCCAAAAGAATTAACACATTTGATTGAGAGGGTTGAGAATAGATTGCAGAGCGATTTTAGGTATTGCAACCTTAAGTTTACACACAACACGGAAGATATAGGAATGGGAGTTAAAGAATCGGCATACAAGTCCTTGTCTAAGATGCAAGACAAGGTTAAAGCTCAGATGGAGGTGGCAGAAAAAACCATAGCCGTTGATGAACACGATGTAGCTGAAAGAGTTATTAACACACATTTTCTACCAGACATCATTGGAAATCTAAGAGCATTCTCAAGACAGGAGTTCAGGTGTGTTAAGTGCAATGAGAAGTATAGGCGAATACCGTTAGCTGGGAAATGCACCAAATGTGGTGGAAATTTAACTTTGACGGTTCATGGAGGCTCGATTAAAAAGTATTTGGAAATCTCAAAGTATTTAATTGAAAAATACAACGTGTCTGAATATACTAAGCAGAGGCTTATGCTGATTGATTTAGAGATTAAATCATTGTTCGAGAATGAGGTAAAGAGGCAGGTTAAGATAATGGACTTCTTTGGTTAATTTATTTGATTTTGTTTTTCTTTCATGTGATTCTATTAACGTTTTGCGGACATGCGAAGTTCGGCTTGCCGAATTTGGGCGGAGCATAGCGAAGCCGTATATCCGCTGTTATCGGAAGTCCCGCCTCTCATTTTACTGCACCTCTAACATGTCCCCACGGTATCCACATCTCTCAAGAAGTTTACGAGCATTTTTTATACACGCCGCTGTGCTAAAAGCAGTTTCAAGGTATAAACCATTTGACAACTTTTTTGGATTTCTAAAATTGTTTCCATATCTATGCTTAGGTTCTATGTTTATTATATTCATTTTAGGTCCGCTTGGTATAGGACACATATCCCTTCTTAGTTTACCTTTTTTAATTAACCATTCTGCTGTATTTACAAGGATATCTAACGCATATTTAATTTCATAAGTATTGGTTCCAATTTTCATTTTCCTTGGTAGAAGTGGAGGTTGAGGTACGGGTTGAGGTATTGTAGGTGGTTGTTCTTCTGGAACCGAAATAAACTCCCGTATTCTTTCCTCTATGAAGTCTTCGATTTCGGTTCGATCAAATTCATATTCTGGATATCCCTCTTTAATTAACTTTTCAAAACCGGGGATAAACCCTCTAACCAATTCTTTTGGTTCATCTAAAAGAGATTGCCAAATTTCATCTAGAATTTGCAGTTTCTTTATTAGTTTCTCGATATCTGTAATATTCTCTTTTGAAATTGTTTTGAGCTTCCTAATAGTTGCTGTCACGTCATCGTTTTCAATGTCCGTCTTCCAAACTATTCGTTCAGATATTGTAGTACCTTCTTGAAATGCTCTAAAAAGCATCCAAATCGCACCGTTTGTTAAAACACCATACATCATTCCTTCCCCAAAGCAATATTTAGCCAATTGACGAATGACTTCTCTTTGTTCCACATCAACAGATAGTTTTTTTGCCTCAATAAACAAAACTTTTCTATCATTTTTCAAAAGAGAGTAGTCTGGAATACCTTCCTCAGTAGAAACATTCGGTTGTACTTCTTCAGGATTTTCTGTACTCCACCCCAAACCTCTTAAAATAGGTTCAATTATATGACTCCTTACAGCCATCTCATTCTGCTCATAAAGAGAGCGATGTTTCTTCATTCTTTCAATGACCATTTCTAATGTTTCTTTAAGCATTTTTCTCACCTCTTACTTGCGGGATTTCCGATAACGCGTATTATGCGCACTTTTTATTCGCATAATCCTCCAAATTGGAGTTAAAGCGAACTTTATAAAGCTGAATTTCATATAATTTTCTGTGGACTTGGATATTAAAAAGCTTACGCCGCAAGAAAGATACAGGCTAATAGGTAAGCTCATTGAAGAAATAAAGCTGAGAAAGTACTCTTACCAAACAGGCAAAGCTTACATTTCAGTCGTGAAAAGATTTTTGAAATTTGGGAAAAGACGAAGAGAATTTTTGCTTTCTTACTACAATTTCTTAAGACTTCATTTGAGCTTGAAAGGTAAAGAATTATTAACCTTCCGGGAAGGATTTATGATCGTTGATACACACGCCCAGCTCTGGACAAAAGAAGTAATCCAATCGCTCCCAGCAGAGATGACAAAAAGCTACTCAAAAATCTTCGGAGATGAGTTTGGAGCGACAATTGAAACGATGATTGCATCGATGAATGCCGCTGGAGTTGATAAAGCCGTTGTAGTTGGAGTTGACGCGGAGACAACCTTCAGCTATAGGGTTTCGAATTATGCCATTCACAGGGCAGTTGAAGAAAGTAAGGGAAGACTAATCGGCTTTGCAGGAGTTGATCCGCATAAGGGTAGAGTTGCATTAAAAGAGCTTGAAAAGGCGGTTGATGAACTTAAGCTTAAGGGCTTAAAGCTGATGCCACATTTACACATGCCCCATCCAAACGATGCAAAGATGTACCCTATATACGAGCTCGCCCAAGAGCTAAACATCCCGATTCTCTTTCATACCGGCACGCAATTCCATGCGGGGACGAAGATAAAGTTCTGCAAGCCAATTGATATAGATGACGTAGCAATAGATTTTCCAGATTTAAAGCTAATCATCGCTCACTTTGGATATCCGTGGTATGAGGAGGCGTTAGCTGTGGTTAGAAGAAATGAAAATGTCTACTTCAACATCGCCGGCTGGAGTCCAAGATACATCCCGGAGATAGTGGTTAAGCAGATGAACACTATACTTAGCGATAAGGTACTCTTTGAAACGGATTTTCCTCTTATGAACCATTCAAGGGTCGTGGAAGAGCTAAAACAGCTAAATCTCAAGGAAAAAAACCTATGAAAAAATGTTTCACCTCAATCCAAAAAGCTTGGCATTCTCGATTAATCTCTTTCTCGATTAAATCTCTAATTCTTCTAATTCTTGAATGGGTATCATCTATTTAATTTTAACTTCACACTTATTCAATTTTAAACTTTAAACCTATTCAATTTTAACTTTCCCAATTCCCAGTTCGTAGCTTATCCTCGCCGTATGATTGGGATTTAACGCGAGATGATTGTTCTCAAAACTTCCAATCCCCAAACTTCCTTCTACATCAACCTTAACGTTTTCGGGAGCGAAAATCCATATCTCTCCAACTCCCCCTGCGATATCTACGCTCACGTCTTTATTTGGAAGGAAAACCTTGACGCTGCTCACGAAAAATTCAATACTTAAGCGATCACCCCTAAACTTCACAATCCTTCCACCCCTTTGCCACCCTTTTCCTTCTTCATCATCCCATTCCACAATTACATCGCCGGCAAAGAACTCTATTTTTTCTTCGGAAATGCTATACATGCTGATAGTGGTTACGAGTCCACTAGGAAGAACTATGGCCACCATCGAAAGTAAAGCAACTGCAAAAGCCAAGAGCACGAGGATTTTCCTCATAAATCCTCCAACAAGAATGGCAAAGCCGAACAAAATGAGTGACAGAGGAAAAATTCTCTCCAACACAGCCTCATTTTCAATGATGAATGCAACTGAAAGTCTCAAGTAAAGGGGTAGGTAGTAAAGCAAGTAATACGGTAGATCTTCAAGGAATGGGATTAGCCAGGGAGCAAACAAAAGGAGGATTCCAAAGAAAACAAAGATCGCTCCCAACTTCCTCGACATCTTCCATCATCTCTTTTTAAATATCAGTGCAACACCGAGAAGCAGGAGGATAATTCCAAGAATTTGGGATGAAGAGACGTAAATTGAGATTAGGTCTTTCAGGAGGAAGTAAGATCCGATGACAATCAATCCAAGAGCAAGAATCCTTCTTCTTTCTTCCTCAGATCTTCTTTCAGTATCAACAGATTCTTCCTCTGATACTATGGATTCCGCGGATTTCTCACCTTTTCCCTCTCCAATCTCAACTTTCTTTTCTTCCGGCATTATGACAGCTAAGATTATGTAAAGCAAAATACCAGAGCCATGATAGAGAGTCGCAACAATGAAGATCAGTCTGATAATCGTGGAATCCACGCCGAAGTATTTTGCAAGTCCTCCACAGACTCCAAATACTATCTTATCATCCTTGCTCCTATAGATCTTGGTCATACCCACTTGAAAAGCCTGAAGGTATATTACTCTTTCTTATACTCTTCTCCCGCTCCCCTTCCGCGGAAAGGATATTGCAGGGCTTTTCAGTGGTCAAAAATCAGAACTCTAGTTTCGCAATTTGAATTGAGGTCATGCAACATCAAAAAATTGAGATGTGCGAATACAAAAAAATGATGTATATGGGAAGAGAAATATATTCGAAAATCTTCCTATGATCGTGAAAGCGGAGAGATTGATAACACGGAAATCCGTTGTTCTGATGTTTCGAATCATGATTACACATGTTCTCAACATGTTAGACTTTTTTGCTAAATAGAGTGCCCTCGATTAGATTAAATAGTTCCCCAAGTTCATGTGGAAGTGGGTCTGGAGGTAGAAGACTAAATATTTCACGCACTTGAGCCGCATAACCTCATAATCTCTTTAAAGTAAGAATAACAAGAAAAATCTTTCAAAGTGGTATAATGGGGTTTGTTCAAAAATGAGGATAGTGTACGGAGTCGTAACCGTAAGTGATAAGGGACAAATCGCGATTCCTGCAGATTTGAGGAGAGATTTAGACATTAAACAAGGTGATAAACTCTTTGTACTTAAAAGGAGAGATGAAGCAGGACTTACACTCATAAAACTCGAAAAAATCGATGAGTTGATGTATAGAATTCAAAAAAATGAATTATTCTTTTCAAAAGAAAATAAATAAAAATAAAAGGAGGTGATAAGATGCCAACATGTAAGAACTGCAAGTTTTATGAGCCAATTGACGAAACAAAAGGCAATTGTTTTGGGCATGAAGTTCCGGCAGATATGGATGTTGAGAACTGCCCAGCAAAGGCATTCCAGCCAAAATAATGGGTTTTTACGATCTTACAAAAGAGGAAAGAAAGAAATTAGTTGAGAGGATAAGGGAGGAAGTAGAACAGGGTGTAAAACAGAGAGATTTAAATTGTATTAGAAAATACGCATCAAACAACGATACATACATTAGAAAAAATGCTTATTTAGCCTTAAGCAGGTTATACTCTAATTGTAAAAACTTGAGGTGTGATATTCTAGATGTCTTAAGACAATTATTCGAGGATGAAAACGAGTTAGTCAGGCAAACAGTGGTTTACACTTTAGGTGAGATTGGAAAATAGATGCCGATAAAATCTCGGATGTGTTGGAAGTTGCCTTAACAGATGAAAGCCATAGAGTAAGAAATGCTGTTGTAGGAGCATTGAAGCAGATGGGCAAATATAATCCAGAGCCAACACTAAAATTTGCTGAAAGATTTTTACATCATCCAAATTCAGAAATTCGACATATAGTTGTGCATGGAATAGAATTGAGGGGTAGAACGCATCCCGAGGACATCCTACCTTTCCTAGAACAACTACAAAATGACCCAGACAGTAAAGTAAGAAAAACAATAATTCACGTTTTGAGCCAAATAAGCTACAAAAAAGATTGTTTGGAAAAAGTTGTTTGTGCGTTGAAAAAGTGGGAGAATAGGAAATTGGTTGAAAAGGCTTTAAAAGAAATTTTAGATGTCCATAGACGATATGAGAAATTTAGTGCTAAATCGTACACAGAAGCAAAAGAATATCTTGAACAGGAATTTTGGCAAATTATAGAAAACAATAGAAAACGATATATTTTCTTTTAAAACCCTAAAAAGCAATGAAGTGTTTTGGGAGGTTTGTTGCTAAGGGAGAGGTATTTGAAGGTTATTTTGAAATTAAAAACAACAAAATCTCCTTTGATAGTTACCAATTTAACATTAACACGGTAAAGTTTTTACCGCCAGTAAGTCCAACAAAAGTAATTTGTGTGGGTTTAAATTACAAAGATCATGCCGAAGAATTTGGCTTGCCAATTCCTGATGAGCCGATTTTGTTTATGAAGCCATCAACTGCAGTTATAGGGCACAAGGATATCATCGAACTACCATCCGTTTCTAAAAGAATTGATTATGAAGGCGAGTTGGCTGTTGTTATTGCTAAAGATTGCAAAAACGTGTTGTATGAGGAAGCTGAAAACTACGTGTTGGGATATACATGTTTCAACGACGTAACGGCAAGGGATTTACAGCAAAAAGATGGACAGTGGACTCGGGCAAAATCCTTTGACACGTTCGCCTCTCTCGGACCCTACATAGCTCTAGATCCCAATCCATCAAATTTAAAAATTGAGACGAGGTTAAATGGAGAAGTAGTGCAAAAATCGAACACAAAAAATCTAATATTTGATGTGTTTAGGTTGGTTGAATTCGTATCAAACATCATGACGTTAAAAAGCGGGGATGTAATAGCTACTGGAACACCCTCGGGTGTTGGGATGTTGAAAGACGGTGATATCGTTGAGGTTGAAATTGAAAATATTGGGACACTCAAAAACAAGGCTATGGCGGTGAGATAATGAGGATTGATTTGGAGAAAGAGTATAATTCCCAAAAGGTCGAGGAGAAGTGGTTAAATCTTTGGAAGGATGAGATGTATTACTTTGATTGGAATTCAAATAAGCCACATTACATTATTGACACCCCCCCTCCTTATCCAACAGGTTCATTCCACATTGGAAATACCTTAAATTGGTGTTATATTGATTTTATTGCCAGATATAAGAGAATGAAAGGTTTTGAGGTGATGTTTCCCCAAGGGTGGGATTGTCATGGGCTGCCAACTGAAGTTAAAGTTGAGGAGAAGTACGGAATAAGCAAAAATGACGTGCCGAGGAAGAAATTTAGAGAGCTTTGTGTAGCTTTCACAGAAGAGAACATAGAGAAGATGAGAGACACAATGAGGCGAATGGGTTTCTCAGTTGATTGGAGCAAAGAATATATTACAATGTACCCTGAGTACTATTCAAAAACTCAGTTGTCGTTTGTTAGGATGTACAATGAAGGTTTGATTTACAAATCCTATCATCCCGTTATTCACTGCCCAAGATGTCAAACAACAATAGCCTTAGCTGAAATTGAATATAAAAGTGGTAAAACAACCCTAAACTACATAAAATTCGATGATGATGTTGTTATTGCTACAACTCGCCCTGAATTAATTCCTGCATGTGTTGCAATTGCTGTTCACCCTTCTGATAGTAGGTATAAACGTTTGATAGGAAAGAAAGTTAAAATTCCAACAACAGAGTATGGAGCTGAGGTAATTGAAGATGAAGAAGTCGATCCTGAGTTTGGAACTGGTATCGTCATGATTTGCACTTTTGGAGATAGGCAGGATGTTAAATGGTGGAAGAAACACAATTTGGAGTTGAGAATTGTTCTCGATAACAACGGACTGCTTAACGATAAGGCTGGAAAATACAAGGGTTTAACAATTAGGGAGGCGAGGGAGAGAATTTTAGAAGATTTGAAGGCTGAAAATAGAGTACTAAAGCAGGAAACTATTGACCACAATGTCGGTGTTTGTTGGAGGTGTAAGACACCAATTGAAATAATCGTTGAGGAGCAGTGGTTTGTTAAGGTTGAGAGGGATAAGATATTAGATGCGGCAAGGGAGATAAAGTGGATTCCATCCCACATGCTTTCGAGGCTTGAAAGCTGGGTTGAAGGAATGGAGTGGGACTGGGTTGTTAGTAGGCAAAGGATTTTTGCAACCCCGATTCCAGTTTGGTATTGTAAGAAGTGTGGAAGGATAAAGGTTGCAAAGGAGGAGTGGTTGCCTGTAGATCCAACAAAGGATAAGCCTTTGGAGCCTTGTGAGTGCGGCTCTAAGGAATTTGTTGGTGAGGATGACGTTTTGGATACGTGGATGGATTCAAGCATAACTTCTCTAATCATCTCAGGTTGGCCCAATTTGAAAGAATATCCAACGAGTTTAAGACCTCAGGGACATGACATAATAAGGACATGGGCTTTTTACACGATTTTGAGATCTGTTGCCTTAGTAAATCAAATTCCTTGGCATGAAATTGTGATAAACGGGATGGTGTTGGGCGAGGATGGAAGGAAGATGAGTAAGAGCTTGGGCAATATCATTCAGCCTGATGAGGTTATTGAGAAGTATGGAGCGGATGCGTTGAGGCAGTGGGCGGCAAGTGGTGTTGTTGGGAGTGATGTGATCTTTGCTTGGAAAGAAGTCATTGCTGCAAGCCGTTTTCAACAAAAATTCTGGAGCATTTTGAGGTTCACAATGCTACACATTAAAGACTATGAGTTTAATGATGAAGATGTCAAGTATTTAAGAGATGCTGACAAGTGGATTTTGTCAAAACTGAATAGATTAATCAAAGAAGTCGATGAACACATGGAAAACTACAGATTTGGTGATGCTTTAAAGGCAATAAGAAGCTTTGCTTGGTATGAGTATGCTGACAACTATTTGGAAATTGTAAAGAATAGATTGTATGCAGGAGATGATAGCGAGAAAAAAGCTGCTAAATATGTTCTTTACAAAACAATGGATGTATTATGCAGGTTGATAGCCCCATTCACACCGTTTTTAGCTGAGGAGTGCTGGAGTAGGTTTAAAGAGGGAAGTGTGCATTTACAAAGCTTTCCTGAGGTTAATGAAGGGTTGATTGATGAGGAGGCTGAGAAGAAAGGTGAGATTGTAAAAGAAATCGTGGTTATAGTTAGGAGATTCAAGCACGACAGGGGTTTGGCTTTAAATGCTCCACTAAAGAACGTTCTGTTACATTTGCCATATGAAATTGATGTTAGGGACATAAGTGGAGCGATAAATGCAAAGGTTGAGGTTTTAGATAAATTGCCAGATGTAAAGCTCAGAATTAAAAAGTTAAAGCCCAAGTTTGGAATAATTGGTCCAATGTTCAGGGATAAAACGAAAGAGGTCATCAATTTAGTAAACAATTTAAATGAGAACGACAAAGTGAGGTTTATTGAGAAAGGAGAAATTGAGATCAGCCTAAATGAGCAAAAATACAAGATAAAATCGGAGTGGTTTGATGTTGAGATGGAGAAGGTTGTTGAAGGAAAGGCGATTGAAAGTTTAGAGATTGGTGACATTACTTTATTTATCGAAGTGTAATGTGTAGCGGTGTGGTGAGATAATATGGAAGTGGATTTCAAGGAGCTGTTCGATGCGAAAACTTTTGCTCACATACTTAAATGTCTGCTTAATTTAACACAATCAGAAGTTGAAGTTTATTTTGCTTTGCATGAGCATCCAAACAAGAGTGTTGATGAGCTTGCAGAGATTATGGGGAAAGATAGGAGTGGAGTTTATAGGAGCTTGCAAAATTTGTTAGAGAAAGGTTTGGTCAGTAGAGAATATAGGATTTTGAAGCACGGCGGGTATAAGTACCTCTACATCCCTGTGCCGATAGACGATTTAAAGTTGAGATTAAAGGAAGAGCTCAACAAATGGTTCCAAGTGTTGAGTGAAGTTGTTGAAGGATTTATAATTGAGTTGGGGGAGGTTAAGGAAAGTTAGTTAATAATTGTGGTCGATTTGTTTGGTTATATTATTAATTTTACTTGAGTAATTTCTTCCCAATTTCAGAAAGACAGTTAAATTAAACTACCATCAATCACATCAATTTGTAACATGATGTATTTCGGTTTAATCGGTTACCCAGTCAAACACTCAGTATCACCAGCGATGCACAATGCTGCTTTCAAACAGTTAGGTTTAGATGCCATTTACTTGGCATTTGAAGTAAATCCCGGTGAAGTAAAAGAAGCAGTCATTGGAGCAAAAGCCTTAGGATTTAAGGGATTAAACGTCACAATCCCACACAAAGAAAAAGTTTTGGAATTTGTAAAGCCAAACGAGCTCGCAGCGAGGATTGGCGCTGCAAACACGATTGATTTGGAAAACATGAAAGGCTACAACACTGATGCCTATGGGGCTTTAAAAGCTTTAGAGGTTAATGAAGTGGATGTTGAAGGAAAAAACGTTTTGATAGTTGGTGCCGGGGGGGCTGCAAGAGCTATAGCTTTTGCATTGATTGAAAAAGCCTTGGTTATCATATCAAATAGAACAGAGCAGAGGGGATTAAAGCTGGTTGAAGAGCTTAGAAGATACGGTGAAAGCATATTTATTCCATACAGCGAACTTGAAAAGCTTAAAAATGTGGATGTAATAATTAATGCCACCCCTTTGGGTATGAGGGGTTTTGAAGGTAAATTACCTTTACCTCAAGGTTTAGTTAGGAATGTGGTGGTGTTTGATACAGTTTACAACCCAATGGAGACTGAATTGATAAAGCTTGCAAAGAAAAGGGGTTGTAAGATAGTTTACGGCATTGACATGCTTGTTTATCAAGGAGCTAAGGCGTTTGAAATCTGGACAGGCAAAAAAGCTCCCGTTGAAGCAATGAAAAAAGCAGCAATTGAGAGTTTAATACTTTAAATTAAAATAAAATAAAAAATTTAAAATTTTAAACTTCCTGCGTCAATTCAACACAGTACTTCTGTACGACCTCCTCTTGTGGTGGCTTGGTAATCAATGAAACTACGATGAATAGTATAAATCCGACAGGAATTGCCCAGACTTGGTGTGGCGTAATCAATGCTGCCTTGTTTCCAAATAGTACGTCGTTAAGGAAGAAGAATGCGTGGTGTCCTAAAACGAGCTTTGCTTTGAGCCATGCGTAGAGGTGTAATACTGTCATGATTATTGCGGTAGTCCACATCGCTGCCCTTGTTGCTCTCTTCCACCACAATCCAAGTATCAATCCTGGACCTAAGGCGGATATGATAACAACGAAAGCCCATCCTGACAGATCAAGGACTAAACCAGGTGGGTTGATGGCAACAATGAATCCGACTGCAAGGAAAACGACTGAGACGATTCTTGCAAGTAGAATTGGCCTTTCCTGTGCGAATTTGCTCTTAAGCAACATTGATCCCCAGTCTCTCGTGAGCAGAGTGTTCACAACCATAACCCACCCAGCAGCGGTTGACATGGCTATAGCCAAACCACCGGCACAGAGAATTCCGAGAACCCATGGATTCTGCAACGCCTCGACTGCAGCGATCATTGAGTAGTCGGGCCATCCACCTACACCGTACTTTGCCATGTAGCCTTTCAGAATTTCAACAGCATTGGCTCCAGTTCCACTCATCGGACCTGTTTCGATCATTAACTTGGAGGAAGCGCCTATTACCTGGAGAGCCACGTAGAATATACCAGCAAACAAAGTACACCAGAAGATGCTCCTCCTTGCAGTCTTGATATCCATTGTCGTGAAGAACCTGACAACCGTGTAGGGCATCGTTGCGAATCCGTAGTGCCACACGAAGAACCACCCAATTACTGCAATCCACGTTCCGCTAAAGACGTGGGGTGGTTGTGGATCGCTTGGAGTGTTCCAGAACTTGGGGTTGTTTGCCGCAACAGCCTCATAGAACCCGTTAATTCCACCCAAACTACTAACGATTGCTATTGCAGCAATCACTGCAGCGATGGTCATCAAAGCTGCTTGGAAGGCAGCGTTCCAGCTTGTGGCAATCATTCCTCCCCACACAACGTATAGCATCACTATGACCGTTCCAACGATCAAACCAATGATGTACGGAACCTTTGCAACGGCAAGAAGGAACAGGGCCATACCAACGATTGAGAGGGTTATATACAGCACAGCAGCAATGACTGTAACAATACCCACGAGCCATCTCAACCTTTCGTCGTTATATCTGTCGGCATAGTAGTCAGCAAAGCTTGTTGGAGCATATTTTCTTAAAGCTGATGCTGTCAAAAGCGTTGCAATTGGCATTCCTGCGATAATTGCAGCCATAGCCCACCAGAAAGGATATCCAATGATGAACACGTAGGCTGGCAAACCGAGCATCGATGCAGGGCTGAGATAGGTGGATTCAAGAGCGAGACCGTTAACCACAGCACCAACCTGCCTTCCTGCAACGTAGTAGTCGGTTGCACTCTTCAGTCTCTGCCTCGAATAGTACCCTATTACAATTATTGCAATGAAATACAGAACGGTGATGCCAATCACCGGAGCTTCAACTGTGACCATCAGGCACCCCCTCCTCTCGCCTCTTCAGCCTTCTCTGGGAAGTAGAAGTAGATTACAGACATAAACAGCGGTATCAAGAACGTCCCTAATATTGCTGCGTACCAGAACGGCGCTCCAACAATGTGGTTTATCCCCGACGTCGCTTCTGCAATCCAGCAGAGTGCTGTAAAGCCGTAGTACAACACTACACCTACCCAAAACACCTTCGGAGGCCAAGGCATATCATTCACCAATCGTAGCTAAAAATAATTAACAATTTAAATTTTTCTATTTTAAGTGGGTTTGTAGTAATTGTTATAGATTATACGATAGAGATAATTAATTGAATTTTAAAATATAAAATCACACCCAGAAAGTTTGCAACTGCTGACAATTCCTATTATTCTGTCAATGGAATTTACTCCATACTTCAAGAGCTTCAAAAGTTGAATTTGGAATATTTGAGCAGAAAAAAAAGCATCAGCCAAAGCATTGTGTCTATATGTTGCCTTTAACCCATAGCTTTTCATTAAGGCATCTAAGGTTAAATCTTCACCTACCTTCCTCTCTCCAAACCTCTCCCCAAGCCATTTTTCAATCAACGCTATGTCTATTGCTTGCTTCTCAAATTTTATCCCAACTTTCTTGAAG
>Ga0180300_10000298_pt1 | contig 21274 bp, 16 predicted proteins | sample GuaBasSediGuay15_FD_121798 | JGI IMG/M metagenome (GOLD analysis project Ga0180300, IMG submission 121798) | Subseafloor sediment microbial communities from Guaymas Basin, Gulf of California, Mexico - Guay15, Core 4569-2, 21-24 cm | ecosystem: Environmental > Aquatic > Marine > Hydrothermal...
GTAACACAAGTTGCAGATGAGTTTCCAGACCAGAAGTTCGCTATTGTCGATGGATTCATCCCAGATAAACCAAATGTTGTAAGCATCCTCTTCAAAGAAAATGAGGGTTCAGCTCTAATCGGAGCTTTAGCAGGATTAATAGCTGCAAACGATGGTAAAGACAAAGTAGGCGCTGTTCTCGGTATTGAAATTCCAGTGCTTTACAAATTCGAAGGTGGTTATAGGTTTGGTGTTGCTTGGGCCGAAGATTATTACAAGCAAAAGACTGGAAAAGACGTCAACATTGATATCCTCTACACTTACACAGGTTCATTCACAGACCCTGCAAAGGGTAAAACCGCAGCTCAAGCTCAGCTCGGACAAGGCGCTTGGGTGATTTACCAAATCGCAGGTGCTGTTGGCCTCGGTGTATTTGATGCTGTTGACGAGTACCTTGAGAGTCAAGGAAAAGAGATGGGGCCACCATTTGCTGTTGGTGTTGATTCAGCACAAGATTGGATTAAACCAGGTGTAATAATAGCTTCAATGATGAAGAGAGTTGACGTTGGTGTCTACAGAGCTGTTGAAATGGCCGTCAAGGGCAACTGGCAAGGAGGAATAATGGAGCTTGGGCTTAACGAGCAGGGTGTTGGAGTAAGCACCATTGATGCTGTTAAGGAAATGTTCAACTCACTACCAGAAGACACAAAGCAACAAAAGCTTGAAGAACTTAAACTCAGCAGCGAAGAAGAACTCTTTGCCAAGCTTGAAGAAACAAGAAACCAAATTCCAAGCTGGATTTGGGATGCAGTAACAGAACTTGAGGAAAAAATCAAGAGTGGAGAAGTAAAAGTTCCAATGGCAACAACCAAAGATCAAATCGAAGCTATAAGAGCTGCCCAAACTTGGCAAGAAATGGAGGAGCTAGCAAAGCAGTGGGAAAGTAGCTGATCATCTCTTTCTATTTTAAATTTTACAAGCCTGGGAGGTGCATTTATGGAAGAAGCTCCACTCATTAAAATGGAGGGTATTGTCAAAATTTATCCAGATGGTACAAAGGCCTTGAAAGGTGTTGATCTTTCCGTAAGAAAAGGTGAGATTCATGGTTTATTAGGTGAGAATGGAGCTGGAAAAACTACTTTGATGAAGATCCTCTCTGGAATGCTCCGTCCTACGGAGGGTAAAATCTTCGTTAATGGTAAAGAAGTGAGATTTAAGAGTCCTGCTGACGCTCTTGCAAATGGAATTGGTATGGTTCACCAGCACTTCACGCTGGTGGATGTTTTTGATGGCCTTCACAATATCATACTTGGAATGGAGGGACATGGCCTCTTCTCTAAGATAGATGTCGAAAAAGCAATGGAAAAACTACAAAAACTTATGGATGATTTAAATTTTCAAGTCCCTCTTGATGTTCCTGTAGAGACTCTCCCTGTTGGGGTTCAACAAAGAATTGAAATCCTAAAAACATTATATAGGGATGTTGATGTACTTATATTGGACGAACCAACTGCTGTACTAACCCCTATAGAGGTTAAAGAACTCTTTGATGTTCTTAAAAAGCTAAAGGCCCAAGATAAAACAATTATCTTTATCAGTCATAAACTCAAAGAAGTTATGGAAATAACAGACAGAGTAACAGTACTTAGAAAGGGAGAAGTAATTGGAACCGTTAATACCAATGAAACATCCCCAAAAGAGCTCGCCAAAATGATGGTAGGAAGAGAAGTTGTTCTTAGGATAGAAAAACCTCCAAAAGAAGCAGAAAACCCTGTTTTGCAAGTCCAAGATTTATGGGTTAAAGGAGATAGAGACCAAGATGCCGTAAAAGGATTAACATTCGAAGTGAAAGCCGGAGAGATCTTTGGAATAGCTGGTGTTGAAGGTAATGGGCAAACAGAACTTATAGAAGCAATAAGCGGACTGAGGAAAATTGAAAAAGGCAAAGTTATTCTCAATGGAAAAGACATCACTGGAAGACCTCCAAAAGAACTCTATGACCTTGGAGTGGCCCACATACCAGAGGATAGGATCCATATGGGTTTAGTATCAGAAATGAGTGTTGCTGAAAACTCCATACTTGGCCTTCACTGGAGAGAGACTTTTAGGGGACCTATTGGAATGTTAAGGTGGAACAAAGCCAAAGAACACGCTACAAAGATCGTAAAGAATTTTGAAGTCTTAGTGCCAAGTATAGAGGCTCCTGTAAAGAGTTTAAGTGGAGGGAACCAACAAAAGCTCATCGTAGCAAGAGAGACCAGCAAGCAACCTGAATTCATAATTGCATCTCAACCCACGAGAGGCGTCGATGTTGCCTCAACAGAATACATAAGGAATTACTTGATAAACCTCAGAAATGAGAATAAGGCCGTTCTTTTAGTTTCTGCAGATTTGGACGAGATTCTTCAGCTTAGTGATAGGATGGCAATAATATACGAAGGGAAATTCGTAGGCATCGTTAAACCTGAAGAGGTTACCGAAGAGGAGATTGGACTAATGATGGGAGGTATTAAACATGAGAGTTGACATTAGAGGATTCATTAAACCCCTCATAGAAAGCCTGATTGCCATAGTAATAGGAATATTATTGGGGGCTATCATACTAGCATTTTCAGGATACAATCCTATTAAGGCATATATTGCTCTCTTTGATGGTGCATTAGGCTCCAAATACGGATGGGCAATGACACTAAGTGCAACAACCCCCATGATCCTAACTGCATTAACATTTGGACTCGGAGCAAGAACCGGCCTCTTCAACATAGGTGCCGAAGGAACAGTGTATTTCGGGGCTATAGCAGCACTCATTCTCACTAATATTTGGGGAAACATTTTAATGGGGCTTCTCGGTGGAATAATTGCTGGAATTGCTTGGATGGGCATTCCAGCATTTTTAAAAGTGTTCAGAGGTGTTAATGAGGTCGTCTCAACAATCATGTTAAATTGGATGGCCTATTTCCTCGCTTTATACATTGTACTCCAGAAAATACCCAATCCAGATGATCCAAACAAGACTATTGCAGTTCCATTAAGCGCAAGATTCCCCATAATAATAAGGGGGACAGAACTATCTTGGGCTTTTGCAATCTCAGTAATCGCAGCTGTGTTGGCTTACTATGTCCTTTGGCACACTACTCTCGGATATGAGCTGAGGGTCAGCGGATACAATGAAAGGGCAGCCCGTTATGCAGGTATAAACCCCAAAAAGGCTATTATATGGTCTTTCCTTATAGGAGGAATCACAAGCGGCCTTGCTGGTGCAGTTGAGGTTATGGGAAGACCCCCAAGTTATGCAATAAGCCAGGGAATGGCAAATATTTATGGATATGGATTTGATGGAATTGGAGTCTCATTAGTCGGTAGGAATCATCCCTTAGGGATAATATTCAGTGGAATATTCTTTGGAATGCTTAAAGCCGGGGCTACAGCTATGCAAATAGAAGCAGGAGTTCCTTTAGAGATGGTTAGAATGGTCCAAGGAATCATAGTTGTTACAGTTGCTATCCCAGGAATTTTAGATCTCCTAAAAAGGGTGGTGAGAAAATGATGGACACAGCCCTTTCAATACTTATAGGAGCCTTGACAGCTATGGTACCACTTGTGCTTACAAGCGTTGGAGCTACAGTTAGTGAGAGAGCAGGTGTAGTTAACATAGGCTATGAAGGAATACTACTCATGAGTGCATTCTTTGGAGCAATGTTTGCGGAGATTAGTGGTAGTCCTTGGATCGGCCTAATTGGAGGAGCATTTATTGGAATGCTACTTGGAATGCTTCACGGTTTTATTACCGTTTATTTGAAGGGTGATCACGTTATTCCTGGTATAGGTGTGAACTTGCTGGCCTTGGGTGTTGTGGCTTTCGGAATCCCTGCATACTGGGGAACTGCAGGACAGCATCAAGTCCCCTCAAACTTCAGAATAGCCCCAATAATAAAGACTGCTTATGGAAGTTTAAGCCCAATGGTTCTTATAACAATAGTGATAGTAGTTTTAACTCACTGGGTACTCTTTAGAACACCTTTGGGCCTCAGAATAAGATCAGTAGGCGAAAATCCAGAAGCCGCGGATGCACTGGGTATAAACGTAGAACGCTATAGATTTTTAGCTACGGTTTACGGAGCAACTCTTGCAGGACTTGGTGGAGCCTTCATGAGTGTCGATTGGCTTGGTACCGTTACAAAACAGCTCTCAGCAGGTAGAGGTTTCATAGCACTGGCAAATATGGTATTCAGCGGATGGAATCCATTAAGGGCTCTTTTAGGTGGATTTATCTTTGGATTCTTCGATAATCTTTCAGTATGGGTAAGAACAAACCCAACAGTTCAGGAAATTATTCCATGGCAGTTTGTGGCAACTCTTCCGTATTTAGTAACCCTGATTATAGTCGCAGGAATAATAGGCAGAGTAAGAGCACCAAAAGCCGACGGAAAACCATACAAGAGGGAATAACTTTTTTTCATTTCTTTATTATTACTCCAAATGCAGTTCCGAGGGTCACCCCCACTATAAAGGCCAATATGATGTAAGTTGTGTTTAAGCTTTGTTGTGAAGGAACTTCCTGGGGAACATAAGTTCTAAAAGCTGAGACTATATTTGCTGAATTCTGGATAAGAACTTCTGTGTATTCTTTTTCACTCCATATTGTGGAAATGCCAATTGTTGGGACTCCAGTTTTTCTGGAAAGTTCAAGCACAGCATTTTTCAATGATTCTGGTGAATCCGTAGAGTAAACTATTACATCAACAGTTTTTACCATTTCCAAAAGTTCATCAACACTTTTAGCTGGAATCTCCTCTTCAGGCTTTATTGAAGCAATAACCTCAATCCCTATCCATTCCAATGCATATTGTTGAGAAGGGAGTTCAATTATGGCTTGTTTTTCACTTAAATTCATTTTTTGATATGTCAAAATAATTGTCTCAACCTTTGCCTTAAATAACGAGTACTGGGCCTCAAAGATATTTTGCCCAGAATAATGTGTTTTTAAAGCTTCTTTTGTTGCTTCAGCAATTGCAAGAGCATTATAAGGATCCAGCCAAATACCATGAGGATTGTACTTGTTATTATACCATCTCTCAGGCAAATAACGGAAACCATACCTCTGATAATCCTCTATTCCAAGAACCTCCCCTTTTAAGATACCCTCTTTTTCAAGCTCCTCTATTTTCTCTTCGAGGGGCAAGTGGCCAATTGTAACTATAACATCCGCTTTTTGAATTTTTTCAATCTGCTCTGGTGTGAGCTGATACTGGTGTGGATCCACGCCTGGAGGAACAAGATATTCTACCTGAACACTTTCACCAAAAGCTTCTCTAACTATCTCTGCTATTGGTGCTATACTTGTAATTACTAGAGGCTTCTCTTGAGCAAGTGTGAAAGATAAAGGGGAGATTAAAAAGATTATTAGTATTAGTACCATCTTTCTCATTATTAGGCCACCCTAATAAAATTGATATTGTAGGTTTTAAAACCTTTTTAAAAGTGAAAGTTAAAATCTCCACATTCCTTCCCAAGGGCTCAAGCTTCAAAAGAAAAAATAAACTATCAAATATACTGGAAGGATCAACGAAGATGGATTTTACATTCAATCGTAGCCATTATTCTTTCCATTCTTTATGTACGGCTTTCCTATTGCTATACTGAAGCCTTTAAATGAGTCATCCTTTCGATGGAACTCTATAGCTAATGGCAGATTATTATCTTCATTTATCACTATCCTCACGATTCTAGCCCTTGAATGATCATTTAAGTAGTCTTCCTTTAGTTTATCATAGTTCTCTAGAGTTTCATTTATTACATCTTCATGCATGCCGTAAATTTCCCTGGAATAGTTGCTGTGCCCTTTTATTGATTTTATCATATCCTCCTTATCCAAAGGTACCACAACCTTAGGCTTTGCGCCAAGATTGCCCATCCAATTTAAATATCTTTCTCATCTGGGCAAATTTTAATGCTTCCTCCAATTTATCTTTAGGAACCTCCATCCCATGGAGCTCTTTAAACAATTCTATTATTTCATCCGAAGTAAGAGATTCTTTTTCTTCAAAGAGATTGTTTACAAGGTTTATCATATCCTCAACGAAGTTCCAAGGGAAGACTATCCAAGCCCAGTCAATTTCCTCTCCAAAGTAATCTGGCCTGAATTTTGAGGTTTTTATTACCAACAGAGCGGCAACTTTAATTTCAGCTGGATTTTTACTCTCAACATAGTTCTTTGCTAGAGTAAGGCTCTCTCCAGTGTCAGCTATATCATCCACTATTAAAACTTTCTTGCCTTCAAAGTCATACTGAGTACCGTATTTTAACCTTGCTTTCCCATCTGGAGTTGCTGTAACTCCCCAGTGTTCCACTTTAACACTCACAAGCTCTTTAATGCCAAGGTAGTCACAGTATAGTCTTGCTGCTATCCAACCTCCTCTTGCAAGCCCAACAACAACATCTGGAATCCAATTTTCTTTAAGAACCTTTATTGAACCTTCTTTTGCCCACCTTTCTATATCATCCCAAGAAGCCAAGTATGCTGGAAACTTTTTCATGATTTCCCTTACTGACGTTAGTAGGGAAGTAATATTTAAGCTTTTCCCACAGAAAGAAAAGAAAAAGAAAACTAAAATTGACCCTTAATAAGTCTCAGTGCAACCTCTTTGTACACCTCAGGCAACACTCTAAGGGATTCAATGTCCACATATTCATTAGGCCCATGAATATTCCCACCTTTGGGCCCAAAATCTATCGCCTTGACTCCATAAGGTGTGAAAAATCTTGAATCAGCCGCTCCAGGCCCTTCTACAGGCTCCGCTTTCTGATCAAACTCCTCGAGTATTTTTAGCATTGTTGTCACTATTTTCTCTTCTGGATGTGTAAAAAGATAACCGGCTTTTTCATTACTTCTAATCGTGATTTCTGCATTAGGAATGTTGAATCTGATAATCTCTTTCAAAATCATTTCGATAGCCTCCTGAGAATAACTCATCGCCCTTATATCCAGCCTTAGAACGTGTTTATCCCCCTGATAAGAATATAGGTTGGGCGTAATGGAGACACCATAATCACTGTACTTTTCAGTCTTTATTGGGGCCCTCACAAGAGGTATTATAGCTTTCAAAAGCCTTGTCAATCCAAGATCTACCTCAATCTCTTCCCCATCACCCACTTCAAGATATTTAAGGGTCACTTCACTCGGTACAACGTTTCCCTTTAAGAATTTGCCTTCAAGAGAGACAACTAAAACATTACTATTCCTTAGGAAATGGGAAACAGCTATCATTGGATGAGCATCGACCCCTGGAAGGAAATAAGCAGCATGCCTCGTTTCAACTATAGGAGTGTTTATTCTAAACGTTCGCTTCTTTAAAGTCCCTTTAAGTTTAACTTTTTCTGAAGGCATGCTTATTGTAACTCCAAAGCCTTTTCTTCTTCGAATAATTGGTTTCATGCCAATCCCATCAGCGTTTATCATATATTCGGACAGTTTACCCTCATTTCTAAGTTTCTCCGCAATGTGCATAGCTAAGACCCCACCTATCTCTTCATCCCCTGTAACTGCAAAGAGAACTTTTCCCTCAAGGTCCATCTTCGATAATTCCTTAATAGCCAGCATTACTGAGGCAACATTTCCCTTATCATCGGCACTTCCTCTCCCATATGCCTTATTGCCCTTTATCACTAATTTAAATGGCTCTGTATTCCATTCCTCCCTGTTTACAGGTACAACATCAAAATGGGCCATAAAAAGGATTTTTGGTTTTCCATCCCCTATTTCACCGTAAACGGCGTAGTATCCATCCTTCTCGATCAGCTCAGTCTCAATGCCCCATGAAGAGAGGATGTCCATTACAAATTTGGGGCAGTCTTTAGAGGGCTTAATCCCTTTTACTGGATCGTTTACCGTTTCAAACTCCACAAGTTCTGAGAGAAGTTCCAATATTTTCATAGTCCACACCATTAAGATTTTCATCGAAATGATATTTAAAAATTGCTAAAGTAAAATACCATCTTGAAAAGAAATTAAAAAGCTAAACATTTATTCTCTTCCAGATCGTTCCTTGTGGAGTGTCCTCAAGCTGAATCCCAAGCTCCCTGAGCTGGGCCCTTATTTTATCTGCCAGCTCAAAGTTCTTTTGCTTCCTAAGTGCACTCCTCACTTCAATTAGAAGGTCTATAAGTTCCTCTTCTTTGGTTTCTTTTGTCTCTTTGAAGTATTCCTCAAAAATTCCAAAGATCTCACTTATTATTCTAAAGAATTCTAATGCTTTTCTAAGAACACTTTCCTTTGGCTTTTCGACCCTTGTAAGATATGCGTTTACAGCATTTGCAACTTCAAAGATGGGTTTCATAGCCTCAGCAGTGTTAAAATCATCATCCATAGCCTCATAGAGCTTCTTCTTAGCATCCCTTATTGTTTCATAGAGTTTAAATTCCTCTTTCTCCCATTTAAATGGAATCTCCGCTTTTTCCATTGCTATTCTTATATTCTCAATCGTGTTATAGAGTCTCTCAAGGTTATTCTTTGCATGTTGTATCCCCTCTTCGGTATAATCAAGAGGTGAGCGATAGTGCTTCTGGAGAACAAAGAACCTTATGACCTCGGGAGAATATCTTTGAAGAAGCTCTCTTATAGTAACAAAGTTTCCAAGGCTTTTGCTCATCTTTTCGCCACTAACCATCACAAAACCTGTGTGAAGCCAGTATTTGACCCACTCTTTACCCGTGCATGCTTCTGTTTGGGCTATTTCATTCTCGTGATGTGGAAAGATCAGATCGTTTCCACCGCCGTGAATATCAAAGCTTTCCCCAAGATACTTTGTACTCATTGTGGAACATTCAATGTGCCATCCAGGCCTCCCTTCTCCCCAAGGACTCTCCCATTTTGGTTCTCCTGGCTTGGCCTTCTTCCAGAGTGCAAAATCTTCAGGATTTTTCTTCCCTTCTCCTGGCTCAACACGTGCTCCTTTTCTGAGGTCTTCAAGATTAACTTTACTTAATTTTCCATATTTCTCATATTTTCTAACTTCAAAATAAACTCCATCACTACTTCCATAGGCATAACCTTTTTCCTCAAGTTTTTCCACAAATTCAATTATATCCTGAATATGCTCTGTAACTCTTGGATAAATATCGGCTGATTTTACTTTTAGAGCTTTCATGTCCTCAAGGAAATATTTTAAGAATTTTTCAGCGAGTTCTTTTGGATCTTCGCCGGTTTCGTTTGCTCTTCTAATAATCTTATCGTCTATATCGGTAAAGTTCATCACCATCAACACACTGTAACCTTTATGCTCTAAATACCGTCTTATTACATCAAAAGCTATGTACGTCCTTGCATGTCCTAGATGAGTGTAATCATAAACCGTTGGCCCACAGATATACATCCTAACCTCATCCTCTCTCAGAGGTTTAAACTCTTCTTTCTGCTTTGTCATAGTGTTATAAACTCTCACTTTTCCACCACCCAGAGAGAATTCTCCAAAGTTTTTATTAGATTATCGCTTTCGGCAAGTGCAAAGCTTAAAAACCCCCCTCCATAATCTAAACCAGTTTTTGAAAAAAGGAAAGATGGAGGTTATGGGTATGAAAGTGGCAAAGAAAGATGTAATAAAGCTTCACTACACCGGAAAGATCAAGGAGACTGGAGAGATATTCGATACAACTTACGAGGATGTTGCAAAAGAGGCTGGTATTTACAATGAAAAGGGGATTTACGGGCCGGTTCCAATAGCAGTTGGAGCGGGACATGTTATAAAAGGTCTCGATGAGGCTCTTGAAGGATTGGAAGTTGGAAAGAAATACACACTTGAAATTCCACCAGAAAAGGCCTTTGGAAAAAGGGACCCCAAGCTTATAAAGACCTTCACAATTGGTCAGTTTAGAAGGCAAGGTATTTATCCATTCCCTGGCCTTGATGTTGAAATAGAGACCGGTAGTGGTAAGAAACTCAAAGGTAGGGTTATGAGCGTTTCAAGTGGCAGAGTTAGGGTGGACTTCAACCATCCATTCGCTGGAAAAACTGCTGTTTATGAAGTTGAGATCATTGAGAAAATCGAAGACCCAATAGAGAAAGTAAAAGCTTTAATAGAACTCAGAATCCCAAGAATAGACTTTGAAAAGGTACAAATTGAAGTGGGCGAGGAAGACGTCAAGGTTGAGTTTAAAGACCAGACAATCGACCCAAGAAACCTTGTACTAGGCGAAATCTTACTAGAAAGCGATCTCAAATTCTTAGGTTATGAAACAATTGAATTCAAGCCCACAGTTGAAGAGCTCTTAAAGCCACCAGAGGCAAAAGTCGAAGAAGAGGAAGAGAAAGCTGAGGAACCCAAACCTGAAGAAGGGGAGAAAGTGGAAGAAATAGTAGAGGAAGTTAGAGCGCAACCAGAAGAAAGCAAGGAAGCTGAGATTAGCATTGAAAAAACTGGGGAAGATAATGAAGAAAAAGAAGAATAACCTCTCTTTATCCTTTATTTGGTGATTTCTTTTGAGAAAACTTCCGCTTCTTTATCTCTTTGGAATTTTTCTTATAATATTAAACCGCTCTCTAGGAGGCAATATTTATGAATGGACCCTTTATAATACTCTATTTTACATATTAGTACCTTTCATACTGGCCCTAACCTTAGGATTCAAACATGAAGACTTAGGATTCAAAATAGGCAAAAGAGATGGTTATATGTGGGCACTTGCACTTTTCCTACTAACGCTTCCCATAAGTCTCTATGCCTCACAACTTGAAAGTTTTAGGAGCTATTACCCACTATTTTCATATAACTCATGGAGAGAGTTTCTCTTCAAAGAGCTTTTCATTGGTGTTATCATGTTCGCGCATGAAGCTTTTTACCGCGGAATTCTTCTCTTCCCTCTTGTCAAGAAAAATGAATGGCTGGGCATAATTGTTCAGAATATTCCTTATACCTTAGTCCATATTGGAAAACCTCCATTAGAAATACCATACTCATTCATAGCTGGAATAGTTTTTGCAAAAATAGATTTAAAAAGTGAAAGCTTTCTACCAAGCTTTCTTCTCCACTGGATTGGTGCAATTGTATTTGATATTTTATGTGTTACAACGCTTTAATAGATATATTGCCATTCACCGTTGAGATCTTCACGTTATATTTTCCTTCTCCAAGAACACCCTTAAATGACTTTGGCCCATGGAACGGCGATTTTGAAAGTTCTCCTGGAATTTCAGAGGCTATTTTCCCGTTGACAGAGCGTGCATTAACTTCAATATTCGAATCCTTGGAGAGATAAACTTCAACACTTCCATTCACTGTTGAAACGACTAAATCTCCATTTATACTTGAAAGCATGGCCTTTATTGAGCCGTTTACAGTTGAAATCTTCCCCGCAAATACATTCTCTACTGTTATACTCCCGTTTACTGTTGCCACTTTTCCGGCTTTTTCTATGTTTTTCACCGATATTGAGCCATTGACGTTTCCGACTTTTTCAACCTCTACAATTTTAGGAACTAAAATATCAAAGTTAACTGCACTTTCTCCCATGCTGACTCCGAAACTTTTTCCATGTTTTACTTCGATTTTTAACATATTTCCTTCTTTTTTTACCTTTATTTTGGGCTCTGTTCCTAAAAGGCCCCATTTTTTCTCCGCTTTGAGTTTTATTGTATCTCCATCATATCCTTCAATTCTTATGCGGCCGTTCACATTTCCAAGTTTCAACTTTAAGCCTTCTTCCACTTTATATTCTCTCTCAACAACTTCAATCATAATCACCACCTCAATTAGATATAGTGTGGTCAAAGGAAAATAAAAATGTGGTCAAAATTGATCAGTTATATTGGGTCACATTCCATAATCTATTTTCAAGTATTATTGCCAACAAATAATAAACTTTCAAAATAATAATTAGATGCACAAAGATTTTTAGATTTACAACATAAAACCTTCCTGTGAATAAGTACAATTTAAGGGGGAAGTGAAAGAGCCCTAAGAAAAAGCTATCGAAAACTTTGGTTCAGAAAGGGAGAGAATATCAGGAAAGAGGTTTTAAAGAGGGGTCTACCACTAACAATGGAAAATCTTTCAAAATACTATGATATGCCACTTAAAGAAGCCTGGAAAGGCACCTCAAAAGTAGATGAAGTAACATATCATAGTGAAGTGAGCTTCTGTCCCTTTGCAAAAGTTTGGAAAGAAAAAGGTGCAGAAGAGATCGGTCTCATATATTGTGAACAAGATATTGCTCTGATGAAGGCCTACAACCCGAATATAAACTTCAAGCGACCTAAAAATGTATTAAAAGGTGATGAGATCTGCATTCTTGATGTAAAGGTAGAATCACAAGAGTAAGCGATCCAAAAAAGGCCTTCCCAAGACCTTTCACCATTTTTAGAACTTGCAATAATATAATGCTAAAGCAAAATGAGCGACACCCTTATTAACGTTAAGCCCATTATCTTAATGGTGATTCTTATGGAAGACCCCTATATCTGGATGGAAAATCTAACTGATGAAAGAGTGCTAAAATTTGTCAATGAAGAGAACACTCGTTTCAGAGAATTCATTGGAGAACTTCCAGACAGATTAATTGATAAAGTCAAAAAATACTACTATCTCCCAAACATTGTAGAGGCGTGCATAACAAGGAGAGGCACATTTGTAAAGGTCAATGAGGGCGGCAAGCAGATTATAAAGGTGCTTGAAACAAATGAAGTTATAATTACCTCAGAAACCCTGGAAAAAGAGCTTAAAGATGAAATTCTTCTCCAAAGTTTTACTGTAAATGAAGACGGAAAGAGGTTGGCTTACAACTTTTCAATAGGCGGCTCTGATGAAGGAATAACAAGGATAATTGATCTTGAGAGCGGAAAAATAGTTGAAGAAATAAAGCCCTCACTTTGGAACATAACTTTTCTCGAAGATGGTTACTATTTCGCCCGTTTTTACAGAAAAGAAAAAACTCCTGATGGCATTGATGCCCCTGCAGAAAGAATTTTTCTCAAAAAGGGCAAAGAAGAAAAAATGGTTTTTGGAGAAGGTCTCGGTTCAGGGTATTTCATGTCAATTCAAAAAACCAAAGATAAAAAACATGCATTAGTTACCCTCTCCTTCGGATGGAATAAAAACGATATATACTTTGGCCCACTCTTAGAGCCTGAAAAATGGAAAAAAGTATATTCAAGCGAAGTTCCAGCCCATCCAATCGAGTATGTAAACGAAAAACTCTACATATACACAAGAGAAGGCAGAGGGCTTGGAAAAGTTATTGCTCTTGAAAATGGAGAGACCAGAGAGATTATCCCAGAAGGAGAATTCCCATTAGAATGGGCCGTAATAGTAAAAGACAAGCTTCTAGCTGGCTATTTAGTCCATGCATCTTCATTGTTAAAGATATTCACCCTGAACGGAGAACTTATTGAAGAGGTAAAATTCGACATGCCGGGCCAGGTTTACCCCCTTGACAACAATGGAAAAACGGCAATTCTAAGATATGAAAGCTTCACAATCCCTTACAGATTGTATAAGTTCGATGAGAATCTAGAACTCATTGACGAGGTCAAAATTGAATGGCATTTTACGGTCAATGAAGACTTTGCAACATCAAAAGACGGAACAAAAATACATTACTTCATTGTGAGAGGAGAAAAGGACAAAAAGAAAGCGTGGGTCTTCGGATATGGCGGCTTCAATATTTCTCTAAAACCTAGATTCTTCCCGCATGTAATCCCATTCATAGAAATGGGGGGAACCTTTGCAATGGCAAACCTTAGAGGAGGAAGTGAATACGGCGAAGAATGGCACAAAGCTGGAATGAGAGAAAATAAGCAGAACGTGTTTGATGATTTCATAGCGGTTCTTGAAAAGCTTAAAGAAGAGGATTACAAAGTCGCGGCATGGGGAAGGAGCAACGGAGGGCTTTTAGTTTCAACTGTCTTAGTTCAAAGACCTGATGTAATGGATGCCGCTTTAATAGGCTACACCGTTATAGATATGCTCCGCTTCCACAAGCTTTACATTGGCAGCGTTTGGGTACCAGAATACGGCAATCCAGATGACCCAAAAGATAGAGAGTTTTTACTCAAATATTCTCCCTACCACAACTTAAAGTCCCAAAAGTATCCGCCGACGCTCATTTACACAGGTCTACACGACGATAGGGTTCACCCGGGCCATGCACTTAAGTTCGCAAAGCGGCTCAAAGATATAGGGGCATCGGTTTATCTTAGGGTGGAAACAAAAAGTGGCCACATGGGGGCTTCATCTGAAACGAGGATTAGAGAATTGGCAGACATGCTTTCCTTTGTCGTTAAGACGTTAGATGTTAAAGTTTAGAGTTCAGAGCATTTTTAATTTCTTCATACTTTTTTCTCGCTTCTTTCCTACTCTTTTGCAGTTCTCTTCTGTTTACCCATGTTGTAACAGCACCCATAGCAACCGTCAGCAGAGTTCTATAGAAAAGACCATTATTAAAAGGAATAAGATCACCTTCGTCTATAATGCCGTCTTTGTCACGATCAAAGAGGGGATTTATGACTAAACTTACTTCAGAACCTCCATAGGCTATAAACTTCTCATCCTCAGAAATCGCAATTCTCCCTAATGCTATTCCCATATCTGGATACAGAGGATAATAATGAGTATCGTCCCAAAGCACTTTTCCTGACCAATCGAGTATATACAGTGCACCATCATACACTAAGATATAATTTTGAGATATCGTAAAATCCCCTATGTAAGAGAAATTCTTTGCCCAAAGGAGGCTTCCGTTTTCATTATAAACTCCCAAGTATGAGCCTTTCTTCGAGTAGAAAGTTGCAACAATCTTTCCACCATCCGTGAGTTCTATGGAACCAACAGTTCCCTTCCACGGTTCGATGGTTTTTATGAGGTTCCCTTCTCCGGAGAAGAGATAAATTTTGCCTTTCTCAGTAACTGCAATGGTTTTTCCGTTTGTGGCGACATTTTCACCAAAAGCCAAGTCCCAGAGTTCATTTCCTCGTACGTCAAAGACTTTAACGACACTACCGTTCTCTACGTAACTCCTTGCTACAATTAAATCACCGGCTGTGCTTAACGAAGTTGTGTTGAATTCCTTCCTCCAGAGCTCAGATCCTAAGGGGGAATACGCTATAAGATAAAACGGAGAAAAAGTAAAAGTGGATTCATTGAGCCACTTAATACTATAAGTTCCAATGACTACAACATCTTTTGAGAGATCAAATGACCCAAAATCATCAAAAGGCAGTAAAGTTATGTTTCTGATGATTTTTTCATCGCTTATAAAAAGCAACCTTCCATTTTTGGGATTTCTCGATACTCCATGATATGTCACTTTAACAATGAGGGTGTCATTTTGAAACCCTATTCCAGCCACATTCCATTCAAAGCCAAGATCAAGTTTGTATATTCTATCTAGCAAAGGATCTCTTTTAGAAGTTTCCTCCCAGTAGTTCAATGTCCAGAATATTAGAAAAACAAACAGAATGTTCAGCAAAACCCGTATCTTTTTATTCATCTTGCCCCTCAGTTATTACTTTTCAACATAGTATTTAAGCCTTTTCCTCTATCAGCTTCATAATTTTACTGTGTAGCTGCTTAATAAGCTCTCTTCTGTCTTCCATAAGCACAACGTCGCTCGCTCCAATCACTTCAAGGTTGAATGCAAATGGACTTGGAATCTCGTTATGCTCAATAACGACCTTTATCTTTCCTTCTTTAATCCAGCTCAAAAAGAGTTCTGCATTCTCTATATCCATCTTATCTTCCATTATCTCCCTGTAAACTTCTTTCAGAAGTGGAAAGTCTGGGTAGTTTTTCTTCAAAAGCCTCAGAAGAGTCTGTGCGTTTAACTGCTGCCTGCTAAGGCTTTTCTTTCTCCCCATGTATCTCCTAAGGATGAGCAGACCTCTGTTTGCCACATGCCTGAAACGTCTCTTCAAAAGCTCTGTATTGTCCAATGCTCTCTTTAAGGTTTCCCTTACGTTCTCAATCTGAAATAGCCCCCTAATTTCCTCCTCGTTTAGGATCTTTTCCTTAGGAAGGATAAGCATAAACCCGTTATCACTTATTGCTATTCCAACATTCGTTTTCTTCTTTTTGCTGATAACGTAGGCAAAGGTTCTGCTCAGAGCTTCATTGGCCCTTCTCCCTATTAGTGTGTGGAAGAAGTATTTAACTCTCCTTTCATCAAAGACCTCCTCAACAAGAAGAAGTTCATCATCTGGGACAGTTGAATACCTCTCCTGTTCTCTAAAATATCCCAAAATGGCCTTTGCGGCCTTTTCATCAATTTTGTACTTTCTTATGAGAAGCAACTTTGCTCGTTTACTGCTTAGAAGGGCCTTAATCTCCTTTCTAAAACGCTGCACATCCAAAGCTAGGTCAAAACTCAAGGGCAACATTTCAGAAAACCATGCCGGAATTGTTGGCTTTGCTCCTTCTTTTGGCTGAACATAAACTCTATTCGCTCTTGATTTTTTAAATTCATAGGTTCTGCCAGACAGAACAAAAATATCCCCTGGCATCAATCTTTCTGCAAATTCTTCTTCAACAGTTCCAATAAAATGTTTATCAAGGGTAAAAACTTCGATTTTTGCCTCATCTGGGATTGTGCCAGTGTTCATATAATAGATGACCCGTGTCATTTTGCCCCTCCTACCAAATTTCCCTTCTTCTTCATCAAACCAGACCTTTGCATAGACTTTCTTCTCTTCTAAACCTGCGTGTTCACCAGCCAAGTAACGTAAAACACTCATAAAGTCATCAAAGCTTAAATTACGATATGGATAAGCCCTCCTAACGACCCTATAGGCATCGTTAATATCCCAGACTCTCTCCAACGCCATGCCGAGCACATGTTGCACAAGGACATCCAGTGGATTTTGGGGAATTTTAATCCTGTCAAGCCTCCTACTTCTCGCATTATGGGCTAAAACAGTACATTCCACCAAATCATCCCTATCCAAAACGAGGATCATCCCCTTACTTACCTCATGCAACTTATGGCCTGCTCTTCCGATTCTTTGAAGGCCTCTATTAACGCTCTTTGGTGAACCAATGAGAACGACCAAATCTATTGTCCCTATATCAATCCCGAGCTCTAAACTGGTTGAGCTGTTTTTTGAGAGGAAGCCGTTAACAACGTAGTTTCCTGTTTTAGAGTCTAAGATGCCGTATGTGTCTTCAATAAAAACTGACTCTATAAATTTGATCCTATCAAAGAAAACATCTCCCTTCGCGAGCTTCTGAAGCTCCTCAATCTCGGAAATTACATCTTCAGCGTTTCTCTCCTTTGCGATTTTTTCATAAAAGTCGAGCAGTTTGACTAAATTTCTCCTCCTGATTTCGCGGGTTCCGAGTTCTACTTTCATCGGATTGTACATCCCCATCTTCTGAAGCCTGTAAGAGCTAATGCCAAGTTTTTCCCTGATTTTCCTGAGGCGCTGACCGAGTCCGGGAATTACATCAGAATTTGAATATCCGCCAGATGTAATATTTTTTATTCTTTCAAGTCCGGGACGCCAAGGCTCTATTAGCTCTCCAAATTTTCGCAGGTATTCTCCCCCTAAGATTGCAACGGTGTAAGAGGTTCCAACCTTTCTTATCTTTCTGCTTCTGGTGAAGTAGTGTTCGTTGTAATCTTTCCTTCTGAGAGATGCAACGATTCCAAGCTGAAGTAAAAGATTGCGTATCCCTTCGGCAAACTCGGAGTTGAAGGTAATGAAGCCAGCTGAATATACACGATTGTCTTCTTTTATCTCAAGATATCCGCCACCATCAAAATAACCGGATAGAAACTGAATCTTGTGCTCTCTTGGAAGGCGGTAGAGTATCTCCGGAAATCTGCCATTGGTGGATTTCTTACCATTATCTCCCACGAGTCCTTTGAAGAGGTGAAGGAGCACGTTAAAGGAGAGTTCAAGTGAGTACGTGCTTTCGTTTTGTTTTCTTATACTCCCATTGATCCCAAACTCTTCTTTGGCAAGCTTGGCATAACGCTTGAGCACTTCCAAATCGCTGGAGAACAGCGTTGTTGAGTTACTCTTCCATGAACCATCGGCAAGCCAGAAACCAAGTAGTCTGATCATTCCAGGGGTGAATCTTTTGGGCAATTCATAGGTGTTCTTGTCAGAGGTTATTTTCACAACATCGTTTTCTTCAATGGTCATGCTAACTTCATTAAGAACCGTTTTTAGCTTGCTCCATCTAAATGGATACTCGCCCCTAAGCTGTTTTGATAAGTAGCTCTCACTCACATTCAGTTTCCTTGCAAAGGCCTTAATCGAACCAAATTTAGCCTGAATGTTCTTCTTTAGCTCTTCTAAAAACTCAACTCGCAAATGTAAGTAAGCGGAACCTGGAAGGATTTCAAAAATGGGAATTTCTTCTTCTAAACTTGGCAACCTGCGCAGAATCCCAATATAGTCCCCAGGCTTGAGCTTCTCCGCTTCAATCCAAGCAGGCTTCCCATTTTTTATTGTGAGAAACTTGTGCTCTCTCGTTGCTTCAACTTCAAAGCCAAGCTTTGTTTTGAGTCTTATTCCCTCAGAGTTGTATTTAATCTTGTGAACGCCCCTGAATCTTACAAAACTACTTTTTGCGTCCTCAATCCCGATTATCTCTTCATTACCGATAAGCTTGTCTATTCTCTTGATCCCTTTGGAAGTAAGCATCTTCATGTGCCCTGGAACACACACAACAGCCTTAAGCTCTCCTTTCTTCAATTTCTCCTCTACTTCAAGCCTAACGTCCCTAGAAAGGCTTGAGTGGTGAGTTTCAATTAATTCCGCATATTTTGGAAACCTCTTCTTGAGGTGATAGGCAACCCTTTCAGCCCCGCTTCTCGTGTTTGTAAATATTAACGTTGTTCTATGCTGCTCTATAAGTTCATCCAAGCGTTTGTACAGGGCCTCACTTAGCTCATTAGCTGGGGCATAGATTAAGTCTTCAACCACGCTCTCAACTTTGATTTCAGTCTGCTTCGCAAAGCTAACATCTACAACCAAACCAGAACGAGGAGTACCATCATCATTAAAGCCAAAAACAAATTTAGCAACTTCTTCTAGAGGGTGTATCGTTGCGCTTAAGCCAATTCTCACAAAATCTCCAGCAAGATTTTGGAGTCTCTCCAAGCTTAGAGTCAAATGAGTCCCTCTCTTGTTCTCAGCTAAAGCGTGGACCTCATCAATAATCACATATTTAACCGTCTTCAACCTCTGACTGAACTTGGGAGCATTTAGAGCTATAGCCAAGCTTTCGGGAGTGGTTATCAAAATATGAGGTGGCTTTTTTACCATCTTCTGCTTTTCATAGCTTGATGTGTCACTTGTCCTCACTGCAACCCTTATTTCGGGAAGCTCATAGCCTAGTTCCTTATAAACTTGTCTTATCTCACTCAGCGGCTCATTGAGGTTTCTCCTTATATCATTGTTCAAGGCCCTAAGTGGAGACACATAGATAACATAAATCTTGTCTTCAAGCTTACCTTCTTTTCCCAGAAGAACAAGCTCATTTATGGCGGCAAGGAAAGCAGATAAAGTTTTCCCACTACCCGTTGGTGAAGATATGAGAACATTTTCCCCCTCGTGAATCTCAACAACTGCATATCTCTGGGGAGGTGTAAATGTTCCAAATTTCCGTTTAAACCATTCCCTAATAGGTTCATCCAGTATAGCATAAATTTCATCATCGCTGTATTCCCTATTAGCAAACCTTATCATGATTCCTCATTCATCCTACATAGGCGAACTTTAAAAATTTTGATTCTATTTTCGAACAAAATTATTTAGCGATACAAAATTAAATATTGACAGGAAAAACCATAGAGAAGACTAAAAAATCCATCAAACCAGAGAAGCAAGTGAATAAATGAAAACCACCAAAAACACCAATCCAGAGAGATATGCCATCGAATGTGGAAAATGCAGGTGAAAGCTGTCATACTTTTTCTTTGCTTTGAGAGACATCATTGTTGGTAATACCCCTGCATAGAGCACCCCACCAAAAGTGCCAGCCAGCCATAAACCGTTTACAAAGCTCTTAAGGCCGGCAAAGTATATCAGCAATGGTGGAACAACTGTTAAGGCCCATGCATAAAGCTTGTTCATTCTCAAAAATTCTTTTATATTATCCACCTCCGAAAGGGTTATGCCTATATAACTCGTGCATATAGCAGCTAAAGGTAAAACAAGGCCCAAAATCCTGCCCCCCCTCAATGCATACGGCAACCCCAAAACACCTGTTCCAATTTGGGTTCCTATGAGCATTGCACTTGCTTCAGCCAATGTTAGCCTCTTCATGTTCCCACCAATTGTGAAAGAAATTCATAGAATATAAAAGGCTTGCTATATGTAAAGAAAAGGTCTTTAAAAGACAAATAAATGTATCTAAGTATGCTTGTATCCATTAGAAGATATGAATCGCCGTTGCTTTAAAGCTTAGATAAACCTCTTTCTCCTCGTTAATTTCCATCTCAAGAAGGGATGAGCGGGTTATAAATGCCCTGAGCTCGATTCCTCCAATATCAAGAGTCAGCCTTACTAAGGATCCCAGATCCTCAACCGCCAAAACTTTAGCTTTGAATTCATTTCTTGCGGAACTTTTTATAGGTTCATTGGATATTATGATGTCTTCCGGCCTTATACCAATTCTAACTTTTCCCTTGACCTCTACGGGAAGTTCAATTAAAATGCTATTGGTCTTCAAAACTTTCCCCTCTCCAATTCCCTCAACTATATTCTCAAAGCCGAGGAACCTTGCCACTTCTTCATTTTTCGGCCTTCCAAATACTTCTCTAACTTCTCCAGTTTGAATTAATTTTCCATCCAGCATAACCCCCACTCTATCTCCCAAGCTTACTGCCTCCTCAAAGGAATGGGTCACGTGAAGAGCCGTAAAATTTAGCTCCTTATGCCAGTGTTTCATTTCTTGGATGAGCTTAGATCTAGTTTGAATATCCAGATTTGCAAATGGCTCATCAAGAAGAAGAAGTTTTGGCTCCAAAATCAAGGCCCTTGCAATGGCAACTCTTTGAGCCTCTCCACCACTCAATGTTCTTGGTTTTCTGGGCAAGAGATGAGAAATTCCAAGGATTTCTCCAATTTCCTTAACTTTTTTGTCAATTTCATTCTTTGGCATTTTTTTCAGCTTTAATCCGTAAGCTATATTATCATAGACTTTCATGTGCGGAAAGAGAGCATAGTTCTGGGGAATATAAGCTAATTTTCTCTTTTCAGGCGGCAAAAATGTTATATCATTGCCATTCATGAAAATTCTTCCAGAATCCGGAATAAAAATCCCAGCAATGAGCTCAAGTAGAAGTGTCTTTCCAGCAC
>Ga0180300_10000299_pt1 | contig 21243 bp, 25 predicted proteins | sample GuaBasSediGuay15_FD_121798 | JGI IMG/M metagenome (GOLD analysis project Ga0180300, IMG submission 121798) | Subseafloor sediment microbial communities from Guaymas Basin, Gulf of California, Mexico - Guay15, Core 4569-2, 21-24 cm | ecosystem: Environmental > Aquatic > Marine > Hydrothermal...
ATCCTATTTTTCAATTTGCCTTATTACTCCGATTTTACTTCTTGTCCAATTAATACCAATTTCAATCTCGGGGATTGGAACAAGAGAAGGAACTTCGGTTTTACTTTTATCTAATTTCGGAATTCCTCCAGAACTTGCGATTGCCTTTTCCTTAGGAATTTTGATTGAGGATTATATTCTTGGAGGGATTGGATTAGTGTGTTGGTTTAAGATAAAAGAATGATTTGTTTTAGTTAGAAAATTATAACAGTGTAATAATTTTGTATTATAAATTGATGAACTTTGTATTATCAACCTAACTTTATGTTTTTTCGCTCAAATTTCGTATATTTGCGATTATGTGTAATTTTTGGCAGCGTTTGAAAAAGAAAATTTTATAGATAATTTAAAAAATGTCTCTATTATGCCAATTAGAAAAGTAGAACTAAAAGACAAAGAAGAATTAGAAGAGTTAGCAAATAAATATTTAGTGCCTTTGTATGGTGATCAAACTAAAGCTTTAAATGAGTGGCTTACTGGGTATAATTACAAGCATGCGTGGGTATTTGAAGCTGATAATGGAGAAATAGAGGGGCTTGTTGCCGTTTCTGATAAGCCTGATAAAAATTATGTTAAACTTTCTACTTTAGTTGTCAAAGAAGAATACCTAAATAAAGGAATTGGTAAATCCCTTCTTGAAGTAGCTTTAGAATATGCTAAAAAATCGGGGAAGAAAGAAATCTCTGTAACTGTAGGAGAAGATGTAGAAGATAGTTTTCATTTCTTTAAAAAGTATGATTTTAAACTAAAAAAAGAATTACAGGATAAATATAGAGAAGGTAAAAAAGAATTAGTTTTGGTGAGGGAAATAAAATGAGAAGATTGTTTCTCAAACAAAAATATCTCAATTATATCCTTGAAGGTAAAAAAACTTTAGAGGGCAGGGTTGGTTATGATAATATAAGAAGATTTAAAATTGGTGATTATGTCTATCTTAATGGAAAATATAAAGCTCAGATAGTTGGTATAAGAAAATATTCTACTTTTGCGGAAGCTCTAAGTGAAGAAAATTATAAACTCCTTATCCCAGATGCCAACTCAATTAAGGAAGCAATAGAAGTATATAATAACTTATATCCTCTCTGGAAACAAAAAAATTTCGGTGTTTATATTTTTGAAATTAAATATCCTGTGTAGTTTCGCGCAACTTCGGAACTTTCTCTTCGTTTTGCTCGTCTCACCCTAACTGGACAACTAACCGCAAATATACGCTCCCGCAATTAGAGATTGCTCTACATAAATTTAATCTTCGCTCAAATTCGTATATTTGCGATAGAGTACATTCAATTTGAATTGTGGCCTCACAAACTTTATATAGAAATCCTATTTACCTAATATTATGGAAATGGAAACACTAATTCAAAAATTTAAAGATCATGTTATTGAAAAATCAAAAAATCCTAATTTCATCCACCACAAATGGTTTGTTAAATATCATTTAGAAATTGTAGAAAAAATTGCATTGGAACTTTGTGAGAAATACAAAGACGCTGATAAAAATCTTGTTTTAACTTTAGTTTGGCTTCATGATTATGGAAAAATATTAAATTTTGATAAACAATATGAAGAAACTCTATCTAAAGGAAAAGCTAAACTAGAGGAACTTGGATTTCCAAAGCAATTTATAGAAAAAGCAATTTCTTATGTAGATATAATGAATAAAAAAATGGAAGTTGATCTTAATACTGCACCAATTGAAGTAAAAATAGTTTCTTCTGCTGATGGCGCTTCTCATCTAATAGGTCCATTTTTTTATTTATGGTGGTATGAAAATTCTGAAAAGCCATTTGAAGAATTAATGCAAGATAATATTAGAAAAGCATTGAAAGATTGGAATAGAAAAATTGTTTTACCGGAAGTTAGAAGAGCTTTTCAGAATAGACATGATTTTTTGATGGAGCAATGTGGAAACTTTCCAAGTAAATTTTTGGATTAATCCTCTATCCAAGCCACAACTCAAACTCAAAATTGTTTCACTTCGCAAAACTTCTAATAACCCATATATTAGAAAAAATTCCGATATTCTTCTTTGAAAATGAAAATTTATAAAATTATTTGAAATTTTTATGATGGGTATTAGATATAAACTTTTTGAAAAAGAAATTAGTGGCCCTTTTACTATACCTTCAGGAATAATCACAGCAGAGATACAAACCTTAGAAAAAATTGCAAATGAAATTCCTGAGATTGGAATACTAACAACAAAAAGTGTAGGAATAGAGCCAAACAAAGGAAATAGAGAACCAATTATTGCTCAATATGATTATATGTCTTTTATCAATGCTGTTGGATTAAGAAATCCAGGAGCAAAAGAATTTGAAAGAAAGTTAAGCAAAATAACCTTACCAGATGACAAATTTTTACTAATCTCTATTTTTGGAGCTAATGAAAATGAATTTAGAGAAGTTGCTGAAATTTTATATGAACATGCTGACGGATTTGAATTAAACATTTCTTGTCCTCATTCAAAAAAATATGGCCAAACTGTAGGGCAGGATGTAATACTTGTGGAAAGAATTGTAAGAGAAGTAAGCTCATTAGGGAAACCGACTTTTGTAAAAGTTTCTCCAAATTTAGATATAAAAGAAACTGTAAAATACGCGATAAAAGGTGGTGTTTCTGGGATAACTGCTATAAATACAAAAGGTCCTGAGTTGTTTTTGTATGATAGATATCCAGTTCTTTCAAACAAAGTTGGAGGAGTTTCTGGAAAATCTATTTTTGAGCTTGGATTGAGTTGTGTAAGAAAGATAAGAGAGATAACGGATTTACCAATAATTGCTTGCGGTGGTATAGCAACTGCAGAAGATATAAAACAATATAAAAAAGCAGGAGCTAATTATTTCGGAATAGGTTCAGCTTTAGCAGGAATGTCTACAGAGGAAATAAAAGAATATTTTCACGAATTATTAAAAGATCTTGAAAATGGAACAAATAATGCAAGCAAATTTTTGAAAGAGAATTTAAATACAAAGTATAGAAAATATAAAGTAAGAAGGAAGGTAAATTTAGCAGAAGATTTATTTCTTTTGGAATTAGATGATAAAATTGAAACACAATCAGGACAATTCATTTTTACATGGCTACCAGAAAAAGGAGAAAAACCATTTTCTGTATTTGATGATGAACCTTTAACCTTATTAATTCAAAAGAGAGGTTATTTTACAAATTGCTTATCAAAATTAGATAAAGGAAATACAATTTATATAAGAGGCCCTTACGGAAATTCACCAAAAATCAGAGGAAAAACTTTGTTAGTTGGTGGAGGAACTGGAATAGCAGGCCTTTATCTTTTTGCTAAGAAAAATAAAAATACAGTAGCTGTTTTGGGTGCGAAAGATCAAAAACACTTGCTTTATGAGAAATTTGAAAATGTTTGTGAAAAGTTGTATTTATTTACAGAAAGTGGAGAAGTTGGTAAAAAGGGTTTAGCCACAGATGATTTAGAAGAAATAATAAAAAGTGAAACTCCAGACTATTGCATCAATTGTGGACCAGAACAAATGGTAAAAACTGCAATTCAAAAAGAAGCAAAGTATATAAATCCGCAAAACATATACTCCTCAATAGAATTTTTAACAAGGTGTGGAATTGGATTATGTGGAAGTTGTGCAACTTCAAAAGGTTATAGAAATTGTGTTGATGGAACTTTCTTTAAGATAAATCAAATCTAAATTTTTGGCTTGCTCACGAATTCTTCGCAACTCTTTAAGTTTACCAAAATTTCCTTAAGTGGAAACTTCTCACAGCATAAGTTAGCAGAAATTCAAGACCTCACCTATTCAAATAGTAAGTTTTTTATATGTGTATTAATTCAATTAAATAGATGAAAAAAAGATTTATTGTTATTTTATCAGTTATTGTAATTATTGTTATTTTATCAATTTTCAAACCACTTATTTTTCCTTCATTGAAAGAGGAACAAGAGCCATTGCGGGGGACTGTTGAAGAAACCTTACGGGAATTCGAGAGAATTTACCACAAAAAAATAAAATTGGTCTATGTAAATATGCTCACTATGCATGGGCCTTTGTCAGAAGAAAAAGCAAATATTCTTTTGGAAGAAAACTTGCTTGTCAAAGAAAGATTATCTACAAACACCTATCCTCTTGATGATGGTTTTCAGTATGTAAATGGAGAATTTGTAAAAAATCCGGATGTGAGAGAAAATACTATAAAAGAACTTTTAGCTGCCAAAAATGCCGGAATGTCCATAAGCTTGGTTTCCAGCTGGTGGACTCCGGAAGGCGACCCGCAATTTAAAAACATAAAAGAGGTTAAAGAATTTTTGAATGAATATGCGGATATTTTGGTTGAAGAGGCCAAATTTGCAGAAGATTATAAGGTTGAATATTTTGAATTATATGAGCCAGATCATTTAGTTTGGCATCAGCCATTCTCTGTTGATGAAGATACAGTTGCTGTGATTGTTAATGAATTCAAAGAAAATGTTGTCCCGAGAATAAGAAAGGTATATAAGGGAAAGATTGGATACCAAATAGGAAATGCCGGTGACTGGAATTTCACAAAGTTAAATGTATCCTGTCTTGACTATTTTGGTGTTTTAATTGGTGGGATGTGCGATTTTGATATGTTCAAGCAGAAAGTTGATGAAATCTTTTCTAAAGCAGAGCAACTCTCTAAATCTTCTGGTGTCCAATGGGTTATCTCTGAATTATGGATAAATAAAGTCTACGATGAAGAAGGAAACTCCTGTGATTTAACAGATAAAAGAAGCAAATATTATGAGTATGTTTTTGAAAAAGCCAGGGCAAGCAAAAATTTGAAAGGAATTATGATAGATACTTGGAATGTTGATGAGCCTGGTTTTGAAACCTCTGTAAAAGATACTCCTTCAGAACAAACAATAAAGAATTTTTTTGAAAACTGGAATTAAATTTTCTGGCTCGCTCCCGAACTCTTCAGCTTCCTCGCCCTCGCTTCGCTCGGGTCTGCTAACACAAAGATGTGTGGCTCGCTAACGCTTGCCCAAATTCCGCAAACTTCATATATCCCAAAAATATTAAATAATTATAACCTCAACAATTGCCCCAATGAAAATAAAAATAATTCCCATTGCGAGTAACAACAAGGAATCTTGCAAAACAAACAAAAAGTGTTTTCTGCTTTCTTTGTGCCTTGCTAAAGCAATTGACAGAATTCCTCCAGCAATTCCGGCCAGAATATATCCAGTAAATTCAAAAATTCCATGAGGCAAATAAGAAAGCAAAACTAATGGTATTGAGGGAATACCCATTAAGTTTTTTGCTCCCTGACCAACAACAACCCCCAAAACACTTGCATTCCAAGAAATCAAAAAAATTGCCCCGGAAGAATAAAATAAAGAAAATGCAAAACAAACAACCATCACTCCGATATTGTTGAATAGAATTTTTGAGAAAATTCCGCTTCCTGTCGCATTCCCTGTTATACTGGAAATTGTTAAAATTTGATCCGAGAATATTGAAGAAGATATTTTTGTTGGTAAAATAAGATAAGAAACAGAAATTGATAAAGTTATTCCGAGAATAAGATAAAAATAAGCAATAATCAAATCTTTATGCCTGCTGAAAAATCCAAGAGAATATAAATAATTCCAGAAATGGTCATATTCGCGCCTTCTTTCCTCATATTTTAACTGTTTTATTGTAAGTGGGAGAATTGCAAGAGTGATTAAAAAAACAAGAAAAAGACCTCCTTGATTAAGAAAAGATGATATAATAATTGCAATAATTGTTCCAATAACAGAAAGAAAAAATAATCTGCTTGGATGTGACCTAACCTCTTTTATACTCAACAAGGATTCAAGAACCATAATATACAAAAATTTGTTTTAAACAACTCTTATTTTTTAAATACTATTTTATGGAAAAATTTCCGAGTAAAGAGCAGATAAAGAAAAAATTAAGTTGGAAAGAATTGCCGGATGGGGCTGTAATCTCTGTTCCGCAATCAAAAGAAAATAAAACAGGAAGCTGGGGTTCTTTTAGACCAGCATGGGATAAAGAAAAATGTATTCATTGCGGACTTTGTGCACTATTCTGTCCAGAAAACTGTATTCCTGTAAAAGATTGGAAAAGATTGGAAACAAATTTAGACTATTGCAAGGGATGCGGGATTTGTGCAAGGGTGTGCCCAGTTAAGGCAATTAAGATGGAATTGAAAAAGGATAAATGACTTAAATTTGTTTTTTTAAAAACTTAATTATAGCCCCGTAGTCTAGTGGCCAAAATTTTTGGTTAAGGATGCTGGCCTTTGGAGATCAAAGATTTGAGCAACTTTGTTGTGATGATTGAAGCAAGCCAGCGACCGCGGTTCGAATAAGCCTTTTGGAGCTACCGCTTCCACAAAAGGCTTAAGCTAAAACCTGATGTAAAACTTGATGAAGTTGAAAATCCGCGCGGGGCTATTTTTGATTTTAGAGAGTTCAAAAGAGTCAAACCAATTCTAATGAACTATTTAGATTATAACAGTGTAATAAATTAGATCAAATGTTTAAGCGGAGGGAGGGATTTGCACCCCCGTAAACCGGTTTCCTCAAATTTACTGCAGCCGGACGCATAGCTACTCTGCCACCTCCGCATGCCAAAAAAATCAGATTGCCCGTCAATAATCATAGAGGATACTCAGAGAGGGAATCATCATCTAAATTAATTTGTTTTTAATTTTAATTTATTTTCCATTATGCAAGAAGGAGATTTCATAGAAATAGATTATGTTGGAAGAATCAAGGATACAGGAGAGATTTTTGATTTAACAGACGAAAAACTTGCAAAAGAAAAAGGAATTTATAACGAGAAAATAAAATACAAACCAGCAAAAATTATAGTTGGAGAGAAATTTGTAATTGAAGGTTTGGATGAAATTTTGAAAGAAATGAAAGTTGGAGAAGAAAGAACAGTAACAATCCCGCCAGAAAAAGGTTTTGGAAATAGGGACCCAAAACTTGTAAAAGTAATCTCAGAATCTGAATTAAGAAAACAAAAAATAGTTCCTGTTCCAGGAATGATTTTAGACTTTGGAAACATGAAAGCAAGAATACAATCTGTTAATTCTGGCAGGGTGAGAGTAGATTTTAATAATCCCCTTGCTGGAAGAGATTTGGAATATAAAATAAAAATAAACAGAAAAATTGAGGACAAAGAAGAAAAAGCAAAGATAATTGCAGAGTTTTTTGGTGGAGAGGAACTTAAAACAAAAATAGATGAAAACAAAGTTATAGTTGAAGAAGAAAAACAAATTCCTGAAGAAATAGAGAAAAAAATTGCAGAGTTGATTAAAAAATATTTGCTTGTTGAGAAAGTTGATTTTGTAAAGAGTCTTTAACCCTACTTAAGATCAAACTTTTCTTAGAAAACAGCAAATGATGCAAGAAGAACAAATTTAACTATATAAAAAATACATATATCCAAAAGAAGAAGTATTGGTATATATTTTAATCCAGCAAATTCCTTTCCTTCTCTTATCAATCCAATTAAAATTCCTCCGAAAATTGAAGAAACAGACATCAAAGTTATTGAATAATAAAAGAGAAATTCCTTAGACAAATTAATTTTTGTTAGAGCTAAAGATAAAGTTCCTGTCTGCAAACTTTCTGTTGGCAAAATTGTTCCAAGGCTGATAAGGGTTTCAACTAAAAAAAGAGAAGAAGCATAAAGCAGAGGTGCTCCTATTCCAATAGCAAGAAAAATAAACATGCTGTAAGAAGAAACTTGTGCCTTTATATCTTTTCTCAATATTAATGAACTTTTTATATCATCAGAAAGACCATCAAGGAGAGGAGCGAGGTTTCCCCCTTTTGTAATCCCTTCTGATATTAGAGTTATTGTCTTTCTTAAAATAGAAGAATTTATTTTCTCTGGAATCTTGTTAAAAACATCTTTTATTTGCTCCCCAAACATTAAAGATTTTCCTGCCTCTCTTATCTGCTCGCTTAATGGACCGAATTCAGGTCTTGCACTTTCAATAAATGCTTTTTCCGGAAGTATTCCTGCTCTTAAATTAGAAGAAATGAGTCTTAAAGCATCCGGCAGCATTTCTTCTGATATTGAAGCTCTTCTGTTTGAAATTGAAATTAGAGAAATATGCAAAATAGATTCCAAGATAATTAAAACAAGAATAGCAATTATACAAGAAAAAAGACCAAATAAAACATAAAGCAAAATACTAAAGGAAATAAAAACAATTGGAAGTAAATAGGCAATTTTTATAAATTGCTCCACTTCTATTTTCAGACCGCTATATTTTATATATTTATCAACGAAATCTACATATCCCATAATTATTCTACATTCGGCCTCTTTGTTTTAACTATTCCCAAAAACATAAATTGAAATATAACAACAATAAGTAAAAGCAAGATTAAAATCCCTGAGTTTATTGGAAATCCTGAAAAAAATGACAATATTATTAAAAAACAAACACCAATTGAAGGAACAATTATTGCGAAAATCATATAAACCAAAGCAAGAGAGTTTAGCTGTGAGCCGTACATCTTTATTGCTGTTCTATGTTCTGCTGAAAATTCCTTTACAAGTTCCTCTAAAACATTCCCCATATCAGAACCGGACTCTATTGCATTTATAATTTGCCATAAAGCCCTTCTAAAATTTATTGAAGGATTTCTTAAAACAACTTCTTCTAAAGCCTTTGTCTCTGGAACTCCAACAGATATTTTTTTTGTTACTTCCTTAAATTCTTTTGATATTGCCCCATGCCCTCCTTTACTTAATGATAAAAAAGCTTCATACAAGGAAATTCCAGACCTTATCTCTATTAGCAGATGTCTTAAAGAGAAGAGCAAATTTCTCTCAATATCTTTAACTCTCCTTGATATGACCAAATTTGGATAAGCAAGATTATAAAAAAACAAAATTAATAAAGTGATAATTGGAATAAGAAATATGAATGGATAAAAAGTTTGAGGGAATTTTAAAAGAACATTTAATGAGAAGAGCAAGGAAAAAATTATAATTGAAAAAAAGATTGAAGAGAGGATTGCTCTGCCAAGATATATTTCAGGATCCAATCTAATCTCTGCCTGTTTTAATCTTACCTCTAAACTTGGAAAAAGATTTATAAATTTTTTTCCAAACTTTTTATATATTTTCATTTTATTTTCTTTAGAATTTCTTTTGGATTTGTTATATAAGTAGAAATAATTTTTCCAACAGAGTTAACATCTCTTATCTTATTTTTAACCATATAGTTTAAAACAAGCTCCCTGTTTTTCAGTTCTTTTTCAATTTCATCTTCATTCAACCCAGTAAACATTTTCAGTTTAGAAAGAACTTTTCTACTTTCATGATATTTGCTTAAAGAATCTGTATTCCTATCCCATTTGTACAACAGGTTTATTCTTTCTATCTCTGTTATTCTTCTTGTTTTTGGAAGTATCTCTGCAATCTCATAAATCCTTCTTATACCTTTTCTTCTATCTCTGAACATAACAACAAACAAATCAACTGCTTCAAGTAAAATTTCTGGAACAGAAATCGGAGGATTAATCAATCTTCTGTAAGTTTGTATTGCAGTATCTGCATGTATTGTTGCATAAACACTATGTCCAGTATGCATTGCCTCAAATAAAACTTCTGCTTCACGACTTCTCCTTACTTCACCAAGAATAATTCTGTCTGGCCTCATTCTAAGTGAATTTACTAACAAATCAAGCATGGTTATTCTACCCTGGCCTTCCTGGTTCGGTTCCCTTGTAACTAAAGGAACCCAATGCAAGAAATCGGGCAAACGTATTTCCCTCGTGTCCTCAATAGATATAATCCTTTGATTTGGAGGAATAAAAGGCATTATTGTTGTTAAAAAACTTGTCTTCCCTGTTCCAGTTCCTCCAGAAACCAAGATGTTTAATTCATGTTGGACCACAAACCAGAGAAAAGCTGCAACCTCTGCAGAAATCGTTTTGTTTTGAATAAAGTCAACAATTGTCCAAGGTTCCCTTCGAAATTTTCTGATTGTTATTGTATTTCCCTGATTTGATATTGGAAATAAAGTTGCATTCACTCTATCGCCTGTTGGAAGATGGGCATCAAGAAGAGGATTCAAAACAGTAATTTGCTTTCCTACTGTTCTTCCAATAATTGCAGCATAGTTTATAATGTCTTCCTCTCTTTCAATTCTTATGTTTGTAAGAACCCATCCATATTTTTTGTGATAAACTTGGATTGGTTCTCTGCTTGAATTTACAACAATTTCTTCCAAATTTGGATCCTTTAAAAGAATTTCCAATTTACCGAGACCAAGCATTTCCTGTATTAGAAGGCTTAAAAGATAATTCTTTGTTTCTTCTGAGATTTTTGGAAGGAGTTTTTTAATTTCCCTTTCTGCTTTTTCTTTAAATTCTTTTTTTAATTTTTCTCTCTGCTCTTGCCCTTCATAAACAGTCAATTGCAATTCTCTTATCAATCTATCTTTAATTTCTTTATAAATTGCCTTTGTTCCTTCATCAAGTTCCGGAATATTAACTATATATTCAGGAATAAATTTTTTTCCTTTTCTAATTTCAATTTTCAACTCAATACCCTCAAACTCAATCTTATATTTATCTAACATATTTAAGTTTTATTTTTCCAAAATGCCTTTCAATTTTAATTACTTTTTGTTCTTCTAAAATTTTTAGCCAACTTTCTATTTGTTCTTCATCAACATCAAGTTTCTCTTTCAATTCTTTTATATTTGTTTCTCCTTTTTTTAATATTTTTAAAAGTTTGTCAACATTTGTTTCTATTTTTTTATTTACAGGTGTTTTTTCGGAAAACAAGTTTTTTGCAATCTTGTTTAATATTCTCTCCCTTGTAATAACTCCTAAAAATCTCTCTCTATCAATGACAGCAAGACAATCTAATTTATGGATATTCATAATTAATATTGCTTTTGATAGATTATCTTCTTTTTTTATGCTTATAATTTTATTCATTATATCCTTGGCTCTTAATTTAGAAATTTTTTTTCTTTCTCTCAGTACTTCAAGCAAATCGGATAATGTAATTATTCCAACAACTCTTCTTTTTTTAGAGACAAAAATTCCTTTATATTTTTTATCCAAAAATTTTTTTATAATCTCCTGAACCGGAGTTTTTTCATCAATAATCTCTGCTTCTTTCATTACCTCTAAAACTTTAATTGATTCCAAAATGTTTTTTGTCTTGTTCATAATTTTAATTATATTTTTATGAAAGCCCAAGTCTCTGTTGAATTTTTAATTATTATAGGCCTTGGAATTGGAATAATATCACTTTATATTCTTTATGGCTATAATGCTCTTTATTCTTACAAAGTAAATAATGATGTTTCTTTGGTAAAAAATTCCCTTGAAAAAATCGCAAAAACTGCAGAATTTGTGGCTCTTCAGGGCAAACCAGCAAAAGAAAAAATAGAGATTTGTTTTCCTTTAACCCTAAAAAACTGCTCTGTAATCAATAAAACTTTATCCTGTTCTTTGAGCGATGGAAAAGAAATTTATCAGGATTCAGAAGTTAATTTAAAAGGCACTCTTCCAGGTTCTGGGTGCTGGAATTTGATTTTGAAAGCAGAAGAAAATTTTGTAAATATAACTATATCATGAAATCCCAATCTTCAATAGAATTTTTGATCCTTCTTGGAATTCTAAGTTTGATTTTTTCAATTTTAATTAATTATCCTGGCGGATATCTTTTTTATTCAGACAAATTAAAAATTGAAAACCAATACAAGGATATTTGCAATCAGGTTAAAGAAGAAATTGAAAATGCTTTGGAGATAGGACCCTTTTATAACAGAACATTCTATCTTCCACCAGGGAATTACAATGTTTCAATAAATAATTATGAGATTAAAGTTATCTACAGCAATGGAGAAAAAATCTGCTTCATTCCTGCAAATGTTTCTTCTAATCTAAAGAAGGGAAAAAATACTATTATATACAATGAAAGCGGATTATTTATTTGGTAGTTATGGTTGTTAATGTAATTTATTGATATAAAGAAAAAATATTAATTATAAGAAAATGAAAATTGATTGCATTAATTTGAGAAAGGTTTTTAATTCAAGAGGAGAAGAAACAACAGAAACAACTTTATTTTCCAGGGATAAAATTGGCATTGGAATTGCTCCCAGCGGAGCAAGTGTTGGTTCTAAAGAGGCAAAATTGATAAATTTAGATGAAGGGATTAAAAATTTCAACAAAATAAAGAACAAATTTATTGGAGAATTTTCTCAAGAAGAATTTGATTTGTTGTTGATGAACAATCTTGAAAAAATTGGCTCAAATTTGACAACAAGTTTGTCCTTTGCTTTTTTTAATTTAGAGAGAGATAAATTTGTTTCAAAGGTTTCTGGAGAATTTCCAATTCCTTTAGGAAATGTCATTGGCGGAGGAGTTCATCACGGGAAAACAGATATTCAGGAAATTTTATTGCTTCCCGTTAAAGAAAAAAATATTTTTGATGCAATAAAAACAAATTTTAAAATTTGGAATGAGATTAGAGAAAGATATAAAAACAAATATCTCGGTCTGAATGATGAAGGGGCTCTGGCAATGAATTTTAAAAATGAAGAATCTTTGGAGAAAGTTTCTGAGATCGCAAAAGAATATAAAGTCAAAATTGGAATTGATTTGGCTGCCTCAGAATTGTTCCGCAGAGGAAAATATGTTTATAAAGACAAAAAAATCAGCAAAGAAGAGCAAATTGATTTAATTAGCAAATGGATAAAAGATTACAAACTTTATTTTGTTGAAGACCCATTTGAAGAAAATGATTTTTTTGGTTTCAGAGAACTTACAAAAAAATTTAGAAACAAATGCTTGATTTGCGGCGATGATCTTTTTGCAACTCAGGTTAAAAGATTAAATAAAGAACTTGCGAATTCTGTTATTATAAAACCAAATCAGGTCGGAACAATTACTGGAGCGTTGAACTGCATTAAAAAAGCAAAGGAATTGAAGATGGTGCCTGTTCTTTCTCATCGCTCCGGAGAAACCTGCGACTCAACAATTTCAAGTTTGAGTTTGCTCACAAAAATTGCAAAGTTTGGAATATCGCAGATAAGAATTGCAAAGTTGAATGAATTAATAAGACTCTGGGATTTGTTGGAAATAATGGGTAAAAAACCAAGAATGGCTAAATTAAATATTTAAATATTTATTATGGTTGAAGAAGAAATACCAAAATTTAGTGACTTGTTTCCATCTGAGCAGGCATTTCCAGATTTGGAAGTAGTAGGTATTGATGAGATATTGGATAGGGAAATTATAATTGAAGATTTCACTTTAAGGCCATCTCAGTTTAAGGATGGAGAGTTTGCAATTGTAAAATTTAGAGAAAAAGGAGAAAAAAGCAAACTTTTCCTGACAGGATCAGAAATTTTATTAAAACAATTAAAAAGAGCAAGAGAGATAAAAAAGATTCCGTTTAGAGCAACAATAAAAAAAGTTCCAACAGAAGGAGATAGAAAATATTATACTTTTGTTTAGGATGAGAAAATTTTTTAAAAACAAGGAAAAAAGAAAACAGTTTTTCATATTGTTTTTTACTGTATTGATTAGTATGATCTTTATTTTAGAAATAGTTACTTTTCCTCTAATGTATAGAGAACCAAAGACAGAGACAAAAACTGAGAAAGAATTAATAAAAAAATTTTCTAAACAATGGATTTTTGATGAGAAATTAACAGAACAGGAAGAAGAATTCTTGATTCAGAGAGGGCTAACAATTATGAGTTATTATTATTTAGACAATAATTCTTTTGAACTTGAGTCCATTGTTAAATCTTTAAATGGCCAAGTAATCCTGGAAAAAATAAAATCAAATGAAACAAAACTTGAGTTAAAAAGTTTGAGGAATTCTATCAGTTTGGAAAATTTAAGTGAAAAAAGAATATTTGAAGGTTTGTGCGATACTTTGTATTATCCACCTCCGGATTGCTCCTCTTTTGCAGAGTGAATTTTAGTATTTATTTAAATATTTTGATTTCATTATGGAGGACTCGCAAGTTTATGTGTTTTTGATAATAGGAGCATTCTGCCTGCTAATTGCAAGTTTATTTGCTGGAAATGTTGAATTCGTTCTTGGAACAACAGAAACTTCTTATTACGGAACTCTTGCAATTTCTTTTGTTCTAATTTTGATTGCTGGAATTTTCTGGGTTTCTGCTGCAAGGAGTTTAAAGAAATAGTTGTAGATTGAGATAACAATCTAAAAATTGAATTTTTCTACTCGTCAATTGTTGAAATAATGAGATTATTTTATAATAATTATTTTTAGGAATTATGGATAAACCATTAATTCTCGTAAAATTAGGAGGTTCTTTAATCACAGATAAAACAAAACCTTACACCGCAAACATTCCGGTTATTAAAAGATTGGCAAGGGAAATACATGAAGCAAGAGAAGAAAAAGATATAAATCTGATTGTAGGGCATGGAGGCGGCTCTTTTCCGCATGTTTCAGCAAAAAAATACCAGACACATAAAGGAGTAATAAATAAAGATAGTTATGAAGGTATTGCAAAAGTTCAGAATGATGCGGCAAAATTAAACAGAATAATTATAGATGAATTGATAAATGCCGGAGAGAATGCAATCTCAATTCAAGTATCTTCCTGTTCAATAGCAGAGAATGGAAGAATAAAGTATATGTATGCAGAACCAATAAAAATTTTATTAAAACACAATATGATTCCTGTTCCTTATGGTGATGTTGGCTTGGATTTAAAACAGGGATGCTGTATTCTCTCAACAGAAGAAATATTGGATTATCTATCAAAAACATTTTGCAAAACAGAATTTAAACCTGATAAAATATTAATGTGCGGGATTGTTGATGGCATATTCACCGATGACCCAATAAAGAATCCGGAAGCAGAATTTATTCCTAAGATTACAACCAAAAATATAAAGAATGTTGGGGATTGTTTATCGGGTTCTGCCGGTATTGATGTTACTGGAGGAATGATTCATAAAGTTGAAAGATTGTTGGAGATCGCAAAATTTGGAATTGAATCAGAAATTATTAATGGATTAGTTCCTGGAAATCTTAAAAAAGCATTGAAGGGAGAGAAAATAAAAGGGACGATTATAAAATCGGCAGATGACGAGTAAAATATAACAATCTTTAAAAGTTTTTAATTATTTTTATTGATGGAAAATATTGATTTAACATATAAAAAACAAATGATAATAAAAGAAATTACTGGTTATAATCCTGATGGTTCAGATAAGATATTGATAACAGGTGATGGTTTGGATGTAATAAAGCAGATAGGATATATTTTAAGAAAAGATTATAAATCTATAGCTGAATTATCTGAAGATATTGAAAAATTGAAATCTGATTTACTTGGTTATAATTTATTTGATTGACTTCACTCTATAAGAATATCTTAATCAAATGAGAAACTATTTAAAAACCACTGGAACAAGAGAAATAAAAAAACCTGTTTCCATAGATTATGAACTTTCCTCTCTTTGCAATAAATTGGAGGACAAGCCAACAATTATCAATTTAAAAGAATATCAAAATGTAAGGGCAGTAGTTGGTCTCTGCGGAAACAGAGATTCTCTTGCAAGAAGTGTTGGAACAACAAAAGAAAATTTGATCTTCAAAATTTCAAAGGCAATGGAAGAAAAAGGAGAATTCTCTGTTTCAAATAAAGCTCCTTTTTTAGAAAACAAAATAGAAGAACCAGACATTATCAAATATATTCCAGTGCCAATTTTTTATAAAGAAAAAGAAAGGAGATATTTCTCTTCTTCAATTGTTATTGCAAAAAATAAAGAGACCGGGACACAAAACATGTCTTTTCACAGGATGATGTATCTCGGAAAAAATAAATTTTCAATCAGAATCACTCCGCGCCATCTCTATGAAATCTTTAATAAAGAACAGAATGACCTTGAAGTTTGCATCATTATTGGAGTTCATCCAGGGGTTGAACTTGCCGCAGCAACTTCTTACACTCCAGATTTTGATGAATTAAAATTTGCATCTGTTCTCCTCAAGAATTTAGAGGTAATAAAATTTAAAAATTTTCTTATACCTGCGGATGCAGAAATTGTAATGCATGGCAGAATAACAAAAAAACTCGCAGAGGAAGGACCTTTCGTTGATTTAACAGGAACAATGGATATTGAAAGACAACAACAAATTTTTGAATGCGACACCTTGTATTTCAGAAATAATCCTCTTTTCAGAGTGATTGTTCCCGGAGGTTTGGAGCATAGAATTTTGATGGGAGTTCCTCAAGAACCGAGAATATACAAAATTATTTCAAATACAGTACCAGGAATAAAAAATGTTTGTTTGACAGAAGGAGGATGCTGCTGGCTTCATGGAATTGTCTCCATAAAAAAGAGGAAAGAAGGAGACGGAAAAAAATGCAATTCTCGCGGCACTTGCGGCGCATCCTTCTATGAAGAGAGTTGTGGTTGTTGATGAAGATATTGATATTTTCAATCCATTGGATGTAGAGTGGGCTTTGGCAACCAGATTTCAGCCGGACAGAGATTTAATAATTGTGCCAAATGCGAGAGGTTCGAGTCTTGACCCTTCGTCTGATCTAGAAAAACATACAACTGCAAAATATGGACTGGATGCGACAATACCTTTGGATAAAGATTGTAAAATGTTTAAGAAAACTGAATTGCCTCTAAATTTGAATTTGAAGGATTATTTTGAATAATATGTATCTGACGAATGAAGAGGAAGGGATGTTAAAAGGAGAACAGGGACTTGTAATAGCAAAATGCATGAAATTACTTTTGAGACTTGGAGAGATTTACGGGGCTGACAGAATGATAAAAATTTCCTCTTCTCAGGCTGCTGGAGTTTCCTATAAATCAATTGGAGACCCGGGTTTAGAATTTCTTAAAGGTTTCGCAAATGAAGGCGCAAAAGTTAAAGTGCCGACTTTTCTAAATCCTGCCGGAATGGATTTAGAAAACTGGAAAAATTTTGGAATTTCAGATAATTTTGCAGAAAAGCAGTTAGAAATCATAAATACGTTTAAGAAAATGGGAATAATAATCACCTGTTCTTGCACACCCTATCTGCTCGGAAATCTTCCAAGATTTGGAGAACATATTGCGTGGAGCGAATCTTCCGCTGTCTCTTTTGCAAATTCTGTAATTGGAGCGAGAACAAACAGAGAAGGAGGTCCATCAGCACTGGCAGCGGCAATCACTGGGAGAACCCCAAATTACGGTTTTCACATTGATGAAAACAGAAAACCAAATTTTTTGATAAAAGTGAATGTTGATCTGAAAACAAATTCCGATTTCGGAGCACTTGGATTTTTTGTTGGAAAAATTGTTAAAAACAAAGTTCCTTTTTTTGATGGAATAAAAGAAACTGATACTGATAAATTAAAATCTTTGGGAGCCGCAATGGCCGCATCCGGAGGAATTACCTTGTACCATGTTCTAAATAAAACTCCAGAAGCAGAAAAATATAAATCTACTTCAAACAATCTTGAGAAAATTGAATTTTCGGAGAAAGACCTAAAAAAAAGTTATGAAGAATTATCGGATTCGCAAAACCCAGATTTAATTGTTGTTGGATGCCCTCATGCTTCAATCTCTGAAATAGAATATTTAACGAAAAAATTAAAAAATAAAAAATTAAAAAAAGAGTTTTGGATATATACCTCGAGAACTATGAAGATGTGGGCAGACAGAATGGGATATGCAAAAATACTGGAATGTTCCGGAGCAAAAATCATCTGCGATTCGTGCATGGTTGTTTCTCCTCTTGAAGAAACCAATTTTGAATGCGTTGGAACAAATTCCGGGAAAGCGGCAAAATATCTTCCAGGTTTTTGCAAGAAAAAAGTATTTTTTGGAAATTTGGATTCCTTAATTGAAAAAGCATTATGAAAACAATAAAAGCGAGGGGAATTTCTGAAGGAATTGGAAAAGGAAAAGTCATAATTCTTAAAGAACCTTTTGGATTTTATGGAAATGTTGATCAAAAAACCGGAATTATAATTGAAAAGGGAAATCCTCTTGAAGGTGTCTGCATAAAAGACAAAGTTTTTGTTTTTCCAAGCGGGAAAGGAAGCACGGTTGGTTCTTATGTAATTTACGCCCTGAAAAAAAATTTGGTTGCGCCGGCAGCGATAATAAATCTTGAAACAGAAACAATTGTCGCAACAGGAGTCATCCTTGCTGGAATTCCCTGCGTTGACAAACCGGAAGAAGACATTTTTAAAATTTTGAAAAACGGAGATGTAATCGAAGTTGACGGAACTAAAGGAAAGATAAAAATTTATAAGTGAAAACAATTTAATAGGGGATAGAATTTTAGGATTAGTGTAGTGAATAAAAATTAGAGAAAAGTTAGGTAACTTGTTTAGTCCAACAGTTCATCTCTCAACAAATATATTAGATAAATTAAAGGAATTTATTGAAAATACATTATGACACTGATTTCTGCTCCCGGAAATATTTTTCTCTTTGGAGAGCATGCCGTTGTTTACGGAAAAACTGGGATTATTGCGGCAATAGGAATGAAAACCTATTGCGAAATTGAAAAAAGAGAAGATTCTCTCATAAATGTTTCTTCCGAGGGTTATGGCAGATTTGAATTAAAAATTGAAGAATTAAGAGAAATTTCAGAGTATAAAGAGAGGATGGATTTAATAAAGGATTTAATTTCAACCTATTTCAAAAAATTTGAAATTGAAGAGGGGATAAATTTAAAAATCAGTTCAGATATACCAAAGGATTCTGGAGGAATGAGTTCTTCAACAGCAGTTCTTTGCTCAGTTTTGAATGCTTTAAACAAAGTTTTTCAAAAAGTGGATAAAAAAGATTATTATAATTTTTTAATTCCATTTCAGAGAAAAATTCACGGCGGCTCTGCTTCCGGGGTTGAACTCTTCTCATCAACTTTTGGAGGATATAACAAGGTTAAAATAAATCCAATTGAATACAAAAATCTTGGAAAATTGGAATTGCCAATTTTAATTGCAGATACTGGCATTGAAGCAAATACGGCCGAAACAGTAAGTTATGTCAGAAAAGGATATGAGTTAGACAAAAGAAGTTATGAAGAAATTTTTGACGAAATTGAAAAATTGGTTTTGGAAGGGGAAAAGGCAATTAAAAGCAAAGATTTTATTAAATTGGGGAATCTAATGTTTGAAAATCACAATCTCCTTGCAAAAGAACTCGGAGTCTCACACCCAAAACTAAATAAGATTGTAAGAGTTGCGATGGAGAACGGCGCCTATGGAGCAAAACTTTCAGGAGGCGGAAAAGGAGGCGTTGCAATTATTTTAGTTGATAAAAAGAAGGAAGAAAAAATAATTGAAAAATTAGATTTTTGCAAAATTTATAAAACCGAGATTGGCGTTTCAACTGATTAATTTGTTTTCCATATCTCTATCACAGATTACTAAAAAATAAAAAATAAAAAATCAGTATTCTCCTCCACCCATTCCTCCTCCTGGAGGTGTTGTTGTGCTTGTTGATTTTCCTGCTGTAATCACATCATCTATTCTTAAAATCATCTCCGCAACATCTGTTGCTGAAGAAATTGCCTGAAATTTTATTTTTGTTGGTTCTACAACTCCCAATTTTTCCATATCATCAATTTTTCCTTCATTGACATTTATTCCATAACCAACATTCCCGTTTTCATGTTCGCTTTTTGCTGCTACTAACAACTCTATTGCATCCTTTCCAGCGCTCTCAGCCAAAGTTCTTGGAATTATATCTAATGATTCTGCAAAAGCATTTATTGCAAGTTGTTCCTTCCCTCCAATAGAGGCAGCATAATCTCTTAGTTTTCTTGCTAATTCTATTTCTATTGCTCCTCCTCCATAAACATATGATGAGAGTTCCAAGGTTGAAGAAATTCCAAGGACTGCATCATCCATTGCTCTTTTTGCTTCATCAACAACATGTTCTGTTCCTCCTCTGACCAATATTGAAACAGCCTTTGGTTCTTTACATTCTCTTACAAAAACCATTTTATCTTCTCCTATTTTCTTTTCTTGCACAATTCCTGCTTCTCCTAAATCTTCTTTTGAAATCTCTTCTATATTTGAAACTATTCTTGCCCCTGTTGCCTTTGATAATTTTTCCATGTCACTTTCCTTTATTCTTCTTACACCAAGAATTCCGTATTTTGCTAAATAGTATTGTACTAAATCATCAATACCCTTCTGGCAGAAAACTACATTTGCACCAGAATTCTTTATTTTGTCAGCCAAATTTTTTAGCATTTTAGACTCCTGTTCTGCAAATGCCTGCATCTTTTCAGGGTCTGTTATTGAAATCTTTGCATCTGTCTCTGTTGATTTAATTTCTAAAGCAGCATTTATTAAGGCAATTTTTGCATTTTTAACAAGTTTTGGCATTGCCGGATTAACAACTTCTTTATCTACAACAATACCTTCAATTAATTCTGTATCTGAAACCGAACCTCCCTGCTTCTTTTCTATTTGAATATCATCAGGATTTATTACAATTTTTCCATCTTCTTCATGAGCAATGCATTTTATTGCCTTTACTGCTATTTCAGAAAGTTTTTGTTTTGAACTTTCAATTCCTTTTCCTGTCATTGCAGTTAGAGCAATTTTTTTTAATTCTTCTTCATCTTCTAATGAAATCTTTTGTCCTAGCTCTTTTAATAATTCTATTGCTTTATTTGTTGCTAACCTGTATCCTTTAACAATTGTTGTCCTGTGAATTCCTTGGTCTAATAATTCTCCAGCCTTTTTTAAAAGTTGTCCTGCTAAAACAACTGCTGTAGTTGTGCCATCACCGACTTCTTGCTCTTGTGTTTTTGCCACTTCTCTTATCATCTTTGCTGCTGGGTGATTAATTTCCATTTCATCCAAAATTGTAACTCCGTCATTTGTAATTGTTATATCTCCTGTAGAATCAACAAGCATTTTATCCATTCCTTTTGGACCTAAAGTACTTCTAATCATTTCTGAAACTGAGACAGCAGCTGTAATATTTGCTTTCTGAGCATCTTTTCCTGTCTGCCTCAAGACATCTTCAGACAAAACCAATATTGGCTGGTTAATTCCGTTCATACTAATAAAATTTACTTAGAAAACTTTAAAAGAATTATTTAGAGATTAATATAAACTTATCGTCACCTAATAAATTTATGAGATGTAAGTATTGTGGAGGTAAGAATGTAATAAAGAAAGGTTTTAGAAAAAATTTAAGTGGCAAAGTACAAAAATGGTTTTGTA
>Ga0180300_10000300_pt1 | contig 21179 bp, 15 predicted proteins | sample GuaBasSediGuay15_FD_121798 | JGI IMG/M metagenome (GOLD analysis project Ga0180300, IMG submission 121798) | Subseafloor sediment microbial communities from Guaymas Basin, Gulf of California, Mexico - Guay15, Core 4569-2, 21-24 cm | ecosystem: Environmental > Aquatic > Marine > Hydrothermal...
AAAATGATTTATTAATCAAAAAAGAAAAAAAGAAGAGATTTACTCGTGATTCTCTTGGAATTCCTTTAGGAATTCAGCTAGTTTCTCTACTCCTTCCACTGTCATAGCATTATATATAGAAGCACGCATTCCACCAACGGATCTATGTCCTTTTAAACCTATTAAATCTCTTTTCTCTGCTTCTCTCACACATTCTTCTTCAAGCTCTGGTGTTTCTAAATTAAAAGTAACATTCATGAGAGATCTTGAATTTGGTTTTGCATGACCTTTATAGAAACCATTGGAGTTATCTATAACATCATATAGTATCTTAGCTTTCTTTCTATTCCTCTTCTCTATTTCTTTTAATCCACCTTTTTCCTTCCAATATTCCAATACAAGTTTACATATATATACAGCCCAACATGGTGGAGTATTAAACAAGGATCTTTTATCTGCATGAGTACGCCATTTCTGCATCGTAGGAGTCTCCTCAGGCACCCTCTTCAATAGGTCGTCCCTAACTATAACCAATGTTACACCAGCAGGTCCAAGGTTTTTCTGTGCACCAGCATATATTACTCCAAAATTCTTTGGATCAATAACTTTATCCATGAGGTTAGAGGACATATCGCATACAAGTGGTACATCATCTGGAGTATCTGGCCAGTTATGATATTCAGTACCATAAATAGTGTTATTACCAGTTATATGAGCATAAGCAGCATCCTCGCTAAACTCTATATCCTTAGGTATATAAGAAAAGTTCTCATCCTCTGAACTTGCAACAACCTTAACAGTTCCATAGAATTTTGCTTCTTTTATAGCCTTCTTAGACCAAGCTCCTGTATTCACGTATTCCATGGGTTTACCTTCTATTCTTAGATTCAATGGAGCCATATAAAATTGTGTTGATGCACCACCTTGTAACCATAGAACATGGTATTCATCTGGTAAACCCATGAGTTCTTTAACAAGATTAGATGCATCCTCCTGAATTTTATCATACTCTTTAGATCTATGGGATAACTCCATAACTGACATACCTAGACCCTTATAATTCAACAGTTCCTCTCTCGCTTTCTCCAACACTGGTAGAGGAAGTGTAGCAGGCCCTGGATAGAAATTATACACGCGTTTTACCATAAAAATCACCTTTAAAACCTGGTATATCCAAAGGGGATTTAAATTATTCGGAGGAAAAATCGGTGTTAAACGTAAAGATACTTGATAAGAAATGTACAACAACTCCTTAATAACTGAAAGTCAAAAACTTAGAGGTGAGGTGGAAGACGATGAATAAACTATTGGCTAAAGCTTTGAAAAACACTTTTAACATGAAGATGGAAGATGCTATAGGTTTAGCAGATACTGTTGAAAAAATATTTAATGGACAAAATGAAATAGAAGATATGTCAATTGATAAATATACTAGAGCATTATTCTATGAACTTCTAAAAGAAAAATTATTGAAAGTGAGAAGAGAAGAGTATAAGGAGAAGGGAAAAAATATGCGTAAATTCTATTGGTCCTACAATATAGAGAGGATACAAGAAGAGGCACGTAGAAAACATAGGAAGGACATATATGGAGTATACCGTGAGATACCACCAGAGGTATGGACTAAACGTTCCTCTTATACTAACAACTAAAAACCTTTAACTTATAGTTTCAATGTTGAAATCTCCTTTTGAAGTCTCAATAATTTATCATCACTCCTCTCTATAATATAATTAGCATTTTCAACTATGAAATCTAGAAGTTTATCATTACATAATAGAATTCCATCTCTACCAATTGGTACGTCAATTCTCTCAGTGCTAAGTAATTCAACTATAATACGATTCTCAATATTCTTTAAACCAGAGTGTTTAAAACCTGCTGCGTAACCTATTTTAAGAAGTTTAACTGATGAATCTAAATCTTCAGCAGCTATATGAAATATAGGACTTTGAGTTAAAAACCATATGCTTCCATGGGATGCATTGGAAACAGCAGATAATATATCATTTCTAGATACCTTATCATGCCATCTACCTAGAAATACAGCGTTTTGTTTATCGCCTAATTTAGGGAGTTCTAATAATAATATACGTCCAGCACAGCTACTAGTAGTATAATATCTAGGTATAGAGTTTATAGCCTCCAAGATAGGTATAACCTTAGTATCAACCCCACCATTATCTATCTCCTCTCTAAGTTCTTTGAGAATAATTTTTTTATGACTTTGAAAACTATTCATACTATCTTAAACTCCTTTCTTATAGCTATCCCTCGTTTTTCTAATTCCTTGAAAAATAGTTTTGGAGGTATAACCTCTTCTGGAGTAAAAACACCGTATTCTTTTATTATATCATTCTGGATCATCTCTGCAGTAATGGAAACCGGGAAACCTGTTGTACGCATCATCGCAGATAAACCTGTTTCACTATCATATCTATCAATCATGTTATACTCACAGTAAACATATTCATCTTTTCTAATTCCATTGGCTATAGTTTTAAGTAAAACAGCATCTTCACCTTCAGATGGAAGAATCTGATCTAAAAGATGTATAAGAATATATCTAGGTATAATCTTTCTGCCTTCTATTTCAATGGGTTTATCACTACACATACCTATATCAACTAGTATCTTGAATTTCTCACAATGACCAGGGTATCTAATGGTTTTATACTCTAGGTTTTTTATTCTACCTTTATAGGTATATGGTAACGTAGATGTTCCACCAGATGTTATAAAAGCCTCCATTCTTCCAAAAGGCTCTGGAAATATTATATCCTCAACCTCTGTTAAAGATTTCTTATATCTGATATCTCCATTCTCGATAACTATAGCATCTTCTACATATTCATTTATCAAACCTTCTAAGGAGAAAACCTTTTGATAATTAAAAGGAGGTTTAGGGTTAATTGGTATTCCACCTACTCTAATATGTATAGATTCAACTTCATCATATTCATCAAATATATCATGTGCTATAACTGATACAAGTCCTGGTGCAATTCCACAATCAGGAATCACAGTAACATTCTTATCCTTAGCTTCTCCATCTAATTCTTTCTCCTTTAATACTATATCAGTGTTACCTCCTAGGTCAATAAAATCCTTCTCACCTTCGATAGCAATCTTCGCTAGCCTATAGTTATATCTATATGGTAAAGCTGAGATTATAATATCTATCTTAGAGAAGACTCTCTTTATATCATCTATATCATCTATTCTAATAGTTTCTATAGGATCATGAAGGAAAAACTTTACATCAGATAGAGCTTTATCATCTCTATCTGCTATTATAAAATTCTCTCTACTATGTTTTAGTAGATCGAAAGCTATTGCCTTACCCATCATACCAGCACCAAGTATCAGATAAGTCATAATCCTATACCCCTCTGTTTATCATGTTTTTATTCTAATAACTTATCCTCGAAACTATTATATTGATTAATATTATTCGCCCAGTTGGAGGTTTGAATTCTATGGAGAAGAAATTTTGGAATCCAGAAGTTGAAACAATGTCTATATCTAAACTTAAAGAACTTCAACTGAAAAGGCTTAAAAAAATAGTATCATATGTATATGAAAATAACTCTTTTTATCATAAGAGATTTAGAGAAGCAGGATTTAAACCAGAGGATATAAAGAAACTAGAAGATATCTCCAAGATACCTTTTCTAACAAAACAGGATCTCAGAGAATATTATCCTTTTGGTTTAGTATGCGTAGAGATGGATGATATAGTTGAAATACACGCATCTTCTGGTACAACTGGTAAACCAGTAGTTGGACTTTATACCAAGAATGACTTAGATATATGGGCAGAGGTTATGGCTAGATCTCTATGGGCAAATGGTTTAAGGAGAAATGATGTCCTCCAAAACTCCTATGGATATGGTCTCTTTACAGGCGCCCATGGTTTTGAGAAAGGAACGCAGAAGATAGGTGCAACTGTTATCCCTATAAGCTCTGGAAATACAAAGAGGCAGATAACAGTGATGAAAGATTTTGGTTCAACAGCTTTAGCATGTACACCTTCCTATTCTCTCTATATGGCTGAGGTTGCAGAAGAAATGGGTTTTAATCCAAAAGAAGATTTCAAACTTAAAATAGGATGCTTCGGTGCAGAAGCATGGAGCGAAGAGATGCGTAAAAATATAGAAGATACATGGGGTATAACTGCCCATGAACACTATGGTCTAACAGAGATAATCGGACCAGGCGTTGTATCAGAGTGTAAAGAAAAAAAACTCCATATAAACGCTGATCATTTTCTAGCTGAGATAATAGACCCTGAAACAGGAGAAACTCTAGAACCAGGAGAGGAAGGAGAATTAGTATTTACAACTTTAACAAAAGAAGCATTTCCAGCGATAAGATTTAGAACTAAAGACCTAGCAGTATACTATGAGGAGAAATGTGAATGCGGTAGAACATTACCTATACAATCTAGGATTAAAGGTAGAAGCGATGATATGATGAAGGTTAAAGGAGTAATCGTATTCCCATCACAGATAGAATCTGCTATACTAAATATCAATGGTTTAAGTGGTAATTATCAGATAATTAAAACAAAGAAGGGTAGTATAACCTCTCTATCTGTAGAGGTTGAACCAACTGAAGAGAGGTATAAAGAGGGAAATCTGGATGATCTAGCTAAGAAAGCAGAGGATGAAATCTATGCTATACTAAATCTACATATACCAGTTAAAATAGTACCGCCGCAGAGTATTCCAAGAAGTACAGGGAAAGCAAAAAGAGTTGTAGAGAAATAAATAAACCATTTATGGGGTAGAAGATGTTTGAGATACTCGATGATATCCTTCCATATATATCAGGTATGTGGACTCTACCATGGATACTAGTAGGATTCATTCTAACTATTCTATTTTCAAAGATTATCGATGGAAATAGGGTAGATGCTTTGATGAAAAAGATTGGACTTATACTCTTATATTTCTTCGTTCCAGTACTATTATTTAGAATATTCCTCAATATGGATCTAGGATTTGAACAGATAGAATTCGTAGGAATTATTTTTGCTACACTTTTACTGATGTATATCTTGGCATATTATTATGCTAAATATAAAGCTTCTAGAATTGGATTAAAAGGTAAAGTTAGAAGCCAATACATTAAAACAGTTTTGACCAATCAGGGGAGAAGCTCAGCTTTTATAGGAAGTGCCATGCTAGCAATTCCAGCTTTCAGAATACCAGCGGGTTTATATATGAGTCTAGTAGGTATAGTGCTATTCGCCATTATACCTTATATTTTATCTCATATGCATAAAAAAGAAAAACAAAGTTTCACTGAAACAACGCATGCGCTTCCGTGGTTTTTAAGACTGTATCCATGGTATCTACTGGCTTTTGTGATATCAGGTATAATTCTCCATAATAACTTTAATATAACTATAGAAGACCTAGGTGACATTGGTAGAATACTCAAGTTTTATTCAGCTATTACAATACCCGCCGCTCTCTACTATGTTGGATCAGGTATACATCCATCAGATCTAAAAAAAGAAGAGATCAAGAAACTATTAGGTTTAAATATTGAGCATTCTAAAGACCACTGGGTGTGGGTTAGACATATATTCCTACTAACAGTCCTAATTACACCCATTATAATTAACATCATATTCGCAATTTTATATATACTGGGATTTATTCCACTGTCATGGTTTGGAGTCACAGTGATAAATTCGATTCTACCTATTACCAGTACAAACATGTTCCTAGTTCCATATGGGATCGATAAAAAGACTACTGCTCTAGTAGTTACTTGGACAACAATTATATGTGTACCCATAGTGGTGCTATTAATCTATCTCTTCTCCTTATATCTATAATTTTTCTAGTATCATCTCAGCGGCTTTCTTACCAGATAGAAGCATGCCACCGAATATTGGACCCATTCTATGGGCTCCAGCTACAGCATTTGCACACATACCAGTAGCGATTAAACCAGGATATACCTCTCTAGTATTCTCTACTACTGCTTTTTCACCGATATCAGCATGCATAGAGAATTCCCCTATATCTTTAGATAATAAACCTGTTTTTGGTTTAACCTTCTTTTTAACTATACTGCAAATCTCTGCTGCATGTCCAGTTGCATCTATACAATATTTAGCACGTATGGTAAGTGGATCTACATGTAAACCAGCTACATCTATAGAACTCCAGTTTATAACAAAACCATTAACTCTATTATCTTTATCTAATAATACATCTTCTACGCTTATACCATTGAATATCTTTGCACCTGCATCTATAGTTTTTGAACATAGCTTAACTACTGCTTCTATAGAATCAGCACTCCAATATCCTCTACCTTCTCTTCTAATATCTATATTACATTCCTCCAGTAGATGTTTTGCTTCATCCTGTACAACTATAACTGGAAACATCATACCTCCACCCCACATACCACCACCTATAGAAAGTTTCCTCTCAAATATCGCTACTTTTCTACCTACCTCAGCTAGATATCTAGCAGCAGTAAGTCCAGATGGACCAGCACCCGCTATAGCAATATCTATATCAAAAAAATCTTTGAATTCCTCAGTGAATCGATTAAAAATAGTTTTTGTTATAGTTATATCATCTATTCCCATATCTAGATCACTGGGATTCAGAATTAAGATACACTTCTTAAATATACCGTTAACTCTTTAATATATATGATGATTTCAATTACATCGTGTTTATAATTAGAAAATTTAAACCGAGGGATATGTTTTATGTTATTAAACTAGCATCTGAAACTTTAACAGAGAGATATAATCCATCTTTATTCTCCTATTTCTATGAAATATTCCCAGATGGATTTATAGTTGTAGAATATAATGGTAGAATAATAGGTTTTATTATAGGAGTTCTAACCTCTCCACACTCTGGAAGAATCCTAATGATAGGAGTATCCCCTAAGCATAGAGGTAAAGGAATGGGATCTAGATTAATAGAGGAACTACTCCAAGAATTTATAAATAGAAATATTTCATATGTAGATCTAGAAGTTTCCACAGATAATGAGAAAGCTATCTCATTTTATCATAAACATGGTTTCAGAATTATTGATCATATAAAACAATTCTATCAAGATGGTAGAGATGCATATGTCATGCGACGACTTCTCTCTCTTTAAGTAGATGCTTATCTTTATCTGTCATAAACCTCTCTGACATAGCTGCCAATCTACTAGATATTTTATCTAAACCTGGGTAGTTACTATTAGTTAGAAGATCAGCTATACCTTTACTTAGCATAAAAACAGCAAGTGTATGCTCCCTCTTAGACTTATAAACCTGATAGGGTGTTACATTTAATTTTTCATACATTGCAAACTCTTCGGAGCCATCATTCTCAAGTATATCTTGCAGATGATTCTTCAACTGAAGTAAAAACATGTGAAGCTGTATAATCTCATCCTTCTGCATAATAATATTCCACCATCAAAATATCATCTATGAATATTAAACAGGGTTTTTATCATTTTCTACGAAGCATTTAAAAATGAGAAAAAAATGTTTTTATAAAATAGAATTTAATAATTTTTGTTTATGTTTCTCTTCTGGTAATGACCCTCACGGTTTTAGGTTTCTTCACCACATTACCCATCTTTACTCCAACGATATTTTTGATGTTTTTACTATGAGCTATATCAAGTAAACGCTGAGTGATGATTCCATCGAAAACCACTGTTTGGATATCTTTACCTTTCTGTAATTCATCTGTAAGTTCTCTGACAGGTATCTTTTTAATCTCTTTATCCTTCGAATCAAGTAACACTGCTTTGAGAGAACCAGCGACATCATCTAATATCCCAAGGTAACCTGTTTCTTTACCTCCAGAAGCAGCGGCTTTCTCTACCTCCTTAGTTTCTTCAGAGAGTTCAGTAGATGATGTATCTGATGTAGTCACCCGATGGAATTCTTTAGCCTCTCCTCTATCTTTAGGCATCTCTATATTGAACATCTCAGCATACTGTTCAGCAGGTATCTTATTCTTTAAAGCTTTCATTATAAGCTTCTGGGGTATCTCCTCTACTTCTCTAGTTGGTGGAGCTCTAGCTACAAAATCTATATCAGCTGTCTGTAATAGTTCTCTAAGAATAAGTTCTCCTCCTCTATCACCATCGACAAATGCTGTTGTTATACGCTCTTTCGTTAGATCTATAACTGTTTTAGGTATATTAGTTCCACCTACAGCAATTACGTTCTTAATTCCATATTTAAGTAGATTCAATACATCTCTCCTGCCTTCTACAACTATTATAGCATCACTTTTATCTATATTTGGACCAGCTGGACATCTATCTGGACCATATGTAGTAATCTCCTCAACTTGCACTGCTTGTCTTACTGAATCTGTTATACTACCACTATCGATTTTACCTTCCTCGATTACTTTATTGAGAAGTTCCTTTGCCCTCTCTATTATCTGTTTCCTACGTGCGACTCTAACATCCTCAACTTGTTCAGTCACTATTTTAGCTTTACAAGGACCTACTCTATCTATACTTTCAAAAGCAGCAGCTAGTATAACTGTTTCAACTTTATCTAATGATGTCGGTAGTGTAATAGTACCTTGGCTTTTACCATTTTTTGATTCTAATTCAACCTCTATTCTCCCTACACGTGCAGACCTCTGTAATTCTCTTAAATCTAATTCATCTCCAAGTAAACCTTCTGTTTGACCAAATATAGCTCCAACAACATCTGATTTATCAATAATACCATCAGCTTTAATACTAGCTCTAATCATATATTTTGTTGTAGCAGGATCAAGCACCATTTCTTCCACCTCATTATTTTCATTGATTTCGAAAAATAGCACCACCCTAAACTAACCACCCACTCTGCTCCTTCTAGATACTAAATTCCCTCTTTCCAGGGGCATTGAAAGGGGTGAGTGAGTCTAATTATGATGAGTTAAACCTCAATTAAGGTTAAAGGGAGTGCTATTTTTCAATACATACATTTTGTAATGCTATATATTAGCCCAGCGCCATATTTAAATGTTACCCTCATATTACCCTAGATGATATTATGTCAGAAAAGATATTCATCGGTGTTGCATGGCCCTATGCAAATGGATCTCTACATCTAGGTCATATAGCTGGATGTTATCTACCGGCAGATATATTTGCTAGATATAATCGCATGAAGGGAAATGATGTTCTAATGGTTTCAGGGAGCGATGAACATGGTACTCCTATAACTGTTACAGCTGAGAAAGAAAATACTACTCCACAAGCAATTGTAGATAGATACAATCGAGAGCATACAGAGAATATGAAACAACTTGGCATATCTTTTGATTTATTTACTAGAACTACAACTGAGAATCATGAGAAGGTTGTACAAGATATATTTCTAACTTTATACAAGAAAGGCTTCATATATAAAAAAGAATTAGAATCATACTACTGCCCCAACTGTAAACGTTTCCTACCAGATAGATATATAGAAGGTATATGCCCTTTTTGCGGAAATGAAAACGCTAGAGGCGATCAATGTGATGAATGTGGTAAACTATTGGATCCCCAGCAACTATTAAATGTAAAATGTAAGATATGTGGCATAACACCTATACTAAAAAATACAGAACATCTATTTTTTGCTTTAAGTAAATTTGAGGAGCCACTATTAGAATGGCTTAAAGAGAAAAATTATTGGAAACCAAGTGTTCTAAAATTCACTCAAAACTGGTTGAAAGATGGATTACATGATCGAGCTATAACAAGAGATATAAACTGGGGTGTACCAATCCCATTAGATGGTTTTGAGGATAAAAGAATATATGTATGGTTTGATGCAGTTATAGGCTATCTCTCTGCTAGCAAAGAATGGGCTCAAAAGATAAATGAGCCAGATAAATGGAAGGAATGGTGGCTGAATGCTGAAGCAAAACACTATTATTTCCTAGCGAAGGATAATATACCATTCCATTCTATAATATGGCCTTCTATCCTCATGGGTTATGATGAACGACTTTCTCTACCATATGATATACCTGCAAATGAGTATCTAAGGTTAGGTGGAGAACAATTCTCTAAAAGCAAAGGTTTAGGGATATGGGTTCCAGAGGTTATAAAGAAATTTAATGTTGAATCTATAAGATATTATCTATCAATAAATATGCCAGAGCAGAAGGATACAAATTGGATGTGGGATGAATTTGTAGCTAGAAACAATGATGAACTAGTTGGGACTTATGGTAATTTAATTCATAGAGTTATGACCTTTACGTATAACAATTTTAATGAAATACCACCATTAGGTGAGTTAAAAAAGGAAGATGAAGATATAATCGAGAAAATTGAAAACATACATAGAGAGGTAGGAGAAAACCTAGAAAAATGTGAGTTTAAAAAAGGTTTAAAAAAAGCAATGTCACTAGCACATTTGGGTAATGTATATTTTAATAATATGCAACCCTGGCATCTAATAAAAACAGATAAAAATAGATGCGCTACAGTACTACATGTATGTCTAAAAATCGTTCAAGCACTTGCAATATCTATGGCACCATATCTACCATTCTCATCTGATAAGATATGGCATATGTTAGGTAATAGTGATTCTATTCATAATGCAAAATGGGAGGATGCATTGAAACCTTTAAATGTTGGATATAAATTAGGGAAACCAAAACCGTTATTTGATAAGATAGCTATAGAAGAGGTGTCAGGAGAAATGGATACGTTTTCCATGTTAGATCTACGTTCTGCAAAAATACTATCCGCTGAGAATCATCCAAATGCAGATCGCCTCTATGTACTGGAGATAGACGCAGGGGCCCTCGGTAAGAGAACACTAGTAGCTGGACTTAAAAACTATTACTCTATCGATGAATTAATAGGTAAAAATATTGTTATAGTTGCAAATCTTAAACCAGCTAAACTTAGAGGTGTAGAATCAAAGGGTATGCTACTTGCAGCAGAAGATAAAGAGGGTAACGTGGTATTATTAACACCAGGTGATGTTAAACCAGGAGAGAGTATCACTATAGAAGGCATACCAAGTCAACCAGCTAAGGTATTAGAATTCTCGGATTTTCAAAAGATTTCTATGACTGTTGATGAAAATCAAAATATCATCTATCAAGGTAAACCATTGCGTTCATCTAAAGGATTTGTTAAAACAGAGAAACCAATATCTGAAGGAGCGGAGGTACATTAGATGATGCAACAAGTTGTAACAGAGAGTAATCTACCTTTCAAGATACTAAAGAAAGGCAAGGTTAGAGATATCTATGATTTCGATGATTCTCTGTTGATAATAGCAACAGATCGTATATCTGCTTTTGATCGTGTACTACCAGATCCTATACCGGGTAAAGGTATATGTCTAACGCAACTCTCTGCCTTCTGGTTTAACTATTTTAAAGATATGATACCTAATCATATGATTACAGTAGACGTCTCTGGGTTTCCAGAGGAATCACATGAGTATAGTGATTCAATAGAAGGTAGAAGTATGCTTGTTAGAAAAGCAAAGGTTTTCCCAGTTGAATGTATAGTTAGAGGATATATATCTGGATCAGCTTGGAAATCCTATAGGGAAAATGGAACAGTATGTGGAATAAAACTACCATTTGGTTTAAAAGAATCTCAGAAGTTAGATGAACCACTTTTTACGCCATCGACAAAAGCAGAGACAGGACATGATATCAATATATCTTTTGAAGAAATGGCTAAGCTAATTGGTTTAGAGGAAGCTGAGAAGATAAGAGAATATTCTCTACAAATATATGAAAAAGCTGTTAATTATGCTCAAGATAAAGGTATAATTATAGCTGATACAAAGTTTGAATTTGGTCTTATAGATGATGAGATTGTATTAGTTGATGAACTTCTAACACCGGATTCATCTAGATTCTGGCCTATGGACAAATATAAACCTGGTGGTAAACAACCAAGTTTCGATAAACAATTTGTCAGAGATTATCTAAGAAAAATAGGATGGAATGGAGAGGGGGAACCACCTAGGCTTACAAAAGATGTAATAGATGGAACTAGAAGGAGATATCTAGAAGCATATGAGAGGTTGACAGGTAAAACACTTTAATGAACGCCAACAGTTACACTAGAGTTACCTGGTACATCTACATCTACATAAAGCTCTATGAGGTCTCCTTTCTCTCTAATCATTTTTATAACACCGTTATCTACACTGTATTCTCCTTTTGGAAGTAAAAATGTAACCTCTACTTGTATATCCATATCCAATTTATTTTCAATGGTTTTCCGATAATCATTATCATCATAACAGTTTATATTATAAGATGGAATGGAATACTTCGGTTCCTTATAATTATAAGATTCTATTGTATAATTATTAACATCTATAAGTCTATAACCCCAATAGGCATCTGAGGCGGATAAACTACTAGATGCTGTTGTAGTAGTAACAAACAATGTATCATTTTGAATAGTAATATTATCATAGTGTACATGTCCATCAAATACTGCATCAACACCATATCTATTTATCATAGCCATAAGTTCTTCTCTTCCTCTATATCCATTATGAAGCAGAGATTCACTCTTTGTATCCCAAAGTGGATTATGATGTAACATCATAACCTTCAATCTAGCATCGCTATATTTTAGAAGATCATCATTTATCCATTGAAGCTGTTCATCTTGTATATAGCCACCCCAGTTTAATGGTATAAAGAAAAACGCAGCTCTTTCCTTCTTAGGCCAATCATAAGAGTTTATAGAAGTAAAATGAGCATCTCCATAGTTAAAGGAATAGTATAATGGCCCAAAATATTCCTTCCAATATTTAAAACCATCCTGACCTGTTTGCACGTATCCATCATGATTTCCGGGACATAGAAAAGTTGGTACCTGGAATTCTTGTAGAATCTCATAGCATTTCCTATATTCTCTAGGATATTCACCTGGATAAGCCTGACCAAATACTAGATCGCCGGTTATAATTACAAAATCAGGATGAAGGAGATTGATCTCCTCTACACTCTTCTTTGCAGCTTTCCAACCAATAGTCTGCCATATATCTACTGTAGCTCCTCTTGGATCTCCAATATGGAAATCTGTTAGATGAACAAAAGAGAAGTTACCATTTATCTCTTCTTTTACAGCAACTGCTCTAGGGCGAGTAGCAGAGAGACCATCAACAGTAAGAGTTATATTATATAATTCCTCAGGTACATCTGCTGGTATCTTAACAGTAGAATAACATATATCATCCTCCATCCAAATATCTATAACCTGTAGATTAAAAACATCTGAGATAGCATCATATGCTGTAGAGATCTCCACTTGTAGAGTATCAAAAGATGGAGCTATAAATTGAATAGTGAAAGAACCATTAATTTCAACTAATACTGGAATAGTTGATCTAGGATATAGAATATCTATACTAGAATTTATACCAGTATTTGCTATATGAGCATGATCAGTTATCTCAGCTGAGAGAACAACTGGGTTTAATAAAAACGCACAAGCTATAAACAATGGTATTAGATATCTACTATCCATGGCAAACCCCTTAAAGAAAAGAATGTAATCTATTTTATTTATATTTTACTAAAATATTTTTTATCCTTCTAGTACTGGTGAACGCCAGTCTAGACCAGGTGTTCTTATACCTATCTTTGGTATCAATGGAGAACGACGTTTATGCTGTGTTCCAACCCTCCTACCCTTGATCCTTAAAACCTCTTCCACGCTAACATCTGCCGCTTCAGCAATCTTATCTATAGATAACTTCTTTTCCAAACCCATAAGAATTCTATCTAATTGATCATATTTTAATTTGATTTCCTTTTCATCTAGCTGACCTTTATATAACCCTGCAGTTGGAGCTTTATCTATAATTTCATCTGGAATTCCTAGGAAACGAGCTAGATCTCGTACCTGGGTTTTATATAGATCTCCTATAGGCATTATATCTACACCACCATCACCATATTTTGTAAAATAACCGATTAACAACTCGGATTTATTTGAAGTGCCGCAAACTAGTTTATTAGTCATATTTGCATATTCAAAAAGTAACACCATTCTTATCCTAGCTTTTATATTAGCTAAAGCCATCTTATCAGGTTTAATCACACTAGTCTCACTCGTTGTTTTAACCAATGAAGTAATATCTCTAGTTTCACATTTTAAATTAAACATCTCTACAATAGTTTTCTGATCTCTTATATCCGACTCTGGAGTAGAATCATCTGGTAGAAATAAACAAGTTGTCCTCTCTCTACCTATTGCTTTCTTACATAAAACCGCTGTCACTGCTGAATCTAAACCACCAGAGAGACCGACAACTACGCCTTTACATCTAGAATTCTCAACATATATTCTAATGAAATCTGTTATAACATCTACAACTTCTTCAGGTTTAATAGTTAAATCAATCATACCACGACGCCTTATATCGAATTATGATAAAGAGTTTACGTCCTAGATTACTCGTTACATCTATAAAAAATAGAAGAGGATTAGATAATAATCTACTCCCTACTTCGTTTTTTATAATATATAGCTGCAACTAAAACGGCTGTTATAATACCTGCTATTAGAATAACTATTAGATGCATTATAGATGGTGTTGTAACCTCTACTGATGTAGGAGCTCCTTTAGATACTGCTGCAGCTGTAATAGCAAAGATTGATAAACCAGGTGTCTCTGATTCATAATAGATATACTCGTTATCCTCTTTTATAATACTAGTTTTAAGAGGCTGCCATTTATCGTTATGATATCTAAGTAATTTAACCGTGTTTTTATCTAGATTATTTTCATCTAACCAAGTCTTCTCAACTTTAAATGTAAAAGTCATCGAGATGTCTTCCTCTGCGTCGGTTTCAATAGAGAAATAGATGTATACAGATTCTAATGGTTCCGGTATATCAGATGGTTTACCAGATAATTCCTCTATGTTTACATTTAAACCTTCGATATTCTTCTTAGCTTTAATCTTTATTTTTTCAACAGTAAGTCCGTATTTCTCTAGTGATATGTTTCTAATTCCACCAGCAGCTATAGAATTAACTGTAAGGTTGACTATGTTTTCCTCTGACGGTGGCTTAGAAGAAGGTGGTTTAGAGATGTTCTTCTTCTCTACTGTAAAACTATACACATTAGAGGTTGTCTCCTGTGGTGCATTATCAACAGCTTTAATATAATATGTAACTGTTATTCCACCTTCAAATGGACCTATTGTCGCAGAATATATATTATCTTTTGTGAGGGTCATTCCTTTAGAATGTAAGGTTCCATCATTCCAGTATAAATCTACGCTTGTAACCTCGATATCATCTGTTACAACAGCTGTTATAGTAACAGTATCATTACTTGTGATCTTTGATGGGCTATGAGTTACATCTGTTATAACAGGTGGATTATCAGTTTCTTCTACTGGTGGAGCTCCACCACCAGGAGAACCTTGATTATTCCCTCCTTCATCTTGTGTAGTTATAGTAAAGGACCAGTTATAGTATGTTACATGACCTGCATCATCATGGATTGTTACATTAACCGTATGTTCCCCTGTTGAAGCAGAGGATAATGTATAACTTACTTTTGTATCACTAATAGTTGCACTACTTGTTACATCTGAGTTATCAACTCTGATATAGACTCTACTAGTATTAACTCCTGTTCCATTATCGCCATATGTAAGTTGTATAACTGGATTTGTTGTTGTAATAGATGCACCACTACTTGGGACAGGATTTGATATATAAGGTGCTTGAGTATCTAAGATAATTGTATCATTTATTGCGCTATTATTGATATTTGGATATTCCACAGCATTATCCTTAGCTATGAGATAGATTGTTTTAACTCCATCTCCAGATGATAGAGTAAAAGGATAACTTGTAGTATATGAAACCCAATTTACACCACTGAAATTCTCATCCTCACTGATCTTCATCCAGTTTGCACCGGTTACATTAATAGTAAGAGTAACAGATTTAGAAGTTGTATAGGTTGCCCCATTGTCTATCTGTATAGAATTCAATATAGGCTCTTGAGTATCAATGATAAAAGAGCGAATAGTTGAATAGTTTGAATACGTAGTAGTATTCTTAGATCGAACTTGCCAATATATTATATCTCCATCATCATAATTATCATTTAATTCTACATAGAGATTTGATGTTAATCCAGTGTTTGTTAGATTTGTACTTGAATTACCATATCTATATTCATAGGAGGTTGCTCCTGAAACTTGAGACCATTGAATTTTTGGTGTTATATCATTTACATGTGCACCATTCGCTGGAAACGCGGGAGATGGTATAGCAAGACCAGATACAGATACTGTGAAAGACCTCTGACTAGTTGTAGCAGAATTATTTGCTAGATCATATACTGTAACCTTCCAAGAGTATGATCCCTCTGCTAGGGTTTCAGCGGTATAGGAGGTTGTAGATGAGTTTAGATAACTACTTTGAATTACAGACCCAGATTGAAGGATTTCAATTTTAAACTGTCCTGTATCAGAATTTGGATCATTCCAAGAAAATGTTGGTGTCTGTGTAGATAATGTTTCACCTGCAGATGGTGAAGATAATGTTACCGGTGTTGGTGAAGTGGTATCAAGGGTAATCGTAGCGGTAACTGCTGTTGCATTGTTACCTGCGCTATCCCGTGCTTTATAGTAAACAGTTTTTAATCCTTCTCCATTTGAGAGGTTCCATGTTTGAGTAGTGGAATATTGGTATCTATTCCAATTAATTCCATTATTACTCAACCAGTTGTATACAGGTCCACCATTTGCTGATAATGTTAATGTAACTGTTATATTATTGGTATATGATGCCCCATTATTTATTGATATTGAAAGATCAGAAGGCGCTATTGTATCCAAAGTTATACTATCAGAAGCTATCTTTGTATTACCTGCATCATCCTTTACCTGTAGATAAACAGTGTGAACACCCTCCGTATTTGGCATAGTAAATATATAGGTATTTGCTTTTGGAATCCAATCGCTCATATTAGCAAAATTTGTATCATTATCAATTCTCATATAAGTTGCACCTGAAGCACTTATAGTGAGAGTAACTGTCGCGTTATTAGTAACTGAATCTCCCTCATTTATAGTGAGAGAGGGTGTTGGAATCGTAGTGTCAAGGATTATAGAATCATTAGTTATACTGGTAGCTCCTGCCGAATCTCTGAATTTTATATAAACTGTTTTTGTTTCATCTCCAGAGAGAAGTTGCCATGATTTTGTTGTAGTATACGTCTCCCATGCTGCACCTGAGAAATTAGCGTAGTTACTAATCATCATCTTTGTTGCACCAGTTGCACTGATAGTGAGGGTTACATTCCTTGAAGTGGTATAGGTGTTTCCTCCATTTATAGATAGAGATACATCAGTTGGACCTACCGTATCAACGGTAGCAGTTCCAATTGCTATCTCACTACCACCTCCACCTAGGGTATCGGTTACGCGAATAGTATAAACACCATCTGAAACATATTCTCCTGCATCATTTCTTCCATCCCATGTAGCTCTAAAAGCATTACCTGTTTTAGTAGTAGTTAGACCACTTCTAACGAGCTGAGTAGTATTATAGTAGATATTCAAATAGAGTGGACCAGAATCTGTTGAATCAAAGGATATAGCAGTTGTATCATTCAAACCATTTCCATCTGGACTAAAAACACTAGGTGAAATAGAAACATTAGTAGGTGGAGAGACATCTGCATTTACATTAATAGGTATAAGTAGGATGTTAGACAATAATAAAATAATTACTATAGTTTTTATAATATATTTCATTTATGCACCTCCTCCAAAATCAGAGTGACTATAGCTAGCGGTTGTATGAACATTCTTCCTAGTTTGAATTTCAGACCAAGTGCCATCGTCGTTTCTAATAGATAACCGTAGATAACCAAGTTTATAAGGTCCATCGATACCTGAATCATTAATCTCTGATCCATTGAATAACAAATCAATTCTACGTTCACCTACATCTAGATTTGTTTCATTAATAGCGTAAGTGATGAACACTGATGTATCATTATTATATAGTTCTCCATATATCTGGAAGACACCTGGGGCATTAACGGTTATATTGAGAGATATAACAAGGTTACCACTTATATTTGTATCATTAATTGGACTTAACTCGTCAAATACTGCTTCTATTGGCGCCTCTTCAAAATCAGTATAATTATAGTAGCCTGTATGATTGATCATACTATCATACATGATCGAGGTATCCCAATTCAATATTTTCGCTCTAAACTCAAATGTGCCATTATAATGCTTCTTATATATACTTGTACCTGTAAAGTTTAGAGATATATTTTGAGAACCTAATGTAGTAGCATTTATATCCTCAGATGCAGTTGTTATAAGTGTATCATTGATTGGATCAAATAAACCTGCATGGATTGTATAATTACCTATCTGAGTTATATTGATTGGTACTGTTATCTGTAATATATTATATGGTTTACCCCCGCCAGAAGTATTCAAAAGTTGTTCGCTAATTGAGCCATTAAAGTATATTGGCATTGTACCAAAATCATCTGGAGTATAAGAGCTTTGTAATCTATGATCATCTATCCTTGTTATCTCATTCCAAGTTGTAGTGTTTCTAATTGCAAGCCAACAGTATAGTTGCTCACCATCCCAACCTGTTTCCTCTGCTGCTCTAACTAGATCTTGTCCGTTGAAATTCAATGGAATTGTATATACTCCAGGTGTTGAGATATTGATATCTCTACTTGTCCATGTAATCCACTGCCACATGAAACCTTGTTTCCAGTGTAGATCACCTTCTAAAATATATACACCAGGTTCACTAGCGTTAATAGTCACATTAATGGTAAGATAAGAATTATTAGCATAATCCGTTAGATTCTCCTCGATGATTTCTACACCAGGTGCTGCAAAATCAGTATAGCTATATGCATTTGTGAGATACTCAGTATGAGTTATATCATCCCAACTACCTGGATCACTAATGCCAATCCATATATTATAAGGTCCATCCCGTTCACTTGTTCTTATACTACTACCGCTAAAGTTAAGTTGAACGATTGTTATCTCCTGCGTTAGATTTATCTCTCTACCTGTACCCGTGATAAACTCCCACATCCAACCAGTTACATAATGTAAACCGGAGTGTAGATCAAGGCTTCTATTCTGATAATCACTACCTGCAGTAATAGTTATATTTAGCGTCAATGCTTCGCCATTATTAGAGATATAATCCCCTGTACAGTTAATTGCTAGACCTGGGCTTGGGAAATCATTGTAATTATAGTCTTTAGTCTTAAATTCCACATGTGTAATCTCATTCCAATCTCCAATTTCATTGATACCAATCCAAATTTGAAGAGACCCTGAATAATCATTTTCTCTGAGAGCAGTATATATATCACCAGCATTGAAATTCAAACTTACATAGTTTGTACCATTTATGAGATCAAATGGCCTACCAGTACCAGTTATAAACCTCCAATCCTCCCATCCAAAACTTGTATCAATCCAATGTACACCACCATGGATATCATACTCAGAATCTCCACTAGTAATATTTACAGTTAAGTTTACTGTGAAGTATGAACCATTTATATAATATCCAGTCCAATCCATGGTCACCGATGGACCAGGGAAATCATCTTTCTCAAATATCTGTGTTTCAAAATCACATCTAGCTATCTCATTCCATTCTCCAAATCGATTTAAACCCATGAAGATACTTAGATTATCATTATATCCATCTGGGAGTTGCTGATGGATTTCTCCGGTGTTAAAGTTTAATGTAAGATGATTTGTACCATTTATTAGTATAACTGGATGTCCTGTTCCAGTGATATGCTCCCACCATCCTTCATTTGTCCTATAGTGTACACCTCCATGGAGATCATATTCTCCAGCATAATCAGAGTCTGTTACATCAATAGTTACATTAACAGTTAGATAAGATCCATTTATATAACAATAAGATGGATCTCCATCTTCCATTATAAAGGAGACAGGTGGCGGTGGTAGATCATCAGAAGAGTAAGTTTTGGTTATATATTCATATCTATCTATATCCCGCCATGTAGTTTCATTCTTTAGATTAATCCATACATGATAAGGGCCATCATAACCTTTATCATATATATCTCCTGCATTGAAATTCAAAGCCACTATATTGGTTCCATTAGAAATGATTACAGGTAATCCAGTTCCTGTGATGAAATCCCAGATTCCATTATCTTCATCAACATATTCAAGACCACCATCCATCCAGAAAGTTGCAGTTCCATTACTTGATTTATATATACTAACATTCACAGTAAGATATGTATCATTCATATAATCAACGCTACCTTCAGACATATTCTCTCTATCTATCCATACATCAGGTGCTGCTCCAGAGAAATCAGTATAATGATAAGCATCTGTTGTAATCTCTGCTTCAGCTAAAAGATGATAGGTTGTTATATTCTCTATACCCATCCAGATTTTATACGGTCCATCCTCCATACTATTATAGATATCCCATCCATTGAAAGTGAAATTATATTGATGTGTACCATTTGATATACTCTGATTTTCAATAGACATACCAGTTATAAACCTCCAGTCTTCCCAACCTGCACTTGTATCAACCCAGTGTACACCACCGTGTACCCTATATGTACCATTTCGAGAGGAGTTTATCATCAGAGTTACAACAAGATCACCGTCATCGTTAATTGAACACTCATCGTCAATTATTTGTAAACCTGATCCAGTGAAATCACTTGCACTATAAGGTTTCGTTGTATATTCTGCATTTGCAATAGGCATCCAGTATTCAGCATCTTCAACACCAATAAATGCCTTTAACACACCACTGTATCCATATTGTTCTAATGCATTTTTAATAAAACCTTGATCATAGTTTAGAGAAACTATATGCTCACCTTCAGTAAGGTTAAGTTCAGGGGTACCTGTTCCCTCAATAAACATCCAATTACCCCAGTCATCTACGATATTCAAACCACCATTTAACCTATAGAGTCCAGGTTGTGAAACATTAATAGATACATTAATAGTCAAATATTCTGTTCCATTTATAAAATCATGTTCGCCATCTTCGCTCATATAGCTCTGGTTGAAGGAAACTTTAGGTGATGAGAAATCACTGTAATTATAAACCTCTGTTTGATAGTCTCTATTGAGGATCATCTGGTGAGTATCCCAATCTTC
>Ga0180300_10000301_pt1 | contig 21090 bp, 24 predicted proteins | sample GuaBasSediGuay15_FD_121798 | JGI IMG/M metagenome (GOLD analysis project Ga0180300, IMG submission 121798) | Subseafloor sediment microbial communities from Guaymas Basin, Gulf of California, Mexico - Guay15, Core 4569-2, 21-24 cm | ecosystem: Environmental > Aquatic > Marine > Hydrothermal...
AGGTCTTCAAGCATCCTGCTAACCTCAAGACCGCTTCTAGAGGCGTATTCCTTAAAGCTAGCCCATAAATCTCTGTCTACATAAACGCTAGTTTTCACCTTAACCACCGCCGACACCTCCTATGAGGATTATACCGAAATCCATATAAGTATTATCTATCCCCAAATAACTAAGATGTTTTATGGTCTTGTATAGGCCGCTCGTCATTACTTTATACCCCTCTAAAAGCAGAATAAACCCAAGACTTAAACAAAGCTTTTAATAAAAACGATCCCAAAAATTGATCTTTTATGGTGCCGCGGGGGTGATTTGAACACCCGACAACCCGGTTTCAAACCTTCTAGGTCTTCAGCTTCACCCTTAAGAGGCATATAGCCTCCCAGTCGGGTGCTCTCCCAGGCTGAGCTACCGCGGCTCAAGAATAGATGCATTATTTTCTTTTATATAAGATTTTATCCCTACCTTGATTCTTCAATAACAATGTTTCTGAGTACTCCGATATTTTCGACTTCGACTTCAACAACGTCTCCGGGCTGGAGAAATCTCGGCTGGGGCTTCATGAAGGCGGCTATTCCCTCAGGTGTACCAGTTGCTATTATATCACATGGCTCAAGAGTCATCACTCTGCTTAAATGATACACTATCTCATACACATTAAAGATCATATTACTCGTTGAAGAGTTCTGCCTAACCTCTCCATTCACCCTCGTTACGAGCCTAAGATTCATAGGGTCCCCAATCTGACTAGACATTGTTATGCATGGCCCTATTGGAGCGAACGTGTCGAAGCTCTTCCCCCGCGTCCACTGGCCATCTTTAAATTGTATGTCACGTGCAGATATATCATTAAAGGCTGTATATCCAAAGATATATTCATCTGCTTCAGCGACTGATATTTTCTTTCCCTTCTTGCCTACCACGATTGCTAACTCGACTTCATAGTCCATCTTCTTCACGAAGATGGGCTTCACAATGGGTTCATCCGGACCTATTATTGATGTTCTCGGCTTCATGAAGATTATAGGCTCTTCCGGAATCTTAGCCCCAATTTCTTCAACATGACCTCTATAATTCAAGCCCAGACAAATGATTTTAGATGGATAGAGGATTGGCGCCTTTAAGGTAGCTTCCTTCCTATTAACTGAGATTTGCATGATTTTCTCTTCTGATGTCTCTTCAATCAGACGCTCGGCTTCATCTATTCTCCATCCGGAGCTTATCAAGTCCTCTAAGCTTTTGGGAGCTCTTTTCCCCTTAATTTTCATCAGAAGCGGAAGGTCTATTATTCTTTCTCTTCTCAGAATACCATAAGACTCCTTACTGTGATATGTATATCGAACAAGCCTCATTATAATCGCCAATAAAGCTTCATTTAGAGGAACGTAAATATAAGAAATATGGATAATTAGGTTCGCCTTGAATGTCTAGAATGAATTATGGTGATCAATACGTATGGAGATACTTGATAAGGCTCAGAAGATGCTTCAGGAGCACCCTCTTTGCGATAACTGTCTAGGTAGACAATTCGCCTTTCTAGGTTACGGGATTGAAAATCGCGATAGAGGATGGGCAATAAAGACTCTTCTAGCCATGAATGCTCACAGACTTGTTCTCATACAGAATCCGGAAGGCTACAAGATGCTAAGAATCCTAGCCGAAAACGGAGGATCAGAAGTCGCCTTTAGCATGCTTCAAAAATGCGGCCAGCAATATGGCGAAAGAAAGAAATGCTTTCTATGCGGCGGCAAGTTTGATGATCTCTCTCCACTCGTGGATAAGATTCTAGAGATGCTGAAAGAGTATGAATATGATACATTCCTAGTAGGCATCAGAATTCCTGCACAAATTGAGGAGAGAGAAGATGAGCTAAGAGCTAAGTTTAGGATCGAATATGGCGAGAGCATGAAGAATGAGTTCAGTAGGATCATAGGGAAAATGATTACGAAGGCAACGGGAAAGAAAGCGGATTATATGAAGCCTCAGATAGTGATTCTCCTTAACCCCTTTACCGAAAAGATCGATCTTCAAATAGGCTCACTTTACATAATGGGTAGATATAGAAAGTTTATTCGCGGAATTCCCCAATCCAAGTGGATTTGTAGTAGGTGTCATGGGAAAGGATGTCCAAGGTGCAACTGGACTGGGAAGATGTACCCCGAATCTGTGGAGGAACTCATAGCTAGCCCTCTTCTCGAAGCAACTTTTGGGGAGGACTCCTCGCTTCATGGAGCTGGCCGTGAAGATGTTGATGCACGTATGCTCGGGCTTGGAAGACCGTTTGTGATAGAGATTAAGAAGCCTAAGAAGAGAAGACTTAACCTTTCAGAGATTGAACATATAATAAATGAAAGAGCTCATGGGAAAATAGAGGTTTCAGAACTAAAATACGTGGATAGAAAAGCCGTGCTGAAGATAAAAGATATGGAATCCTCCCGAAAAATCTATAGAATCGTAGTGGAGTTTGAAAGGGATATAAGCGACGAAGAGCTTGAAAAGCTGGAGAAGACACTTAACGGCGTTAGAGTTCTGCAGAGAACACCTACGCGTGTCTTGCATAGAAGAGCGGATCTAACACGAGAAAAACACATATATGAGACGAAGATAAAGAGAATCTCCTCGAATAAGGCGGAGTTAATAATAAAGTGTCAGGGAGGATTATACGTAAAGGAGCTGGTGACTGGCGATAATGGTCGAACGAAGCCGAGTGTCTCACAAATATTGGAGGTTGACTCTCGACCTTTAGAGCTGGATGTGTTAGGTGTATTAGAAGGGGAAGAGAATGGCAAAATCTAGAGGATTTAGAAGGAAAACCCGCTCACTTATGAGAAAGAAACCTAGGGAGCGGGGAAAACTCAAGCTGAGTAGGATACTTTATAATTATGAGATTGGAGACAAAGTTGTGATCAGGATAGATCCAAGTTTTCATAAGGGAATGCCTCATCGTAGGTATCACGGCAAGATAGGTATAATTGAGGGAAAGAGGGGGAAAGCATACGAAGTCGCCGTGACGCAGGGGAAGGCCATTAAACATATAGTGGTTTTGCCTGAGCATTTTCAGATTCATGAGGAGGGATAAATGATATGGCTAGGAAACTGTTGAAGGTTAAACCTGTCACTGTTTCTCAGGTGGCAGCTATACTTAGATCCTTGGGAGAAGAGAATCTAGATCAGTTCCAGCATAGAACACTAGATTACGCCAGCAAATTTTCTAAGATTAGTCCTGAAGCATCTGAGAAACTTTTAGATGAGCTTGTGAAGGAAGCTGGCTTAGATGAGGAGATAGCGGTTCAAATAGTCAATTGTATGCCCAGGGGCATAGAGGAGCTCAGGGTATTTCTAGCCGGCGGCCGAAGAATAGTGGAGACTTCAAAGCTAGAGATGATTCTCAGCCTTTTGGACAAATATAGGGGAGAAGAATAAAAAGGAAGGAAAGAGTTATTAGATTTTAGATATATAACGAGAGATCGTTATTTGGTGAGATTCAATGCGTAGAGAATCAATTCTCTATTCTAAAGCTTTAGTTAAGGTTTTGAGTGGAATAATCTTAGAATATATCGGCAGAGAAGATGAATTTCATCGCATAGAGCAGATTTAGAAAGAATTCCAGCTAGTCTTCTCTTTTTTGTCAAGAATAGAAGAAGGGATAGAGATGAATGAACGTAGAGAAAAAGAGGGAAAGCATCTATATGAAGAGTATGCTTATGTTCTAGATTTTTTACCCTTCGGCAAGCCGGGAATGAGAGGAAAGTATAGGATGGGAGCGGTTGTTCAGCTCATTGGTGAAAACTACTTTACGCTTCTTGAGGCGAATGTGAAGCCTGGAGTGACGCTTAAGCCGCTTGATAGAGTTTACGTCGGGAAGGAATCTAGAAAAGAGATAGCCTATATACTCGGCAGAATAGGCTACGAGGAGTTAACGGCGAATGCGAAGATGGAGCTTGAGAATGCAATAGAGCTCATTGTTCAGAAAAGAGAGAAGTGGTTCGTGGAATTCTTCAACACCGCTCACCCTATAACGCCTAGGATGCATATGCTTGAACTCATCCCTGGAATAGGAAAAAAGTATATGTGGAATATTCTAAATGAGCGGGAGAAAAAGCCTTTCGAGAGCTTCGAAGAGCTTCAGCGGAGAATCAATATACCAAATCCACTGAAGCTTATAACTAAACGGGTGATAGAGGAGCTTGCTGGTGAAAGCAAGTATAGACTCTTCACCCGTCCATCGGGATGAATAATCTTCAAGCTTAGACTATCTCTAGAAGATGATATCTTCTCACTTAACGGCCGGTACAGATGAATGAGTCTTCTCAACGAGGTTAAGAGTCTTCTAAGACATTATAGAATCATTCCGAAGAAGCGTCTAGGGCAGAATTTCCTCGTGAATGAGAACATCCTACAGGAAATGGTCTACTATGCTTCTCTAAACAGTAAAGATACGGTTCTGGAAGTTGGAGCTGGACTGGGCTTCCTAACTGAAAGACTCGCCGAGAAGGCTGGTCGGGTCATAGCTGTAGAAATTGATGATAAACTGGTTAGGGCATTAAGGAGGAGGCTAATGCCATACGATAACGTAACAATTATACATGGAGATATCATGAAAGTTAAGATTCCGCAATTCAATAAAGTCGTATCAACTCCACCATACTTTATATCCTCTCCTCTACATTTCTGGCTTCTTAATAAGCGTTTTGAAGAGGCAATCTTATCATTCCAGGAAGAGTTTGCGAGGCGGCTTACAGCGACTCCGGGATCCCGTGATTATGGTAGACTCACCGTAGCAACCTATTATAGGGCTGAGGCTGAGATTCTAAGAGCTGTCCCTAAGGAGGCTTTCTGGCCGCGGCCAAAAGTTGATTCCTCAATCGTTCGCTTAAAGCCTAGAAATCCTCCTTTCAGTGTGGCCGACGAAAAGCTATTCTTTGAAGTTGTGAACGTGATCTTTACGCAAAGAAATAAAAAACTTAGAAACGCTCTTATCCCATTCTTCAGCAGATTTAGGATCCCAAGCAAAGATTCGGTTAAGATCGCTGAAGCCCTCCCATTCTATGAGAGAAGGCCTAGGGATCTGTCCCCGGAGGAGATCGGCTTAGTCGTTGACGGGATATTCAAAGAATTACATAGCATGTGCCTCATAAGATGAGCTGAAAGGCTTATACAACTCATATTCACGGTTTCTTCAGCAATTTCGAGGTGGAGACCTAAAAGAAGATTTATAACGACATTCGAGAATTTTTAGATAATTCATAAATCATTAAAGGGGTGTTTTAAACGCCGAAGAAGTTCGAAATCGTTGATATGAAGAATCTCGCGCCGAGTATCAAACGTGTAGTAATCCGCGCCCCCCTTATTGCAAGCAAGGCTAAGGCTGGTCAGTTTGTGATTCTCAGAGTTGATGAGTGTGGAGAACGCATTCCCCTGACTATAGTCGATCGAGATCCATCTGAAGGTTTAATAACGCTGATATTCCAAGAAGTAGGAGTCTCGACAAAGAAGCTTGGGAGTCTAAAGGCTGGAGATTACGTGATGGATGCCGTTGGCCCCTTGGGGAATCCAACAGAGATAAAGAATTACGGAACGGTAGCCATTGTTGGGGGAGGAGTTGGGACAGCGCTAATTTATCCATGGATTAAGGTCTTAAAGGCTCATGGAAACCATGTTGTCACTATCCTTGGAGCTCGAACTGAGAGTCTCCTCCTTCTAGAGGATGAGCTGCGGAGACTTAGCGACGAAGTGTATATATCAACTGATGACGGATCTAAGGGATTCAAGGGATTCACGTCAGAATTACTCAAGAAGCTACTCGAAGAAGGGAGGAGATTCGATCTAGTGATGGCCGTGGGACCTGTTCCGATGATGAAGGCTGTTGCGGAGGTGACAAGGCCTTATGGTATAAAAACTATTGTGAGCTTAAATCCAATAATGGTTGATGGAACGGGCATGTGCGGAGCATGCAGGGTTAAGGTTGGCGGAGAAATAAAGTTTGCATGCGTAGATGGGCCGGAGTTTGACGCTCACCAAGTTGATTTCGGTCAGCTTATGAATAGGCTTAGATTCTACAGGGATGAAGAGATAAGGGCTTTAAAGACGAAGTTCAGCGGGAATCTATAGTTCTCTGAAGCTGAAAATGCTCGCCTTATTATAACGGATACTACATCCATAACCGAGATAAATTTAAGGATGATCTTCCAATCTATTTTTCTTGGCGGTCTTAAATGCCCACCGAAATAAAGGATATGAATAGATTCATAGAGATCTCTAGGGGAGCTAGGTACTGCCTAGTGAAGAGGCTTAAGGGCGTGGTTAAACTTAAGCTTAGAACCCGCAGGATGCTTTACACCCTTAAGGTTAAGCCTCCACAAGTGGATGAAATATTGAAGAAGATAAACTGCGAGATACGGGAGATATAACTCAACGCCTCCCTTTGCGGTCAATTTCCCTTTTTTGGCAGCGTCTCTAGAAGAACTCTTATGAAATTTTCGCCGAGTATCTTTTTAACTTCGTCTTCTCCATATCCCCTCTCTAGCAAGCCCTCCGTTATCTTCAATAACTCCGTTGCATCCTTCAAAAGAGTTCCGCCTCCATCGAAGTCTGAGCCTAAACCCACATGGTCAATCCCAGTTATATCCACCGCGTGGTCTATATGATCGAGGAGCCTATGCAGTGTAGGCTTCTTTTCATCTATGAACCTCGGAACAAACGTGATTCCGATGACTCCTCCCTTAGACGCAAGCCCCCTTATCTGGTCATCTGTTAAGTTTCTTCGGTGATTACATAAGGCCTTACAGTTTCCATGAGAGACTATAACTGGTTTCTTTGAAACTTCAAGGGCATCCCAGAAGCCTTTCTCGCTTATATGCGCTAAGTCAACAATTATCCCAAGTCTATTCATTTCTTCAATTAGCTGAACGCCGAATGTGGTTAATCCTCCACCTGTCCTAGATTCGCCGACACCGTCGGCGGCTAGACTTCTAGGATTATGCGTTAAGCCTATGCTTCTAACACCGAGTTTGAATAGCATTCTTAAAACGTTTAGACTGCCCTCAACAGCGTCACTATTCTCTATGGCCATTATTGCGCCTATCCTCCCATCTCTCATGATCTCAACTAGATTCTCCTTAGTAGTCACTATCACTATATCTCCTCCGGCCTGCTCTAGTTCTCTATCAAAGAATCCGAATGCGTCTAGGGCATAGGTTAAGTAGTTCTTGAATGCCGGTGTGACATCAACGGCGAAGAATGAAACATCCACGTATGCTTCCCTCAATCTTGGAAAGTCAACCTGAGTCTTACTTGATCTCGAGGTTAAACTAATCCCCAGATGTTTGTGAGCTACAATTGTATCGTTGTGGGCGTCGACGAGAACCGCTTCTTCATGAATCCTCTCAGCTGCCAAAGACATGATGCTAATTTATCCTTAATCAAAATAAAAAGATTAGTGGATACTGCGAGAAGTCTTCTTCTCAGCATATTCCTTAAGTCTATTGTGGAAGCACGTTTCTTCGCCTAGATGGCAAGCTGGACCCTTCGGCTCAACTAGATAGAGCACCGCATCTGCATCGCAATCGACGAGTATATCCTTAACTTTCTGAACATTCCCAGACGTTTCTCCCTTCATCATAACTCGGCCGAATGTCCTCCTAAAGAAATGTGCGTAGCCTGTTCTAACAGTCTTTTCCAAGGCCTCACGATTTACATAGGCAAGCGTTAAGACTCTAAGCGTTTTATAGTCCTGAACCACAACGGGGATTAACCCATTTACCTTCTTATAGTCCAAGTCATCTATGCCTACAAGTTTTCTAGTCCTCAAATCCTAACATGCACACCCCTTTCAGCTAAGAATTTCTTCACCTCTCGAATTGAATACTCGCCTAAGTGAAATATCGATGCGGCTAAGGCTGCATCCGCCTTCCCAACTGTGAATGCTTCTAAGAAGTGCTCGGGTCGACCGGCTCCCCCACTCGCTATAACCGGAATATCAACGCGTTCAACTATATTCCTTGTTAATTCTAAGTCGTACCCATCTTTTGTTCCATCCTTATCCATCGATGTGACGAGCAATTCACCTGCCCCTAGCTCCGCAGCCCTAACGGCCCATTGAATGGCATCCATGCCCGTAGGTTTACCGCCAGATCCACCGTATATGTGAACCTCAAACCAGCATGGTCCCTCAGATGTCTCAATCACTGTCTTATCCTCGCTTCTCTCGTATCTCCTCTTTGCATCGATTGCAACCACGACGCGTTGGCTCCCGAAGATTTCAGCTAGTTCCCTTACTAAGCTTGGGTTTTCAACAGCAGCTGTGTTGATTGAGACTTTATCGGCGCCATTACGAAGTACGAGGCGGGCGTCCTCAATGTTTCGAATCCCCCCGCCAACCCTGAATGGAATATCAATCTCGGAGGCAACCGCCTGCACTACTCTCTTCAGAATTTTCCTCTTCTCCGGAGAAGCCGTTATGTCCAAGAATACAAGCTCATCGGCTCCTTCCTCGCTGTATCTTCTTCCTAAGGCGACGGGATCCCCGACTTCTCTTCGATCTAAGAATCGAACTCCTTTCACAACTCTTCCATGATCAACATCTAGACATGGGATTATCCGCTTGGCTGAGATCATGATCTTTCCAACCATACTAATTATTCATAACTGCCTTTAAAGCTTCGCCTAGGCTGAACTTTCCTTCATAGAGGGCTTTCCCAACAACTGTTCCCCATACTCCAAGACGCTTTAACTCCAAAAGATCATCAATGCTTCGAACTCCTCCAGCAGCTATGATCCTATAATCTTTGCGGCAGAGGCTTGATAGAACTTTTACGTCAGGTCCAAGAAGCGTGCCATCCCTATCTGTGGATGTTACCAAAAAGATCTTTACCCCCTTCTCCCTGAAGTTTTCAGCCGCTTCTTCTACAGATATTCCTGACGAGGCTTTCCATCCTCTAAACATCACGGTTCCCCCCTTATGATCCAGAGCAACGGCTACGCGTTCCCCTCCAAATTCATTTATAAGGGTTTCTATGGCTGAAGGATTTGAGAAAGCTAACGATCCCAGAATTATACGGTTAACCCCCAAGGAGAGGATATGTCCAGCGAGGTTTAAGGTTCTGATACCCCCTCCAACCTGTAGTGGAACCTTAATGGATTTCAGAATTAACTTGATGGTTTTCAAGTTTCTTCCTACTCCTAGAGCTGCATCTAAATCGATAACGTGGATAAGTCGTGCGCCTTCAGCCTCCCACCTCATAGCTAAGTGAACGGGGTCTCCGAGATGCTCATATGAGGTTCTCTGTTTAGGATTTCCTCTTAAAAGACGGACGACCTTCCCCCTCATGATGTCAACTGCCGGTATAACCTCCAAGAAGCATCCCTCATCATTTTTCTTATGATTTCAGCGAAGTTCATTAGTACCCTCCAACTAGGCTTCCTGACTTTTCCGGATGAAACTGCTTTTTTCATAAATGTTTTCCTTTGCGATGACTGATGTGAATCGAATCCTGTACTTTATCTCCGTAACGCCTATATTAGTATCCTCCGGTTTTACGTAGTATCCGTGAACAAAGTAGTCTTTTTCATCTATCCCATTCAGTAATTCATTATTGAAGATAATGTGGAGGGTGTTCCAGCTCGTATGAGGAATCTTCACATCTTCAAGAAGCCTCAGACACTCTACTCCGAGAAGCCTTAGCCCTTTATCCACTGCTTCTCGGCTTTTCTCGAAGAGAAGATGCATGCCCAAAGATGTGCTTAGTATCGACGCTCCGCTCTTCATGCATCTGATGATTTTCTCCTTGAGAGATCGAAGTCTTTTAGCTTCGAATTTAAAGTTTCCAGCGCAGTAGTCTATATCCATGATCTTGCCGATTCTAAATTACCCCCTTTGAACTTGGAATTCCCTTTCTTCTAGGATCTATAGAGACCGCTTGTCTAAGTGAGAGAGCTAACGCCTTAAAGGCAGCCTCAGCTTTATGATGATCGTTTGATCCATACTGAATCCATACGTGAATATTTGCACGTAACGACATGGCTAAGCTCTCTATAAAGTGAATAATATTCTCGCTGGGCATATCCTCAATCATCTTTCCTTCTAGTTTCAAATCAACCTTTACGTAGGGTCTTCTGGAGAGATCCACGGCGGCGAAGGCTAGAGAGCAGTCCATTGGAACAATTGCATATCCGAATCTTCTTATACTCTCTTCGTCTCCAAGAGCTTTCAGAATGGCTTCTCCTAAGCATATGGCTGTATCCTCCATTATGTGATGAACGAGATCTCCTCTTGCATAGATTGTCATGTCAATTAAGCTGTGGGTTGCCAGCGATTTTAACATGTGATTTAGAAACTTGATTTCAGTATCGATATTGGCTGTCCCCACGCCGTCAAGGTTAACATTAACCTTGATCTCGGTTTCCTTAGTCTTTCTGGATGATTCACCTATCCTCAATCTTTTTCCCTCCCAAGCATTTCCAATACTGATGGAAGATCGTTAACTGTTGGAAGTATGATGTCACATCCATATTTTAGGAAGATGCGAAGCATCTCTTCTTCAAAGATTGTATATCGATATACTCCTGCGAAGATTATTCTTCTCATTTTCTCCCTCGCCCTCGATGCCATAATAGCATCCTCCATCGAATCACCTATATATATTATGCTCCTAAACTCTCCGAATCCCTCAGCGGCTTTTAGCAGAGAGTATGGATTAGGCTTCTTTAAAGGTTTCTTTAATAAGCGTTCAGCCGCTTCAACATCCTCGGCGAAGACTAAGCTTTTAGGATTAAACTTTTCAATCAATTCTCCGAGGATATATTCAGCTGGCATACGTCTACTGCCGGAGGCTATGCCTAGATTTCTTCTTCCAAGCATCGAGATTAATGAATTCAGACACTCCGGCTTAACGATTAGTCTTTCATTCTCTATCAGTCCAAATCTAGTGTTAATTGCGGGATTAATTCTGTAGGCTTCCTTGAAGAGGAGAGCGCCGCAGAATAGTTCCTCGAAGACTGTTGCGATCACGCTTTTACCAACTTCCCTCGAGTTGAGGAATCTCTTTAGTAGTATGTAGAAGCGTCGGAAATCAGCATCTTGTCCATGAATTCTCAGGAGTTTTTCATCAACAGATTTCCTGCCCGTAGAGTCTAGTAGTTTTGTGAACTCTTTCAAGTCCCTAACCAATTTGGAGAGGAACTCTACATCTAGCGTATTTCCTCCGACTTTCTCCCATTGCTTCTCGATGGATCTGAGTCGACTGATAGGTGGGTTTTTGAATCCAGCATCCTCTATGAATGCGGCTAAGCATTCACGTATCTCCGAAGGCATCTCGCTCAGTGTGAACATGACGATTCCGTAGACAGTGTCCCAGTCGTCATTGAATCCTCCGGTTACTCTGAACATGTGGATTATTTCGTCTGAGAATAGATCTTCGGGAAATGGGAAGCCAGTCATCTTCTTAAGTATGTAAGCGGCAGATTTTGAGATCGCCCTATTATATGATTCTCTAACATCGATTAGGACGCCGTCGCAGTCGAATATTATTCCGTCGACCCTTTTTATCTGGTCGATTCTATTCCTTCGGATGTAGGCTTCTCCATTCTTAAAGCGTAGCTTCAAGTACTCTTTAGTAATCATTCTGGTTGAGAGTCTCCTTTAAGATTGATAAGAACCTATTCATCATCTGTGCTGGAGCAACTGTAACCCTTAAGCAATTTTCATTTTCCAAAACTCTACCGATATTTCTGATGATCACTCCCCTCTCCAGCAGTTTTCTATATATAGACTTGGATGATCTATTAACTTGAAATAGGACAAAATTCGTCTCCGAATTAAACGCTTTGACTCCGTTTACCCTGTTCAATTCGCATATAAGTCTCTCACGTTCCTTCTTGACGTTATGTATAGCTGAGCGTATAGCCTCTGGATATTCCAGAATCTTCAGTGCCGCTTTAACTGCTATCAAAGAGACGCTGTACGGCATCTGAAACTTTTCATCGATTGTCTTGGCAAGTTCAGTGTTGGCGATGGCGCATCCGATTCTCAATCCAGCTAAGCCGAAGACCTTTGAGAACGTTCTAAAAATTATTAGATTCTCAAACTCTTCAGTGAGGTCTATAAGTGAGCCTTCAGAGAAATCAATATATGCTTCATCAACGGCAACTAGACCCTCAAACCTCTCAGCAAGTTGAATTATCCCTCTTCGTTCCAGTCTATTCGCCGTTGGATTATTTGGTGAACATAAGAAAATGATTCTAGTCTTGGAGGACGAAGCATTCATCAATGATTCAACGTCTAAGGAGAAATCTTTCCTTAATGGAACGGGTTTGTAGAATGCTCCCTGAATCTCCACGCATCTTTTATATATTGAGAACGTAGGTGATATTGCTAATGCCTCGTCTCCACGCCTAAGGAAAATCCTGCAGGTAAGGTCTATTAGCTGGTCGCTTCCTGTGCCTATAACGATCTGACGTGGGCTTACCCCAACGTATTCGCCATATTTTCTCTTTAGGTCTCTAATCTCATCTCTCGGATATATCCTAGGATCCGCTTCTTCAACTACCTCTTCAAGTATGCTTCTAAGGAATTCTAGAGGAATGAAGAAGTTCTCATTTGAGTTCAGCTTCAGTATCTCCGGTGGCTTCTTATTAAGCCTTTGAGCTAGCTTCTCCACGGTCTCTCCGACATCATAAGAGATCAGCCTTCGAGCCTCGTTTAGAACGTTTCTGATCATCCTTTTTTTATTCTTCATCAGTGAATCTCCCCTCAACGGCAAGTATGTGGTTCATCAAGTCTTCGCTCTCCGCCAGCGCCTTCACGCTTCTCCAATCCTCCATAAGCCTGTCTTTCGAAGCTTCGACTATGCAGAAGCGTTTCACGAAGTCTAAGACTGAGAGGCTTGAATAGACATGGCTGAAGCCGCCTGTCGGTAAGACATGAATCGTTCCAAGGCAGTAGTCGCTTGCTGCTACCGGCGTGTTCTCTCTAACAAGCACAAGACCCGCAGAGGTTATCTTCTCTGCTATTTCCCATGCATTCTCAGTCATGATTTCTAGGTGCTCCGGAGCGAAATCATTAGCCGCCCTGACCGCTTTCTCTAGGCTTTCACAGATGAGAACCAAACCATTCCTTGAGAGATTTTCATATACGATTTCCTTGTTAGGTGCAGATTCGACGGTCCTCTCAAGAGCATCAATGACGGTCTTCGCCAATCTCCTTGAGGATGTCACCAGAATTGAAGATGCATCAACATGCTCGGCTTGTGAAATCATATCTAGAGCTATAAGTCTAGGATCAGCTGAGTCATCGGCGATCACAAATATCTCACTTGGACCGGCTGGAAAATCTATGGGGCGATCTCTAGAGATGAGAATCTTAGCGGCTTGAACATATCTATTTCCAGGCCCAACTATCTTCTCAACTTGACGAATCGATTGGGTTCCGTAGGCTAGAGCGGCTATTGCTTGAACGCCGCCTATTCTGTATATTTCATCGACTCCGCAAATATCCGCTGCTACAAGTATTGAATGGTTAATCTCTCCCTTACATCTAGGCGGTGAGGCGATAGCTATCTCTTTAACCCCTGCAACCTTCGCAGGCGTGAGTGTCATGACGAGCGTGCTTGGATAAGGCGCTGCTCCCCCCGGAATGTAGCATCCGACTCTTCGAATCGGAGAAATACAGCTACATATTTGAAGGCCTTCCTTTTTATATGTAAATCTGAGATGATCGAGAATCTCTTTCTGAAATTCCTCAATGCGGGATTTAGAGTATTCAATCGCGGAGATTAATCTGCTACTTGTCTTCTCATAAGCCTTTTCGATATCCTCCCGATTTACACGTATCTTATCCGGAGAGAGCTTAGCTCCATCGAATTTCTCTTCTAGCTCTATTAGGGCTGGGTCTCCCCGTAGCTTTACTTCGTGAATTATTTTCTCAACTCTTTTCGCGAGTTCCTCATCTAATCCTCCTATGCGCGGCCATCTCCTATTTAGGACTTCGGGGGGTAGAGAAGACCCCTCAACGATCCTTATCTTTACTCTTCTGTTCAACTTTCTCTTCTCCAACATCCATCTCGTCCAGTAGTAAAACTTGGCGTGGCTCATAGATTACTAATCCCTGAGCGAGAATTCTCAAACGTGGAAGTATCTCAAGGAAACTATATCTATCTATCACCGTATTCACTGAATACCAGCCTTTCTCTGAGAGAGGCGAGATTGTTGGCTTTCGCAGAGCTGGCAGACTCTCTAAGAGGCGTTTAAGGTTTTCTTCATGCACATTCAAGAATATGTGTAGTTTTTTCCTTCCGTCAACAACCCCCTTCAGAAGCGTTAGAACATCATATATCTTCTCTCTCTTCTCATGGTCTCTCAAAGCATCACGATTGGCTATCAGAATCGCGGTTGATTCCATCACCGTCTCTATGGGCTTAAGGTCATTCTGTTCAAGCGTAGCTCCAGTTTCTGTAACATCGATGACTGCATCAGCGTTGTCTGGAGGCTTAGCTTCCGTCGCTCCAAACGATAAAAATAGAAGAACGTTTTTGTTCTCTCCCTTCCTCCACCAAGGAGTTATCATTATGGGATCCTTATCTCCGTAGAGCCTCTGGTATATCGGGTTCTTCTTGAGGTAATCAATTGATACATTCAAATACTCCGTTGAGATCCTTAGGGATCTTCCTCGCTCGGCAAACTTCTCAAGCAGATCTGAAAGCGAGTTTATCTCTTTCCAAGGCTTCGGAACGGCCAAGATAAGCTTTACATACGAGTATTCAAGGTTTAGTAGCACTTCCACATCTGCGCGGGTCTCATGTAGCCAGTCAAGCCCCGTGATTCCTACATCTTGTAAGCCTTCACTAACGAACATTGGAATCTCTTGCGGTCTTAAGACTCTAAGTTCTATCCCCGGGTCATTTATCGCTGGTCTATAAGAGGCTTCTCTGCGGTATATCACGTATCCAGCTTGCTCAAGCATCCTGAATGTTGGCTCCGCAAGGTGCCCTTTAGGAATAGCTAATTTAATTCTTCTCATGATTGATCACCATGAATATTCTTAATTGAGGAATAAGAGAAGTATAAGAGGCGGTCTAGAAAGATTAAAATGTTCAGATTTAGAACGGAGAGATATGAATATTTAATGAAAGCAGACGCCTCGAGTGAACTCGCTCCCTCACTATACTCCCTCGCAGATATGCTGCGAGCATTGGGCTTATAAATCTTTCCATTACCCTAAAAGGCTTCACTTTTTTGCTTCATATACTTCGATAGTGCAGCCTTAACATCTAAGCCTTCATGAACTATGCCGCAGAGTACGCGAATCATGCTTGTTGGATTTTCATGCTGAAACACATTTCTTCCCGCAGCTACTCCGGCTCCTCCAGCACGTATAGACTCGTAGACCATCTGGCAGAATTCTTCTTCAGTTTTTGTTTTCGGACCGCCAGCCATTACGACGGGAACCGGGCAGCCTTTAACGACTTCCCTGAAAGTCTCCTCGCTTCCCGTAAAGTTTGTCTTAACTATATCCGCTCCAAGCTCTGCGCCTACTCGAGCTACATGCTTAACAACCTCGACATCATATGGATTCTTAATCTTCTCTCCTCTCGGATAAACCATTGCTAATAGAGGCATGCCCCATTCCTCACATTCTCTGGCAATAGTTCCAAGTATTCTCAGTTGCGCCGGCTCAGTTTTGGATCCAATATTTATATGGACTGAAACGGCGTCCGCGCCCATTTTTATCGCCTCAATGACCTCGGCTACTAGAACCTTATCGTTCGGATCCGGCCCTAAAGCCGTGCTTCCGGAGAGATGCATTATAAGCCCTATATCTCTTCCGTAGCCTCTATATCCGGCTCTTATTATTCCTTTATGTAGAAGTACAGCGTTGGCTCCTCCCTCAGCAACCCGGTTCACCGTTGTCTTCATATCTTGAAGACCCCGAATGGGCCCCATTGTTAATCCATGATCCATAGGTATAATGACTGTCTTTCCCGTATTCCTATTCATTATCCTATCCATTCGTATTCTCTTCCCAATCTCCGTCATAGCTGACACCTTTTTTCCAGGATTCTAACAGCCTAATAAAGATAGAGGGTCTTTACAATAAAAGATTTGGCATGGGTCTTCATATGGATAATCGGATAATCCCATCTTTCGCAAGACTTATATATAACGTACATAAGAATCGAAGTTTTGGAGAGCATCTCTCTTGGAAATAAAAGCCGCGCTACATGTCTCTTCAACGATTCGAGGGATCTTCACCTATTTTAGCGGCTACTATACAATATTTTAAAGAAAGAACTGAAAAAGGATTCAGTTCTTTCTTCTTGGAGGTTTTGTTTTATGAATGATGGCAGAAATGAAAATGATGTTCACCGTCTTGTCGTTAAATTCGGCGGGTCAAGCCTAGCTGATGGAACGAGCATAGCTAGGGCTCTCGATTCTGTAGTGAAGAAGGCGAGAGAAGGAGTTCAGATAGTTGTTGTCGTCTCGGCGATGGGAAAGACTACTGATTTTCTGATTAAAACCGCCATAGATGCTTGTAGGAGCAAGGTCTCAGCTGATATGCTTGATGATGTACTTGCGATGGGAGAGCGGACCAGTGCGCGAATATTCTCGGCGGGGCTGAAGGCTAGGGATCAGAGAAGTATTTATCTGGATCCGTCGATGGAGGAATGGCCTATAATAACTGATGAAAGATTCAACAATGCGAATCCAATCTTACCGATCTGCGAGAGGAAGGTCAAGGAGACCGTGGAGCCCCTTCTTGAAGATGGGATGATTGTCGTTGTTCCCGGCTTCATTGGAAGGACTAAGAGCGGTAAGATAACGACGCTTGGAAGGGGAGGAAGCGATGTAACCGCCTTGGTGCTCGCGAAGGCTATACATGCAGATCAAGTCATATTAGTTACTGATGTCAAGGGAATAATGACTGCAGATCCGAAGATTATCAAGGACGCCAAGAAGATAGATGAGATATCGATGGATACCCTCCTAGGCATAGCTGATTCGGGAACGAAGTTTATTCATAAGAAAGCATTAAGATACAAGAGTCCAGAGATAGACTTGAAGATAATAAGTAATTCTTCTGGAAGCTTAGATGCTGAAGGAACAGTGATTCATGGATCTTTTCCAAGCATGATCATTGTTGACTGTTATTCTAAGCCGGCGATGGCTGTCACCATAGTTGGAGAGAGAGCTTCAGAGTCCTTTAAAACAATAATGAGCGTGCTCAAGGAGATTCAAAAAGCAAGTCTACCATTACTTGGAATGTCGATAAACCATAACTCATTAATATTATATTTGCCAATGGAGGAACCTATAGACCTTCTGGAGAATATGCACTCAGTTGTGCTTAAGGATGAAAGGGCTATAGCCCTCGCTGTTAAGAGGAACTTAGCCTTTATAAGAATAAAGGGAGCTGGGCTTGAGGAGACCCCCGGAGTGATAAGCAGGATATCTGATACGCTTAACTCCGCTGGAATAAACATTTATGGAATCTTCACGATTACCTCAAGCATTGACCTCTTTGTTGATCTCAAGGATAGAGAGGATGCTCTCCAGATGATTAAGAAAAGTTTAGAATCGATTAATGAGAGTAGGTGCTGATAGAATGAGGGAGCTCTGGGTAAGGATAGATCCATCTCTTTCGGTTGAGGAAAAGAAAAGACTCGTCGGGAAGACCGCTAATCTAGCATCAGCCTTTCTAGTTGAGCCGGAAGATGTAGAGGTTGCTAGGGCAAGCGGCGCAAGCATTATTGTATCCAGATCTGAAGACAGCGACATACTTCTTGTTGACTCCCTTAAAGCCCTCAAATCTGCCAAGAGGATGAATAAGGAGGTATGCATCTACATATCGATAAGAGATAAAGGCGATGAGGAGAAGATCGTATACGCTGCGGAGGCTCTAGCCGATTATGTAGTAGCTGACTGTCCAGACTGGAAAGTCATCCCCTTAGAAAATCTTATAGCTGCGGTTCATGGAAAGATTAAGCTCATGGCCTTAGCATCGACAGCTGAGGAGGGAAGAACGGCTCTTGAAACTTTACAGATAGGTGTTGACGGATTAGTTGCAGACACCGCCAGCGCAGATGAGATTCTAAAGATCAGTGACGTTGTCAGAAAGATTAAGACTAGAGAGTATGAAGCCCTATCGGCTGAAAGAATACGGCTCCAAGAAGCCGAGATTTTGGAGGTGAAGCCTCTAGAATCGGGAGCTAGGGTATGCATAGATACATGCGACCTGATGAGGGAAGGCGAGGGAATGCTTGTCGGATGTCAATCATCCGGCTTCTTCCTGGTAGAGGCCGAGGTTCATAAGACTCCATTCGTGGCTCCTCGACCATTCAGAGTTAATGCTGGAGCAATAGCGATGTATATTTTAGCCCCGGATAACAAGACAAAGTATCTTTCTGAGCTTGAAGCTGGAGATGAGGTTCTGATAGTCGATCGTGAGGGAAGAGGCAGAGCCGCGTGCATCTGCCGCGTCAAGATAGAATGGAGACCTATGTTGCTGATAAAGGCTGAATGTCAAGGTAGAGTCATAAAGACGATTCTGCAGAATGCTGAGACCATAAGGGTGATGGCCAAGGACGGCAGCAAATCAGTGAGCGAGCTAAAGCCCGGAGACAAGGTTCTCGTGCATGTTCAGAGGGGAGGAAGACACTTTGGAACCCTAGTTAAGGATGAGAAGGTAATAGAGAGATGAAACCCAGAATATGCGTTTCGCTGAGGGCTGAAAGACCAACAGACTATCCGCAGCTGATCCAGAGGGCTGAGGATGCTGGAGTCGATCTGATTGAGATCCGTCTAGACTATCTAAGTGTAGATCCATTCAGTGCGCTGAAGAATCTTAAAAATTTTGTTGGGGAAACCTCAGTTCCAATGATAGTGACCAATAGAGTGTATGAACAGGGCGGAGGTCGAAGGCAGAATGAGGATGAGAGAATTCAGATTTTAATGCAAGCCGCAGAAGTTGGATTTGAATATGTAGATGTCGAGTTAACGACGTCTAGCATAGACTTAATAGTCGATAAGATTAGGGACTGTGGATCTAAACCTCTCATCTCCTTTCATATCTTCGATCGAACCCCATCGATTAAGGAGATGAAGGGTCTCATCAGATCTGAGTTAGAGGCAGGAGCCGCCGTCTGCAAGCTAATTACGCTTGCTAAAAGTCTTAATGACAACTTTAAATGCCTACGTCTCCTAGAAGATATGAGTGAATCAGCTAGAATTGTATGTTTTGCCATGGGGCGGAAGGGACTTATCTCACGTGTTCTCTCGCCAGTCTGCGGCGGATACTTTACGTTTGCATCACTTATAGAAGGAAGAGAGACTGCTCTAGGGCAGATCTCAGTAAATGAGTTGAAGATGCTTTACGAGAAGCTAGGTGTATACGGTTGAAGGTCTCTGGAAGAACTAAGGTATGCGCCGTTATAGGTGATCCTGTGAAGCATTCTCTCAGCCCATGCTTCCAAAATGCAGCGTTTCAGCATCTCAACTTAGACTTTGTATACGTGGCGTTTACCGTTAATGTCGAGAGTCTTGAGAATGCAATCTTGGGCGTCCGAAGTCTGGGAATTTACGGATTGAACGTTACGATGCCTCATAAAATCAGCGTTATCAGGTATCTGGATTATCTTGATGAGAGGGCTGATAGGATAAAATCCGTTAATACAATACTGAATAAGGATGGGAAGCTCATCGGGTACACTACTGATGGAATAGGCGTTTTGAACGCTCTAAAATATAATGATGTCGACCCGAAAGGAAAAAAGGTAGTTATTCTTGGAGCGGGTGGAGCCGCTCGTTCAGCCTCATATGCACTTTCAGAAGTAGCTGGAGAGCTTGTGATCCTTAATAGAACAATCAGGAGAGCTAGGAATCTGGCATATAAAGTCAGTGAGCTAGCCGGGGTGCGTGCAAACGTTAGGTGGGGCGGCCTAACAATGGAGAGTCTCCGGAGGGAGATTCATGAAGTAGACATACTTATCAATGCGACTCCTGTTGGCATGAGCCCAGATGTGGATGAAACTCTCGTTGATAAGCGTCTTCTCCATCCAGGCATGGTTGTCTTCGACATGATTTATCATCCCCTGAAGACTAGACTTCTTAGAGAGGCTGAAGAAGTAGGTGCGAAGACGATTAATGGGCTAAGCATGCTAATACACCAAGGAGCAGCCTCATTTGAGATATGGACCGGAGTTAAAGCGCCGATTGAGGTCATGATGAAGGCTGCTGAGGAGGAGATTAGAAGAAGAGGTGAAGCTTAATGAGCCGCTTAGGAAGAGCCGTTGCATACGGCGCCGTTACGGTTATAAATGCTATTTCCTGCGGTTTAGGAGCCGCTTTAGGCGTCAAGCTTAGAACAGAGGCGACTGTACGGCTCACCAATAAGCCGGGAAGAATAGAGGGACGAATCTTAACAGATCCAGATGAGAGCACCATATTGATAGAGAAGATGGTCATGCATGTTTTGAGATATTTCAATGTGGAGGAGAAGTATGGAGCATATGTTGAGACACGGTCAAACATTCCGATAGCTAGGGGACTAAAGAGTAGCAGTGCGGCTGCTAACGCCATAGCCCTAGCTGTCTGTAACGCTTTAGGCGAGGAGATCGACGACTTAACGGTTGTAAACCTCGGAGTAGATGCGGCTATAGAGGCGGGGGTCACCATCACAGGAGCCTTCGACGACGCCTCAGCCTCATACTTTGGAGGATTAGTGATAACCGATAATTTAGAAAGGAGAATATTGAAGCATATCCGTGTGGATGAGTATCCTGTTCTGATCTATGTGCCACAAAAAAAGGCTTACACAGCTAAATCGAACGTTGAGAGAATGAAGATCATAGCGGATGAAGTTAGATCTCTACATAGGATGGCCTGCTCTGGAGGTCACTGGCAGGCAATGACGCTTAATGGGATAATATACTCCGAAGTTCTGGGCTACAGCGCTGAAATAATAATTAAAGCATTAGAGGCGGGAGCTGTTGCCTCCGGCCTCTCAGGAACCGGACCGGCGGTAGCAGCAGTCGCTTCAGAAGACAATGTCGAGAAGATTAAGAGAGCTTGGAAAAAATATCCGGGAAGCCTCATTGAAACTCG